>Ga0070738_10005911_pt1 | contig 13165 bp, 9 predicted proteins | sample Coa_R2_2_FD_66446 | JGI IMG/M metagenome (GOLD analysis project Ga0070738, IMG submission 66446) | Surface soil microbial communities from Centralia Pennsylvania, which are recovering from an underground coalmine fire - Coalmine... | ecosystem: Environmental > Terrestrial > Soil > Unclassified ... | reverse complement strand
AACATGTTGGGCTTGAGTTTCCCCTCCGGGTTATCGAACACGATCCGCACCTTGTTGCGGCGCGTATCCGGCTCAAGCACATCGCTTACGATGTCGACCTTGCCGTGGAAAACTTCGCCGGGATAGGCAGGCAAGGTCACATCGACAGGCTGGCCCTTCGAGACGAAGGAAAGATCTTTTTCCGGCACATTCGCCGTCACCCACACATCCCTGAGATCGGCAACCGTCATGATTGCGGCAGTTGCATCATTGAGGAAGGCGCCGGGTGCGGTCGAAATGGATGTGATAACCCCATCCGTTGGGGAGGTGATCGTCAGGACGCGATTGGTTTTGACATCGGCCGATGCGCCGATCTGTTTCAGCCGCGCCTGCGTGCGATTGAATTCCGCTTGCGCCTCCGCGAAATCGCTCTGTGCCTGTTCGAGATCCTTCCGGGCTCCGCCGCCAAATTTTTGGAGGCCCTGAGCCCTTTGAAGCGCTAGGCGTGTGAGTTCAAGCTGTGCTCGTGCCTTATCGTCATCCGCATAGGCCTGGGCAAGATCGCCCGAGTCGAGAACGGCAAGGGCCTGGCCCTGCTTGACCTCATCGCCGAGCCGCACTTTCAGCTCAAGAACCCTGCCGGTGACCGGAGGCAGAATGCTGACGGTCCGGGTTGCATCTGCTTCGACGTTTGCCGGCAAAACGCGCATCGCCTGCACCGTCTGTGCCTCGACGGCCGCAATCTTCAACCGCTCCCTATACGGCGAGCCTTCCGGGATGAAAATTGTCTCGCCCTTGCGGATTAGCATCTGGTTTGCGGCCGCCGCTTCTTCGGCCTGTTTCGCGGCCGAACTCGTTGAACCAGACCGCCATATCGCCAAGCCTGGCAGCCATCCTGCAATCCGGATGCCCAAAGCAACCCCGATAAGGCCGGTGACGGCGAGAAGCCAAATCCGGCTTGAACGATGGCGTTCCAGGTCAGTGCTTGACATGGGCAGTCCTCGGTTAATCTTACACTGAGTTCGAGCGGTTCTTGGTCTTGTCAGAATTCTGCGGGAAAGCGCAAGGCAAAAAGCAGCACCGGACCACGCGCCGGATTGTAGCCGGGATTATCGGCGAATTGATATAATCAAAGCTGACATGCGTGCTGTCTTGGGTCACAGATTTGTAATATGTTTCGAGAATACATGCGCTGGCGCTCAAAATTGCACGTGGAGCCGCACGGCGCCGAGCGAGACCGGCCCCCGCTGCGAATTATAGGCCGGGGCGCCGATGAACTGATAATCGAAGCTCACTTTCACCGCTGGCATTAAAGCCAGGCTGTAATAAGTCTCGAAGATTTTCTCAAGCGTGGGATAAGGCAGTTGCCCATCGCCGATCAGAATGCCCAGGCCGCCATCGTTGAAATATGCCGCGTGGACAGCGGAGATCCCGTTCAGGACACCAGCAATACCGACCGTATCGTCCGGGCGGCCCCATGGTTTGCCATTCAGCGAAACGCCCCCTTGAACCGTGCGGTCGATATCGATGAAATCCCACGGCTCGACGCTGCCATCGGCCCAGCCAGCCCGGGCAAATACGCCCACGGTGTCGGACACTTGCTGCTCTAGGTTGATGCTTACACCAGGCCTGCTCTGATAGTGGCGAACCCGGGCAAGCGCGTCGCTCACATCCAAACCGGTTGCTTGCGAGAGATTGATCGCATCCTGAAAGCTTCCCGCGTCGCCCCGGCTGAGAAAGCCGGTCACTTTGATTTTGCCAGGCTGCCCCCAAAGCTCGTGCCGTTCCTCTATTTCTCCGACTAACTGGAAATTATGGAAGTATGGATCGAGGCCATAGGCGGGCGCGTTGTCTGCCCCGCCCGCCGGCGTTTGGGACAAATCAAAGATGCCGGCGCGGAAGGCAAAGCGATCGGCATATAACTCAGCCGCGCCGCCATATGTGTAACCCCAGGCGTCGCCGGCATAATCAAAGGTCCCCGCATTGATGACGGACCAATTAAGGAAATCCACTTTCGGGTTGTTCGCATATTTGTTGGTGTCGAAGATGTCACCGATGGTGAATTTGCCGGCGGTCAGCACAAGACGGTCCGCTGTCTGCGTGCCGGCAAACTGATTGATGTCGGCATCCACGTCCTGACTTTCGCCGCCGAGATTAATGGTCTGTCTTACGAAATAACGCTGTACGCGGGCATAGGGATAGGAAGAGCCGAGCTTATAGGACTCGCCGCTCGGATATCCGGCAGCGCCATGGGTATTGCCGACGCCGAAACCTTGATCGATTTCAGGATTCACCCAGGCTTCGGCTCCTTGCCATAACTGCAGGCCGGCATAAAGCGTTATATCGGTCGTCTCGGCTGCCTGGCCGCTGCCGGGAAGACTGTTGGCGCCTTGATAAGGAGAGCGGATCGCCGGATAGCCCTGCGCCGTGAAAGTTGCCTGGCTGTGGATATTGACGCGATCGCTATCCGTTGTGCTGGGGGCAGGGCTCGCGGCCGCCGGCTGGGCATCATCGCCGAAATGATAGATCAGGCCGGCGCGCACCTCATGCATCGTTAAATTCGAATTGATTTGCTGCCATATCGTAGGAAAATCGGTGCTGGCGGATCCGAAGCCGGTAAAAAGATATTCAAGCCGGGCGGTCCAATGCGGCGCGATCGGCGTCTCAACACCCGCGCCAGCGGCCCAGCCAAACCGCCAGGCTTGGGGATAGCCGACCGCTCCGCTCGCGAGTTGCGTCAGCCCCAGCTGGTCGCGGCTCCAGGCAAAGCCGCCGGTCGCATAAAGGAGCCAGTTGCCGGGCGCGTAACCGATGCGGCCGCGCACGGTGCCGAAAGCGAGCACATTATCGGTATAAAACTCGGTGCCGAACGCCGGCGGCGTAAGTGCTGTTTGGCCGCCGATGCCAAAACCCGAGAGATTGGGAAACGCTGGAAAGGATGTATCGGCTTCCACGCCGATGACGATGCGATTCGGCAGCATGTAATTGTAGCCGCCCTGAATACCCTCGAAGAAGCTTCCCGCCTCGGCGAACGTGTCAATGGTTCGGGCGAGGCTCATCGAGCCCGACGCGCCAAGCGCCGACCAGTCCGATTTTCCCCAGGCATAGCCCAAATGGCCGCCAAGGTAAAAACCCTCCCAAGGACTGCTCGCCATTAATGGCGGCGGCGTCAGATCGGCCGCAAACGCAGGTGAGGTTAAGGGTGCAAAAATCGCTAGTGTGAGAAAGCCGAACTTCATGGATTGGCTTCTCCGCTTGACGGCTTCTTGCCGCCGGTATCCAAGCCGATGCGATCCCGCAACGCTTTTCGCAGTCACCATAAGCCCCGCTTTCCTGAACGTGTGAACGCGCCTTCAGGACCCGCCACGAAACCAGCGTCTCGCCCAAAGAGCGGACACTTGGACTGAGCGTATGGCCGCCCATCCACGCAGCGATCATGACGAACTCTAAACTATCATATCATAAGTCTAGCTCACGATATTGAGGTGTCAATTACTTATGCTACATTTTAAAAGCTCTAAAATTACATTAGAATACATAAAATCTGCTGGCGTGGGTTCTGCCCTTGCGTTGGTCTTTCGAAGGAATTGTTTTGGCCGCCATATCGAATTTTTGCGAGATGTTACTTTTGCGCCACGCAACGCGGGCACACTCAGGACAGCACCGGGCAGGATCCAGCCGAGGGCATCGATGGCCTTTTCCCGGTTGCGAGATGGAGGTTGCTCAGGGCGCTGACCAGTGACGCTATCTCATAGCAATGCCAATGGTCTGGTGGTATATTATAACATACCTCGATGGGGTGCAAGCAGCTCAGCAACTGGGGCCAGTATGAGCCGCCAGGATATTTCTGGCATCATGGTAGCAACGCACTCACCAATGAAATCAATTACTTAAACTAGACGTCAGCTTCGCTATACCGTAAAAATCGCCAGGGCCATTTTTCTGGATTGCTGCCGTGGTGCAACATTTTTCATGTCCGCAGCAGCGCGGACCCTGGCGCTGGCCGGTCCTTGCGATTCGTCCGAAGACGCAGCCTATGAGAGGCTTGCAAGATGCGATGGGCGGATACTGGCGGCGGCCTGGTCTGCCCCATTGCAGTTGCCCGCCGTTCATACCTATCAGTGCCAGCGCCAACACCAAAACGGCAAGCGCCGCTGTGTCGTGGTGATGCGCTAGCGGGAAGGCGGGCGGTCACTGGGTATCTGCGCTATCCCTTAAGCTGCCGCGGCGCCGAGAGCTTGCCACCGGGCGCGGCTTCGAGCCGGCCATGGCACGATCAACCGTTGGGTGCTGGCCTATGCGCACGGCATCGAGAAGCGGCTGCGGCAACGCCTTCGTCCGCATCGCGGCTCAACCCCCGCCGGCGAAACTCGAAACTTATGTGAAGGTCCGCGGCGAATGGCGCTATCTCTACCGGGGCATCTCAAGAAGGGCTCCGGCCTTGCTGAGGAGGGACCGTTTGCCGGCAGAACGGATTGCTCGCGCTCTGCTTCGGACTCAAATTGGTTGATACCCCTAAAAATCGGCTAGCCCAAGGGGCTCTTGCTGCCCGCCAAAGAGTTTGCGGCGCGCCCCTCAGACCTTCGTCTCCTCGCTCAAAAAACGGGCGATGTCGCGCGCCACCTCCGCTTGCATTCGTGCGCGCTCGGCCGCTCCTTCGCTTGGCTTCTCGGGACCAGAGCCGCTCGCGGCCCTGTCCAAATTGATCGCGGCTTGATCCCGAAGCGCGGCGTAGGTCAATACGCGGCCAATACAGCGCTGCCGCTCGGCGGCGATGATCGCTTCAGCCGTCACGTCAGCCGGATCTCCGGGCCTTTCCGTTTCTCCTGTCGATTTGTCACTCATTGCTCACCCTTCTCTTTTGGCGGATCGAGTCTCTTTTGGCGGATCGAGCCTGCCGCACATTCTCGCTCAATTCCGCAGGCCGGATATATGCGCCGAACGTATTTGCTGGCCCTTCTCACGAGGGCCCGCCTGCTCAAGGCCGCCGGTACTCAAAAATAAAAAATAAATAAATTGTTCCTTGGTTGCGATATGCCGGATCTGGCCGATTTGCCGCAGACGCGGTGAGGCTGGGCAGTGTGCGGATTAAGAAAGATCGGCGCACCGTTAACCCATTCCTTGCACGGATGTCTTTGAAAGCCATGCCTTCGCGGCCGCACAATCACCCTGAATCGCCCGGGTTTGCGGGAGGCTCCAATTCCTGAGAGGGTGGCGCCATCATGGGCAATGCTGCAAACAAATTTTCCCCGGGGGTTCGCGCCTGCGCGGTGCGGAGGGTTTTGGATCACGAAGGCGAGCCGCGCCGGAGCAGCCAGCGATGGCGGCGTGATTTAACAAAAACAGCCTCCGGCAACCCGGGGCGTTCAACATGTTCCATAAGGCGGTGGCCCACGGCATGTGGGGCGGCGCGCTGATCCTGGCGGTTCTCGGGACGGAGCTGCCAGGGCGGGAACGATCTATGCCGGTCAGCCGCTGCACTTTCTTCACCCGATCGGCGTTGGGGATACAATCAATATAACGGTCACGAAAAAGATCGGCGGCACTCTCTTGGAGGGGATTTTCGCGCGGGAACAATTTCGCGATTGAGATAGATGGGGGCCTTTGGGATGCTCTCTCTGCGTATGGCTGCGCCAGCCGTCTCCAGCTCCCGAAAGTCGTTATGGAGTCTCAAACTTTTGATTTGGTTTAAATTATAAATTTAATAAGTTGAAGATCAACATATTAATCTAACTATAAATAACATAATTATGACTTATGAAATTTGGACTACAATGATGGCTTCGTCAAATATTACATTCAGTCACATAAACAAGTTAGAAATATTAAGCCGTCATCCATTTTTTTACGATCTGCCTTCTGAAATCAGAAATCGCATCGTCGAACATGCTAAATTGAAGCGTTATAGTGCTTCTGAAATTATTTTTAATAAGGGCGATCCCGGCACCTGTCTTTTCATTGTTTGCAGCGGAATTGTGAAAATCGATGTTCGCTCCCGCGGGGGGAAGGATGCGGTGTTCAATCTCGTCAAAGAAGGAGAGTTCTTTGGCGAAATTGCAGTGCTTGACGGTCTGCCGCGCACGGCAAACGCCCGCGCCTTCACAGATTGTGAGCTCATGAGGCTCGACAGGCGCGACTTGATTCCAGTCATGGAGAGCTATCCGCCTCTGATGTTGCATCTTCTTCGTATCCTCTGTGCCCGGTTGCGCCGGACAACGGAGCAGGTCGAGGATCTCATGTTTATTGATCTTGCGGGCCGGCTTGCGAGGACGCTGCTGGGACTGGCAGCTGCTTCAAAAACGCCGGGCCGGATTTGCGTCACGCAAAGCGAGATTGCTCAGATCGCGGGCCTGTCTCGGGAGATGACGAATAAGCAGCTTCGAACGTGGGCAAAAGACAATTGGATCAAGTTAGCGCGAAAAGAAATCGTGATCTTACAGCCAGTTCTCCTGTCCAAGATCGTTTCATCAAATGAGACGGCTTAGAAGCTCTTTCAAATCTTGGCCGTCCGTAAGCTTGATGCGCTCAGGCGGCTCTAAATGAGGCGAACACGGCCTGGCTGCTGCTGAAGCGGCGCGTTTCGCTTGCAACAAAACCTTCCGGCAGTTCCACGCAAACGCTTGCATGCTCTTCAATAAGGACAAGGGCGCCATCATCGAGCCACCGCCCGTCGCGCAAGGATTTTAGGGCAGGGGCAACGTAACCCCGGCCATAAGGCGGATCAAGAAAGGCCAGGGTAAATTTCTCCTCGCCGGGCGCCGCTTCGAGCTTGCGTGCGTCGCGGCGCAGAATGCGGGCAGAACCTGCAAGGCCGAGCGCCGCGAGATTGGCGCGGATGGTCTCGCAAGCCCGCGCACTTTCATCCGCGAAGAGGACGAAATGAGCGCCACGCGACAGGGCTTCGATCCCCATGGCGCCGGTTCCCGCAAAAAGGTCGAGCATCCGGGCGCCTTCCACCGGATTGCCATAGGAATGCGCGAGAATGTTGAAGAGCGTCTCCCGCAGACGGTCCGATGTTGGCCTGATCGCGTTTGTGTTCGAAGCAGGGCCTCGCAGCGTCCGGCCCCGAAGCTTTCCCCCGACGATGCGCATGAGATCACGGTTTCGCGCGAGGGCGCCGGGGTCCTTTGCCGCGCGGGGCGGGGTACCCGCGCTCCGGCCTTCCCTTTGGGCCTTGCGCACGAAGTTTATCCGGCGGCTTCCGTTTCTGCTGGCGTGCCCCCCTGCCGTGCTCTTCCGCAAAGGCGCCGCCGCGTGCGGCGGAAGACTTGCCCTTGCCCGAGTGCATCGAACGGCGTTTCTCCTGGCGCTGGTTCGCGGGAGCTGCCGTCACGAGCCGTTCGACATGGATGGTCCGCCCGGCGCGATCGGCTGTCTCCCGGCGCTCTACCCTTTTGCGCGGGCTGGGTGGACTGCCTTCAGTGGCACGCAAAACGGAAATATGTTTACGCGGGCGGGGCGGCGGTTTGATCTTTGGCTGTGCTTTTGCCGCAGTTTCGCGCTCGGGCGGTTTGCTCCCGCGTAAATTTCGCGCGCGGCCTGGCGGATTTGCGGGCGTGGAGCCCTCTCGCGGGCGCGACTCAGCCGCTTTGCCTGCTGCCGCTTCGCGTTCAACCTCAAGCGGGCTCAAAAAATCAGCGCCGGCTGCTTCTGCAAGCGCCGGTCCCAGCTGATCACGCAGAACCCGGGTGCGCACTTCCTCGACCGTACCTTCGGCCATCTCGCCAAGCTGGAAGGGTCCGAAGGAGAGCCTGATCAAGCGGTTGACCTGCAGGCCGAGATGTTCGAGCACGCGTTTGATCTCGCGGTTTTTGCCTTCCCGCAACGTCACCGTCAGCCAGCTATTGGCGCCCTGGATGCGATCGAGGCTCGCCTCGATGCCCGCGTAACGGACACCATCGACCGTCAGACCCTCGCGGAGGCGATCGAGAATGGCTTGATCGGTCTCGCCCTTGGCGCGGACCCGGTAGCGCCGGAGCCAGCCAGTTGCGGGCAGTTCGAGGACGCGCGCGAGGCCTCCGTCATTGGTGAGGAGCAAAAGCCCCTCAGTATTGATGTCGAGCCGGCCGATGCTGATGACGCGCGGTCCTTCCGGCCAATGTTCTCGCAAATAGTCAAAAACTGTCGGCCGGCCTTCGGGATCGCGCCCGGTCGTGACAAGGCCGCGCGGTTTATGAAACAAGAAGAGCCGCGTCCGGGTCCGCTGGGTGAGGGGCTTGCCGTCGATCGTGATTTTATCACCTTGCCGGACGTTGACGGCCGGGGTGCTCAGCGGCGTGCCGTTCACGGCGACACGGCCTTCGTCAATCCAGCCTTCCGCTTCCCGGCGGGAGCAAAGTCCCGCCCGTGCTATGACTTTGGCAATGCGTGCGCCTTCGCCTTCCAGCCCGGCTTGCCGCGCGGCGCTTGGTTTGCGGTTGCCGCGCGCGGGCTTGCGGCTTTCTGGTTTTCCGGGCGAATGTTGCCGCGCCGGCGCCGCCATTTGGCGCCGCGGAGGGCGCCCTTTGTCTTTATTTTTGTGCATGATCCCTGATAGCAGACTCCGGGAGGAAATGGGAACAAGACGTTCTCCCCCGCTTACATGCGGACTCAAATGAGGTGCCCGGCAGTTGGAAAATATCGATTTGGAAACCGATCCCATGTCTTGCGCATTTTCCGAAGCGCGCAGAGCTTTGGAGCGGGGCGAGGTGCCAGTCGGCGCCGTGATCGTGCGCCAAGGCGTGATTATTGCGCGCGCAGGCAATCAGACCCGGCGTGACAATGACCCCACCGCGCATGCGGAGATTTTGGCAATCCAGCGGGCCTGCCGCGCCGAGGCTTCAGAAAGGCTCGCGGGCTGCGATATCTATGTAACGCTGGAGCCTTGCGCGATGTGCGCAGCGGCGATCTCTTTCGGGCGTCTGCGCCGCCTTTATTTCGCCGCGCCCGATCCAAAAGGCGGCGGTGTGGAACATGGGGCACGTTTTTTCGCTCAGGCCACCTGCCATCACGCGCCTGAGGTTTACGGGGGAATTCGTGAAAGCGAAGCCGCCGCCATGCTGACGGGCTTTTTCGCGGCCCGGCGATGAATGTTTTGTGGCGGCCAAATGACGTCTGGCCGCGGCCTTGCCGGATTTGGCCGAATGTGAGCTTTTCACAAAAGTCATTGGCAAGGCTGGCCGCGTGCGCACTTGACAGGTGAACCGCCGAACACCTAAACGACTTCGAGCCTGGGCCTATCGCTGCATGACCATCAAGCCAAAGCTTAAAGTTTTTCTCTGCGCGCCGCGCGGTTTCTGTGCGGGAGTCGTGCGTGCCATCGATGCCGTCGAAGAAGCGCTCCGGATTTATGGCGCGCCCGTCTACGTCCGCCATGAGATCGTGCACAACAAATATGTCGTCGAAGGGCTGAAAGCCAAGGGCGCGATTTTCGTCGAGGAACTTGACGAGGTGCCGGACACGGCAAAGCCCGTGATCTTCTCGGCGCATGGCGTGCCGAAATCAGTTCCCGAAAAGGCCGAGGCACGTAATATTTTCGCGATCGATGCGACCTGTCCGCTGGTGACCAAGGTCCATCGCGAGGCCGAGCTGCATCACCGGCAAGGCCGCCAGGTGCTGCTTGTCGGGCATGCCGGGCACCCGGAAGTTGTCGGCACATTGGGACAATTGCCAAAGGGTTCGATCATTCTGGTGCAGACTCCCGAGGATGTCGAAAATCTGCAACTGCCCGATGAGAAGAATCTCGCCTATGTGACGCAGACGACCTTGTCGGTTGACGATACGCGCTCAATGGTTGCCGCCCTGACGCGGCGCTTCCCGGACATTGTTGGTCCGCACCGCGAGGACATTTGTTATGCGACGACCAACCGGCAGGAGGCCGTCAAACGGGTAGCGCCCATCGTTGACGCTCTGCTTGTGGTCGGCTCTTCCAACTCATCGAATTCGCAAAGATTGAAGGAAGTGGCAGAGCGTTCGGGCTGCAAGCTCGCCCAGCTCGTTCTGCGTGCCGGGGATGTCCAATGGGATTTATTCGGCAATATTTCCTCGCTTGGAATCACGGCGGGGGCTTCCGCGCCGGAAATTCTCGTCGAGGAAATCATGGACGCCTTCGCCGAGCGCTATGACCTCGAAGTCGAGACTGTTTCCACCGCCGACGAAAGCGTATTCTTTCCGCTCCCGCGCGAATTGCGCCGGGTCGCGCAAAATGCGAGTTAGTGCAGCGCAGCGCTTTTTCCGAGCTGAAATCCAGGGTGTAAGATCACGCTGCTTTCACGCGTGATCCATTGGATCATCCCTGAGAACCAATGCAACGAGTCAGGTGACACAAGTTTCGGCGATTCTCATCGCGGGGCCGACGGCGAGCGGCAAATCGGCCTTGGCACTGCGTCTGGCTTGCGCCTTTGGCGGCGTGGTGATCAACGCCGATTCCATGCAGGTCTATCGAGACCTTTCTGTCTTGACAGCGCGTCCTGAACAGGCGGATGAGGCCAAGGTGCCGCATGCGTTATTCGGTCATGTCGATGGCTCGGTGAATTACTCGGCCGGGCTTTGGCTTGCTGACGTTGCGAGCGCCCTCGATGATTCAAGGCAAGAAGGACGCCTGCCGGTCTTGGTTGGAGGTACCGGGCTTTATTTCAAGGCCTTGACGCAGGGGCTTTCCGCAATTCCCGAGGTTCCTAGGGATATCCGCGCCAAGGTTCGCGCCCGCGCGGAGGGCATTCCAGTTGGTGAGTTGCATGAGCAGCTCATGCGCTGCGATCCTGCTGCTGCAGTGCGCTTGCGGCCGAGCGATCCGCAGCGCATCCTGCGGGCGCTCGAAGTCTTCGAGGCGACAGGAAAAAGTCTTCTTTCTTTCCACTGCGCCCGCTCCGCTCCGCTTCTTGAGACAAAAGATGTCTTCGCCGTTTTTCTTGCGGCTGACAGGGACGCGTTGAAGGCGCGGATCGATGCGCGTTTCGACGCCATGCTCGATTCTGGTGCGCTGGGGGAGGCCGCAAAGCTCCGGGAGCGGCGCCTTGACCCTGCTCTGCCAGTCATGCGCGCCCTTGGCGTGCCGCATCTCATTGCGTATCTCAATGGCGAGATCTCGCTGATCGAAGCCGCGCGGCGGGCAAAGCTCGACACCGCGCGTTATGCAAAGCGGCAGTTCACCTTCGCACGGCATCAGCTTCCGCTGTTCAAATGGATGAGCCCGGAAGATGCGGAGCGGCGCGCCTTCGAGCTTTGCGGGGGCACCCTCAATGCCGCCAGAAAATCATCTGGCCGATGGTGAGCAGAATTTCGGCGACGATCAGGATCACGATCGTTGCTTCGAGCCTCGTTGCCGTGTTGGCGTCGATCATGTCGGTCAGCGTTCGTGTGGTTTCAACGATTGTGTCGAGCTTGTGCTTTAAGGTTTCGCCGCGTTCCTTGAGCTCGTATTCGTCTTCGAGCCTCGTATAGAGCCGTTCGAGATCAGGCCGGTCCCAGAGCACGTCCGGCTTTTCCTCGACGGCGACGCGGCCCGACACGCGATGCTGGGCGAGCAGAGTCTGGCCGATCAATTTCAGCATCGAGCGCCGTTTCCAAGGCGGCCGGCCATTCCGTGCGAGGTTAGCCGCGAAGGGCTCGATGATGTCGAAGACCGCATTGACCTCGCGTTCGTCCCGCCCAAGCGAGACGCTTTTGGCGAGGGCATCGGCGACGACGAGAAGCCTCTGTTCCGAAAGGTCCTTCAGCGTGATCGCGCCGCCCGGCGGAATCTTGTCGTCGAAGTCGGGCGAGACCTCAAGAATGGCAGTTTCATCGTCTATGTGCTCGTGCGGTCCCGAAACCCGCAACTTCACCTGGCCGAGCACATCGTCTTCCTCGAGCGGCGAGAGGCCGATCGTGACCGCGACGCCGAAGCGGTAAAGAGCAACAAAGCCGTTTGTACCCGCGTGGAAGGCGAGCGGTGAGGTAGAAATCGTATCAGCGCGCTCAAGCCCGGCCGTGTCGATGCGGTCGCCAAGGAGCAGAGCCCGGGCGGTGATCCGCCGCGGGCCTTGCGGAGCGGGGAGTTCGGTTTGCACGCTGGTCATGGCCTATGACTACAGGGCAGGCGGCAGCTTTGAAAGCCTCAAGCAGCGGGATTGTGGCCGTAGGCGTGCTGAAGCTGTCATTTAGCCTAAGCTTTGGGAGCTTCTTATGCCGAAGCCTGCTTTCATGGATCAAGCTGGGGTGGCACAGATTCGACCGGCCCGGCCCTGGGCTGCATCTTTTCGGCGAGCGGCGGAAGAAGCGGCCCAAGTTTTGTGATGAAATCCCACGCCATCAAGAGGGCGCCAAGCGCAAAAAGCACATCCCCTGGCAGCCGCATCCATTGCCAGAAAAGCGTTGTATCATAGAACGTATTGCTGCGGGCATAGGCGAGCCCATGCGCGAAAACCGCATCGAGCTGAGGCCACCCAACCGGAAAGAAATTCAAGACGATCCACAAGACGAGACCGGCATTGTACAACCAGAACGCGATCTTTCCGGGCAGCTCGTTAAAACGGTAGTTGTCGCCAGCAGCGTAGCGCAGGCAGAAATAAATAAGGCCGATTCCAAGGAGGCCGAAGGCGCCAAAGAGCGCGGTATGCGCGTGATTGAGGGTTAGAAACGTGCCGTGCTCGTAATAGTTGATCAACGGCGCGTTGAGTGTGCCTCCTCCGAAAACACCCGCGCCAACAAAGTTCCAGAAGGCCGCGCCAATGATATAGGTATAGGCAAGGCCATACTTGAACTCTCTGTGCGCCACAATCAGCCTGTGCTGCTCCATCGCCTCGATGATCAAAAGCACGAGAGGCAGCACCTCGATAAACGAGAACATCGTGCCGAACGGCACCCAAAATCCCGGCTCTCCCGCCCAGTAGAGATGGTGGCCAGTGCCCAGCACCCCGCCAAGAAAGATCAGGATCAGCTCAAGATATACGGCCCTCTCGGCAAGCTGCCGGGAGACCAATCCAACCGCCATGAGCAGATAGGCGCTGATCGCAGAGGCGAAGAATTCAAACGATTGTTCAACCCACAGGTGGACCACCCACCAGCGCCAATAATCGGTAATGGTGAAGGATTTTTCGATCCCTGTCAGGGGAATCATTCCGAAGACATAGAGGAGGGCGATATTGATGGTCGAAGCCCAGAGCAAATGCTCAAGGCGAATTCGCCCTGTCCAAAACTGCCGGGTCGCGAGCCATAATGTTTCACG
>Ga0070738_10005910_pt1 | contig 13166 bp, 17 predicted proteins | sample Coa_R2_2_FD_66446 | JGI IMG/M metagenome (GOLD analysis project Ga0070738, IMG submission 66446) | Surface soil microbial communities from Centralia Pennsylvania, which are recovering from an underground coalmine fire - Coalmine... | ecosystem: Environmental > Terrestrial > Soil > Unclassified ... | reverse complement strand
ATAGACCTCGCGCGAAAGGCGCGCCTCAATGAGCTTGATGAGCGGCGCTTTGGGCAAATCGTGTTGCACAATCGTGTCAACGAGAGCCGCGGCAACGGGGCTCGCCTTGGCATCACCCGGTTCTTTTCCTTCAAGGATGTCCCGCCACCATTGAAGCCGGATTTCGCCAAGAAGCGGCTCAGAGACGGTTTCGCTGACGCGGCTCATCTCGATATTGAAGGCATAAAGAGCATGGATATGGTGCCGGGCCTGCGCCGGAACGAAAAGAGCAGCTAGCCAACGGTCCTTATCCTCGCCGCGGACCAGGTCCGAGCAGTAGGCGTAATCCGAAGCGGAGGCTGCGGTTTGCGGATCCTGGATCATGGCACCGCCAAGAGGGCCGCGGCGACGCGGCGGCCTTCGTTGGAGAGGATTGAATAAGTCATCGCGGCATGGCCGGTGGCCATCGGCTCGGGCCTGATCCCTGCATGCAGAAGGCGCTTGCGAAGAGGAGCCGCAATCGGCACGAGGGTAGTTCCGGTTCCAATCAAGAGATGCTCGATGCTGCCGTGCGGCTCGCGGAAGACAATCTCGAGCGAGGCAATGTCAATGTCGGCCGGGCTAACGGCGCGCCAAGCATAGATCCCCGAGGGCAAGGCGAGAATAGAGCCGCGGTGGGACATGGAGGCAAAGCGGAAGCCGCCCGATCCATAGCCTTCGATCGCATGGGCGCCTGGCAGGAAGCCCTGATATTTGCGTTCGCTCATGAAAATGCGCCCGGCGATCCTGCCGGATCGCTCGTGTTCAAGACGCCGGTTTTGCTGCCGCTCCGGACGGAGCCGTGACCGTTTCGCTGCGCAAGCCGAGGTAGATCAGCATTGGCGAGCAAATGAAGACCGACGAATAGGTGGCGACGCAAATACCCCACATCATCGCGAGCGAGAAGGACCGGATCACCTCGCCGCCGAACAGGACAAGCGAAAGCAAGGCAAGGAAGACCGTCGTCGCGGTCATGATTGTGCGCGGGAGCACCGCGTTGACAGAGATGTCGATCAGCTGGTCCGCTGGCATCTTGCGGTACTTTTTCATCATCTCGCGGATGCGGTCGAGCACCACAACGGTTTCGTTGAGCGAATAGCCGACGATGGTGAGAATGGCGGCAATCGAAGTCGTGTTGAACTCAAGTCTTGTCAGCGCGAAGAAGCCGACGGTGAGCAAGAGGTCGTGCATCGTCGCTATGATCGCGCCGACTGCGAACTGCCATTCGAAGCGGAACCAAAGGTAGCACAGAACCGCAATGATCGCGATCACGACACCAAGCGTGCCAGATTGCACGAGCTCAGCCGAGACGCGCGGACCGACAACCTCAGTGCGCCTCACCTCATAGTCTGAGCTGACCGCATCGCGCACGCGGTTGACAGCAGCTTGCTGCGCCGCGTCGCCGCCTGGCTGGACTCCGAACCGGATAGTCACATCCGACGGCGCGCCGAAGCCTTGCACCTCGACATCGCCGATCTTAAGATGCTCGGCGAGTGCACGTAGTTTCGCGAGATCCGCCGCGCCATTCTTAGCCCGCAGCTCCATCAATGTGCCGCCGGAGAAATCGATGCCGAAATTCATCCCCACATTGACAAAGAGCAGCACGGCGAGGATCGAAAGGACGGCCGAGAAGGGATAGCTCACGCGCCGGAAGCGCATGAATGGGAATTTCGTACTCTCGGGCGCAAGGCGCAGGAGTTTCATATGAGAGATACCTTTAGATGGGCAATGCCTTCGGCCGCTGGTAATGATACCATAGCGCGATCATCATCCGGGTCATTGTCACCGCCGTGACGATCGAGGTGAGAATGCCCAGCGCCATCGAGACCGCAAATCCGCGCACCGGCCCTGATCCGAGAAAATAGAGGATCGCGGCGGCGACGAACATGGTCACATTGGAGTCGACGATCGTCGCAAAAGCCCGGTTAAATCCTGCATCGAGGGCGGCAATGATCGAGCGCCCCATATGCGCTTCCTCGCGGATGCGCTCATAAATCAAGACGTTCGAGTCGACGGCCATGCCGATCGTGAGCACAATACCCGCGATGCCGGGCAGGGTGAGCGTCGCCCCAAGGAGCACAAGCCCGGCAAAAATGAGCGTGATGTGCACGGCAAGCGCGATATTGGCGAAGACACCAAAAATCCCGTAGGTCACGAGCATATAGGAAGCGACGAGGACCGCGCCGACATAGGCGGCGCGTTCGCCCGCATCGATTGAGTCTTGGCCAAGGCCTGGCCCGACCGTGCGCTCCTCTACAATGGTGAGCTTCGCCGGCAAAGCGCCCGCGCGCAGGAGAATGGCAAGCTTGTTCGCTTCCTCGACAGTGAAATGCCCGGTAATCTCGCCCGACCCGCCAGTAATCGGGCTGATGATGCGCGGCGCCGAGATGACCTTGCCGTCGAGAATGATGGCAAAGAGCTTGCCGACATTTTCGGATGTGACCTCGCCAAAGCGCTGGCCGCCGCGAATATTGAAGCGGAAATTGACGACGGGCTCTTGCGTGCGTGAGTCAAATCCGGGCTGCGCATCCGTCAAATCCTCGCCTTGCACCATCACGCGCTTCTCGACCGGCAAGGTTCCCGGCTGGTCGGCCCACGGCAAGGTCTCGACCTCTGAGGGGTCGGCGCCCGGCTCCGCGACAAGGCGGAATTCAAGCTTTGCCGTGGTGCCCAAGATCTCCTTAAGCTTGCTGGTGTCCTGCAGGCCCGGAACCTCAACGAGCACACGGTCGGCGCCCTGCCGCTGGATATTGGGCTCGGTGGTGCCGAGGGCATCGACGCGCCGGCGCAGCACCTCAATCGATTGATCGACGGCGCGGCGCATTTTGCGGTCGATGCCGGCTTCCGTGACCGTGAACTGAATGAGGCCGTTTTCGTTCTCGGTGACATCGAAGGTTGGAGCGCGCGCTGATTCCGTCAGCCCCATGCCTTCGGAGGCCGCAAGCTGCCTGAGCTTGGGCATCACCTTCGCCCGTTCGGCGGGATCTGGGATGCGCAGCTGGACGCCGCGCGGGAGCGCGCCGATACCGCCGGTGATGGCGACCTTCTCTTCGCGAAGGGTGCGGCGCACACTGTCCCGAAGGTTATCGACGAGGGTCTTCACTACCGAGTTGCTGTCAACCTCAAGCAGCACGTGAGAGCCGCCTTGCAAATCAAGGCCGAGCACAATGGCGCGGGCGGGAAGCCATTTGGGCACGCGGGCGATCAGCTCCTCGCGATGCGCCGGGCTCAGAAGACTTGGCACGATGAGGAGCACCGCGCAAACCGTCATCGCCAAAATGGATATGATCTTCCAGGCCGGAAAACGAAGCATGCTCTTGAAAAACCTGCCTTAAGCGGCTGTGGAACCGCCGTTCAGGAGCGCGCAGCCTTGACCGCGCTAGCTCTAACCCTTGTCTTTTACTGTGTCCTTGACGGGTTCGCCCTTGGCCCGCACATCCGTAACGTTCGCCCGGGCGATCCGCACCCGGACAGTTGGGGCAATTTCGAGCTCGACCTCCTTGTCGTCGACCACACGGGTGATTTTGCCAATAAGGCCTCCGCTGGTGAGCACGCTGTCGCCGCGGCGAAGGTTCTTCAGGAGATTTTCGTGCTGCTTTGCCTTATTGCGCTGAGGCCGAATCACCAGAAAATAGGCGATGACAAAAATCAGCGCGAAGGGGACCAGCGACGTGAGCATGTCGCCAATGGTCGGAGGCTGCGGGACGGCAGGCGGCTGGGGAGCCTGGGCGTAAGCAGACGTAAGCAAATCCTTCTCCTGCTCTTGATCTTCAGCCTTGCGCTTCCCGCGGCTAAGCGAAGCGTGGCGCGGGAATATAGCCGCCGCGCGGGCGAAAGCAATGGCGGGAGAGAATTCGCCACGCCAGCTCTTACGGCTGGGCTCGTCTGAACCGGATCTTGGCTGGGCCGCCTCCGAAGCTGATGCCCGCGCCGGGGTCTCGTTGGCCCGGAGTACGGCTTAGCAAAAATGCCAACCACGGGCCATTTGGCCCGTGGTTGATCCGATTTAATGCCTCGGCCGCGCGGTTTTCGCGCTCGATGGCTTTAGGGATTATAAGCCCGTTCACCGTGGTCGCTAACATCGAGGCCTTCGATCTCGGCCTGCTTCGAAGCCCTGAGGCCAATCGTCATGTCAACGATCCAATAAAGGATCGCCGACCCTATGCCCGACCAGAGCAGAGTGAAGAGAACGGTTTTCGCCTGGATCAGCACCTGCGCCGCCATATCGTATTCCGCAGGCGAGGCTGTGCCCGGCTTCGACGCGTAATCGACAAGACCAACACCGCCGAGGTAGGGTGCAACGAGGATCCCAGTGCCGATCGCGCCAATAATGCCGCCGATGCAGTGGACGCCGAAGACATCGAGGCTGTCGTCATAGCCGACCTTGGGTTTAACAACCGAGACGAAGAAGTAGCAGACGGATCCGGCAATAAGCCCAAGCACGATCGAGCCCATTGGCCCGGCAAAGCCCGAGGCCGGCGTCACCGCGACAAGGCCTGCGACCGCGCCCGAGATCATGCCGAGCAGGGAGGGTTTGCCTCGCATCGCCCACTCGGTGAACATCCAGCCAAGCGTCGCTCCTGCGGTTGCGACGAAGGTGTTCACAAACGCCAGCGCGGTCGTGCCGGTCGCCTCAAGGTTCGAACCAGCGTTAAAGCCAAACCAGCCGACCCACAGGAGCGAGGCGCCGATCATCGACATGGTGACCGAGTGCGGCGGATCGATCTCGCGCGGATAGCCGATTCTCTTGCCTAAGAAGAGAGCGCCGACGAGACCGGCGATGCCCGCGTCGATATGGACGACCGTGCCGCCCGCGAAATCGAGTGCGCCCATCTTTTGGAACGTGCCGGCGTTGGCGAGGACGGCATCAAGAGCTTTCTGCGCAGCTTCCTTAGCCGCCTCATCGGGCGCATCGGCAACGGCCTTGGCGGCTTCGGCAATGGCGTCGGGGCCCGCCCAATACCAGACGTTGTGAGCGACTGGGAAATAGACGAAGGTTACCCAGAGCAGAATGAAGAGGAAGACCGCGGAGAATTTCATGCGCTCGGCGAAGGAGCCGACGATCAAGGCTGGTGTGATGATGGCGAAGGTCATTTGAAACGCCATATAGGCGAGCTCGGGAATGACGACGCCATTCGAGAAAGTTGGAGCGGTTGAATCTGGCGTCATTCCTTTCAGGAAAACGCGGTCGAAGCCGCCGACGATATTGTTCCATTCGAGGCCCTGCAGGAATCCGAGCCAAGGTTTATCGCTCTGGCTGAGTGGGAGTGGCGTGTGGCTGCCTTCGGTGAAGGCGAGCGAGTAGCCGTAAAGGGCCCAGACCACGGCGACGAGGGCGACGATGGCGAAGACCTGCGCCAGGATCGAGGCCATGTTCTTGGTCCGCACCATGCCGCCGTAGAAGAGGGCGAGGCCTGGAATCGACATCATGAGGACGATTGCGGCTGAGATGAGCATCCAGGCCGTATCACCTTTATTGGGCACCGGGGCATCGGCATGTGCTAGCGAAGCCGAGCCTGCGGCCAGTAAGAGACCGAGGGCGATCGCGCGGGGAGCGATCCTCGGAAGCAAACAGCGATTCATGTCTTACTCCTGAGAGAATGATCTGGAAAAGCGAGGATCAGATAGCTTGCTCGTCGCGTTCACCGGTGCGGATCCGGACCGCTTGCTCGAGGCCCAGAACGAAAATTTTTCCATCTCCAATTTCGCCGGTCCTGGCCGCGGAGGTTATGGCATCGACCGCCTTCGGCACGAGATCGCCGGGCACGGCTGCTTCAACTTTCAGCTTGGGGAGAAAGCTCACCGCATATTCGGCGCCGCGGTAGATCTCGGTATGGCCCTTCTGACGGCCGTAACCCTTGACTTCGGTCACGGTCATCCCGTGGGCGCCAATGGCCGTTAAAGCGTCGCGGACATCGTCGAGCTTAAACGGCTTGATGATGGCAGTTATGATTTTCATGTTGCCTTTCCTGCTTGCCTGCCTCGAACGGGCGGAACCTAAGCGCGGCCCGGCTCGGGGGCCGGAGCCGCGCAGTGTGGGAGGACCGTGCTTGGCCGGGGCAAAGCAAGCGGTGGGCCAATTTGCGCCGCATATGCTGCGGCCCGGCCGCAATGGCACGCCGGTGCTCTTGGCGCTCTCCGGGTTAGGGCGGCAGCCCAGCCTTGCTTCAACCGGGCAGCGGCAGAGGGGTTATCGGCGTTGGCTTTTAGCGGTCAGTTCCGGTGAGGGGCGCGGCGCTCTTTCGCGGATCAGGCCCTCCTGAACGACGGAGGCGACCAGCTGCCCGCTGTGGGAAAAGAGGAGGCCGCGGGCAAAGCCTCGCGCGCCCGAGGAGTTCGGGCTGTCCTGGGCATAGAGCAGCCATTCGTCGGCACGGAACGGACGGTGAAACCAGAGCGCGTGGTCGAGGCTTGCGACTTGAAGTCCGCTGTCGAAGACGGAGTGCCCATGCACGCCGAGCGCCGCATCGAGCAATGTCATGTCGGAAAGATATGCGAGGACGGCGCGGTGGATTGCGGGATCATCCGGCAGCCGCCCGGCGGCCTTGAGCCAGATGTTTTGATCAAATGTGCCTTTCGCCTTCCCCGCATAGCGGGCAAGGTTAACGGGGCGCAGCTCGATCGGCCGCTCCCAGGCGAACCAGCGCCGGATTGCCTCCGGCATGACCGGGCCGAAGCGCTCGATCATTTCCGCTTCGCTCGGCAGGCTTTCGGCCGGCGGCACTTTGGGCATTGGGACAGAGTGTTCAAATCCCTCTTCTTCAATCTGAAACGACGCCGAAAGCGAGAAGATCGCACGCCCATGCTGGATGGCGTTGCACCGTCTGGTCGTAAAGCTCTTGCCGTCGCGGATCCGGTCGACCTCATAGACGATCGGGACGGAGGGATCGCCTGCGAGAAGGAAATATCCATGTAGAGAATGAGGCGCACGCCCGTCGACGGTGCGGGCCGAGGCCACAAGCGCTTGCGCGACCACGAGCCCGCCGAAGACCCGCTGCCAGCCCGTCTGGGGGCTGCGGCCGCGAAAGATATTCTCCTCGATGCGCTCGAGATCGAGGATTTCAAGCAGCTGCAAGACGGCGCCGGACATTTTGCCTCGATTTGTTTGGCTCTACTCCCGGACTCCGCGGCTTTTGGCTTGCCGGCCGCGGATTTAATCCCAAGCGAGGACGCAGCCCCATCGCCACTACCACAGGGAAGGGATGTGCCGGTAGTGGATCCGCCGGGAGTAATCCGCATATCCGGGAACATTCTCGTGCAGATCGCGATCCTCGATCACCCTTCGCAGGAGGAGCGAGGCGACGATGGCAATCGCCGCGATGAGGCCGAGCAGAGAGCCGAGCACGAGCGGAATCGAGATCCGCAGTATCGCCAGCGCGGAATAGAGGGGATGCCGGACGAAGCGGCAGGGACCGCTTGCGGCAAGTCTCAAGTCTCTGGCCGCTATCCAGGCAAGCCTTGACCGTCTTGATGAGGAAGGGATTGGCCCCAAATGGCAGAAGGATGGTCCACATGGCAGCGAGCATGGCAGAGGCGCCTGCCCCTTGGAGGCTGGGCGGCACACTCGTCCAATGGAACCGGCCGGCATCAAGAGCCATCAGGAGCAGCCAGAAGCCAAAGACAAACACGAACATAGTATCGCTGACCTTGGTCCAGAGAGGTTGCCCTCTTTGGACTGGCGGCTGCAGCCGTTGTTCGAGCAGAGCCGGGTTGGGGCGGGCGAGCCTCAGTGTGATTAGCGATTGAGGACCGGAATAGAGGAGAAGGAAAACCCAAGCGGCTGGCCAGGCAAGCGCTTGGCCAAAAGAATGGCCGCGAACGCCAGCAATTGTAGCCCAAGACCGGCAAGCCCCTTCGATGGCATGCCGGGGCCTCTGGTGAGAGGGGGGGCCTGAGCGTTAGCCTTACTCGTCGAGCCTGCGCGCCTCCTCGGGCAGCATGATCGGGATTCCGTCGCGGATTGGATAGGCGAGCTTGGCCGCCCGGGAAATGAGCTCCTGCCTCTGCGGGTCGTATTCGAGCGTCGTCCTCGTTTGCGGGCAAACGAGGATTTCGAGCAGCCGGGGGTCGATCCGGGATGGCTGCGGGGCCTCTCTCCCGCCTGCTGGTTTTGCGCTATCCGTCATTCTCAGCTTTCCTCCTCGCTAACAGGATCTTTTCTCAGAGGTCAGTGCAAGCCCCGCGGAGTCCTTTTCGTGCGGGCGAGATCGATTTCGGTAATGGCCACGAGCACATCCGCCCGCCGCTTAAGGTCGCCTGCCTCGAGCAGCGCCTGTTTCTCCTTTGGGCTGCAGGGGCTCATCATCGATAAGGCATTGACGAGGGCCTCGTTCGGGGCGCTCTGAATGCTTTTCCAGTCTATCTCGAGATTGTTGGTCTCGGCGAAGTCGCGCAAGGTGCGCAAAATGCCGTCACGATCGACCTGATCCTCGCCCGCCCGCGGGCTGAAATCAACGAGGAAGGGTGAAAAATCCACCCGGCATTGCCGGTAAGGCGCCCCCGGAATTTCCTCGATCATCTTGAATCTGGCGATTCCCGTGAGGGTGATCAAATAGCGTCCGTCGCCCGTTTCGCTGAATTCCGTAATTTTCCCCGCACATCCCACCGGACAGAGCCCCGGGCTGCCTGCGCTGGAACCGGCATCGGTGTCCGGCTGGATCATGCCAATGATTCGCTCTCCCTTGAGGGCATCGTCGATCATCCTCAGATAGCGTGGCTCGAAGATGTTGAGCGGCAGCTCGCCCCGGGGCAGGAGGAGCGCCCCGGCAAGGGGAAACACTGGAACGGCGGAGGGCAATTCCTCTGGCCCCCGGTAGGGGTGGTTCATGCTCATCTTCGGCCACCATCCTTGAGCTTGCGCCGCTTGGCGGTCAAGCCCGTTTTCGGGAAGGTCCAAGCAGGTTGGCAGTCATATCTATAGAAACGGCTTAGCGGTTTCTAGGAGATTGCCCTTTGTTAAGGCAAATGCCTAAAAAGTAGGCTAGGCAATAGAGGGTTTTTGCACCCAACCGGCCGGGTCGGCCAATCGAGGCTCGCTCAGGGTCGTCACCCGGCCAAATTCGACGCGGTGGACGACGGCGCCCGTCTCCGCCGGAAGCAGGCCGCGCGAAAGCCAAGGCGCAGCCGCGATCGCCTCCTTCAGCTCCTTGTAGCCGGCGGCCCGGCGGGCGGCGATCGAGGTGCGCGAAAACTCGGCATCGCTGTTGGGGATTTGGTCCGGGCCAGGGTGGTAGATGATGTGGATGAGATCGAGCCGCTGCACCTCCGGGCCCGCCTCCTCGGCCGGGGCGCCCGTGTCAGGCTCCGCCAAAATGCGCCGTGCGGACTGCAGTGCTCTTTGTGTGCGGCGAAGGTTAACCTTTGCCGCAGTGGCCTCAATCTGATTAGCCGTTCGGCTTGCGTACTGGATCTGTTTCATGCGCCAGAATACGTCATTCATGTTCCTGGGAGGCTTGCCGCTAGCATCCCACAGATCGATGACAAAAACGATGAGATGGGGATGATGCAAATCGGCCAAGATCGCATCGAGCGGCGTGTTCGATACGCAGCCGCCGTCCCAATATAGATTGGAGCCAACCCGGACCGCCGGGAATCCGGGGGGCAGCGAGCCGCTCGCAAGCACGTGCTCGGGGCCGATCCCGGTTTTTGTGTTGTCGAAGAATTCGAGTTGCCCGGTTTCGATATTCGTAGCCCCAAGGCTCAAGCGGGTGATCTTTTTGTTGATCAGGCCGAAATCCGCGAAGCGCTTCAGGGAGAAGAGCATCGGCGTGGTGTCGTAAAAGCTCACCTCCTCTGAAGGCGCATTCGAGATAAAGAAGGGATTCACCGGGCGGGGCATGAAGAAATTCGGCTGGCCGAGGAGCAAGGCCTCCGCATTGCTCGCCATGTTATGCAAGATGGCCAATGCGGTGAAGTCGGCAGAAAGCCGGAAATCCGGCCAAGAGATCGCCTCCCAAAGGGCATCGAGCCGCGCGACCCGGTCTTCGGGTTTATTGCCTGCGATCACGGCGGAATTGATGGCCCCGATGGAAATGCCGCAAACCCAATCGGGGTGAAGCCCCGCCTCGGCGAGGGCCTGATAGGCGCCGATGTGGTAGGCGCCGAGGGCGCCCCCGCCTTGCAGAACGAGGGCGACTGACGGCTCGTGGATGGGCTCAGTGCTCATGGCGGCCTTCTCCTGAGATGAAACGGAACGCCGCCTCTATCCTACTCTTTGTGCACTGCAACGCAAGCATAGGTCCGCTGGGTGCTCTTTACTTTCGCGGCGGGAAAACCAAGGCTGTGTGCCATGCTTCTTTTGTAATCCGGGCTCCGGCTTGTGCGCCGCGGCGCTTGATTAGTGAAACTATGGGAAATATAGACTGGCGCTCTCGCCTCGAAGGCGCCGCTGGGCCCAGAGGGCTGGAGCGATAGCAGGATCAATGGTCAAAATCACTTTTATCGACTCGTTTGGCGAAGCGCGGACGGTCGACGCCGAGGAAGGCTCGACAGTTATGGAAGCCGCCATCCGCAACGCAATTCCCGAAATCACGGCCGAATGCGGCGGCGGCTGTGCCTGTGCCACGTGCCATGTCTATGTCGATGAGAAATGGCAGGGCCTCGTCGGCAAGGCCTCCGAGCAGGAAGAGGACATGCTCGATTTTGCCTACAAAGTGCAGCCGAATTCCAGGCTCTCTTGCCAGATCAAAATAACAGCGGAACTCGAGGGGCTTGTCGTCAAAACCCCCGAGCAGCAGGGCTGAAGCTGCTTTACCGGCGGAGGTCAAGAAGCTTGGCGCAGGGCGGCTTGGTGTTAGCCGGGCGCGTTGCGCCGCGCGCCGGCCCATGCTGCCCCTGCGCAACTCAATAAATGCTCTTAAGTTTGAAGAGGATCCGAGCAGGATGACTGAAACGATCAAGACCGACGTCGTGATCATCGGGGCGGGCCCTGCGGGGCTTTTTGCGGTGTTCGAGCTGGGGCTGCTCGACATCAAGGCGCATCTCGTCGATATCCTCCCGAAGCCCGGCGGCCAGTGCGCGGAGCTCTATCCCGAGAAGCCGATCTACGACATTCCAGGCTTTGCCAAAGTCTCGGGTCAAGAGCTGGTCGATGCCCTCATGAAGCAAATCGTGCCTTTCCACCCGGGCTTTCATTTTGGCGAGATGGTCGAGAGTCTCGAAGTCCTGGGCAGCAAGGAGGCGCCCGCATTCCGGGCCGGGACGAGCGGCGGGAAAAGCTTTGAGTGCAAATCGGTCATTGTCGCGGCCGGAGGCGGCTCGTTTCAGCCCAAGAAGCCTCCCGTCCCAGGCATCGAAGCCTATGAAGGCACATCCGTCTTCTACGCTGTGCGCAAAATCGAAGACTTCCGCGGCAAACATGTGGTGATCGTGGGAGGAGGCGATTCGGCCCTCGACTGGACGCTCAATCTGCAGCCCGTCGCCAAGCGCCTCACTCTTGTTCACCGGCGCGACGAATTTCGCGCCGCGCCGCATTCGGTCAAAGCGATGCACGAGCTTGCCGCCGCAGGCCGGATGGATTTGCGCCTTGGCCAGATCACTGCTCTGAGCGGCGAAGGAGGCATGCTCACCTCCGTAACCTTAAAAGATCCGAAGGGCGGATCGCATGAAATTACATGCCAATCCCTCATCCCCTTCTTCGGCCTCACGATGAAGCTTGGCCCGGTCGCCGAATGGGGCCTGAACTTGCACGAGAATCTTGTTCCGGTCGAGACCGCGGCATTCGAGACGAACGTACCGGGTATTTTCGCCATTGGCGACATCAATCAGTACCCCGGCAAGCTCAAGCTCATCTTGTGCGGCTTTCACGAGGGCGCTCTCGCGGCGCAAAAAATCTACCGCTATGTGTACCCGGGCAAGCGTCTGACCTTCCAATACACGACGTCATCGACGAGCCTGCAGAAGAAGCTTGGCGTCAGCTAGACGCGCGGGCGCCAGGAGAGGACCTAATGGGCCGCATTGCACTTTATGCCGGCTCCTTCGATCCGCTCACGAACGGCCACGCCGACATCATCAAGCGGGCGGCCTGCGTCTGCGGCGAGCTGATCGTCGCCGTCGGTATTGATCCGGCAAGGGAGGCGATGTTCAGCGTCGAGGAGCGCACTGCGCTCGTTGAAGCGGTCTGTGCCGGGCTTTCGGGGGCAGGGGTCATCAAGACAACGGTAACGACTTTTTCTGGCCTTGCGGTCGAGGCGGCCAGGGCTGCGGGCGCCAGTGTCCTCCTGCGCGGGCTACGCGACGGGACGGACCTCGATGCCGAAATGCGCATGGCGGCAATGAACGCGGCCATGGCGCCCGGGATCGAGACGGTGTTTTTGGCCGCCTCGCCTTCCGTGCGTCACATTAGCGCGACATTGGTGCGCCAGATCGCAGCGCTTCGCGGTGACCCCTCGCCCTTCGTTCCCGCCCCGGTGGCACGAGCTCTCGCGAGGATACAGGACGAGGCAGGCAGGCGCTCACCTCAAGGAGAATGATATGTTCCGCCATTTCATGGCCGCCGCCGCTTTGGCGTGTTTGACTCTTACAGCCGCTTATGCCCAAGCGGCAGAATCCGCTTTGGCTCGCTCTGGGCAGGATATCGAAAACACCGTCTATCTCGACACGAAAGACGGCCGGATCACGATTTTGCTTCGCCCAGACCTTGCACCAAAGCACGTGGCTCAAATCAAGGCATTGACCAAGCGCGGTTTTTACAACGGAGTTCCGTTCCACCGCGTGATCGAAGGCTTTATGGCGCAGACCGGGGATCCCACTGGGACGGGTGCGGGGAGATCGGATCTTCCGGATATTCCGGCCGAATTTTCATCCGAGCCGTTCCGGCGCGGGACGGTCGGCATGGCGCGCTCCGCCGATCCCAACTCGGCCAATTCGCAGTTCTTCATCTGTTTTGCCGACGCCTCCTTCCTCAACAACCGCTATACGGTTGTGGGAGAAGTCGTCGCCGGCATGGATGAGGTGGATAAGATCAAGAAGGGTGACAAGAGCAGGAACGGCGCGGTCACGGATCCCGACCGGATCGTAAAAATGCAGCTCGCATCAGAGGCCTCTTCAGAGCAGAAGTGAATTTGCAGCCAATCCGGAGATCGGCGCTAAGGAGTCTTTTCCCAGCACTAGGGGGACGGCTCAATCAGCCGGCGGCGAAGAGGGGCCGA
>Ga0070738_10005902_pt1 | contig 13184 bp, 12 predicted proteins | sample Coa_R2_2_FD_66446 | JGI IMG/M metagenome (GOLD analysis project Ga0070738, IMG submission 66446) | Surface soil microbial communities from Centralia Pennsylvania, which are recovering from an underground coalmine fire - Coalmine... | ecosystem: Environmental > Terrestrial > Soil > Unclassified ... | reverse complement strand
TCGCGCTGCAAGAAAATCAGCGGAATAAAAAAGTCATTCCAGATACTCAGCGTACTGGTGATCGCCACCGTTGCCGTGACCGGACGCAGCAGCGGAAAAACAATCAATCGGAATATCTGCATGGGACCAGCCCCATCCAGCAGAGCCGCCTCTTCTAACTCACGCGGCACCGTCTTAATAAAGCCCGTATACAAAAAGATGACAAAAGGCAGATTGACGGCAATGTACAGGAGGATGACTCCGTAATAGGTGTTGATTAATTGCAGATCGTGCATCTCTTTATAGAGCGGAAAGAGGCCAAGCTGGATGGGGACAATCAGGCCCGCGACAAAATAGATATATGTCCGCTGAGACCAGGGGCCGGTATAACGGGCCAGGGGATACGCCGCCAGCGAGCCGCATACGATCAGGCCGAGTACCGAGGCAGCGGTAATGAGTACGCTATTGAAGAACGCCTGCCCAAGCGCCGCGTTATTCCAGGCATCGGCAAAGTTCGACCAGACGAAGTGAGCAGGCCAGCCCATTGGATTGTTGAGCAGTTCCACCGGTGACTTGAGCGCGACCGAGAAGAGTACCACAAGCGGAATGACTACCAGAACGCTCCAGAACAGCACGATCAGGAGGGCCAGACCTCTAAAGGCGAGGAAACCGGGTTTGAATGGCATCAAAGACCTTTGAGGAAGCAGGGGTAGTTGCATCTTAGATTTCCACCTCTCGTTTGCGCAACAGACGAAGATTCAGCACAGACAGGCCGAGAATGAACAGTGACATGACGATGCCCACCGCCGTTGCGTATCCAAAATGGTTCAGGTTAAATGCCTCGTTGTAGATGCGCAGGGCCAGCGTCTGGCTGGCATTACCGGGTCCGCCGTTGGTCATGACAAAAATCAGATCAAACGTTTTCATACTGCCAATCATGGTAAGAACGACATTAATGGTCACGGCAGGCGCAATGAGCGGAAAGGTGATATGCCGGAATCGCTGCCAGCCCGAGGTACCATCGATGCTGGCTGCTTCGTATAATTCAGTAGGTACTGCCTGTAAGCCTGCCAGAAAAATCACCATGCTCAAGCCCATAAACTCCCAGGAGTTGGTAAAGATCAGGCTGGCGAGCGTCAGGTGAGGATTCCCTAACCAGTCCTGCTGCAAGCCTGTCAGCCCGATTTTGCTGAGGAAGGTATCGAGAAAACCAAACGTTGGACTATAGATGTAGCTCCAGGTATAACCAATGGCCAGGGCGCTGAACATGGCCGGAATGAGAAACAGGACGCGCAGAAAGGTCAGGCGACGCAGAAAGCCATCAAGGATGAGAGCAAGCAGGAGTGCTACTCCATTCTGCACAACCATCACGCCAGCGGCAAAAATGAGCGTATTTTTCACATTGATGAAGACTGTGGGATCGCTTAAGAGTTGTTGAAAATTGGCAAGGCCCACAAAATGCGGGCTGGGGGCCAGACCATCCCAATCGGTCAGACTGTAGTAGAGGCTTCCCACAATAGGGTAGATCACGAACGCTGTAAAGATGACCAGCGCGGGCAACAAAAAGAGAAACGGCACGCTGAACTGGCGCAGACGAGATTTTCTCCGAGGGGTGATGGTACCCTCGCGCGCCTCTAATGGCTCAATAACGATGGTCGTTTGCTCCATAACGGGCCTCTTTCTAAGCAGAAAAGCAAGAGCAGGTGGTATGCACGCTCCAGCGCAAATGCCAGGGTTTTACACTGGAGCGTGCCGATCGATGCGAGCGGAAAACTATCCGATCTGCCCCTTATTCTGCTGATAGGCCGTGTCCATATCCTGTAGCATTTTCGGGATGCTCGTGGAACCGGCAAACACGCCCTGGATATCCTGGAGCATGACATTCTGCACGCCAACCGGCCAGTTTTGATCCAGGAAGTTATAAGAGCCAACCTTGAGAGGCGCAATCATTTCCTGCGCCGCCGGATCAAGGGCGGGATTGGTGATATTGGTGAAGGAGGAGTAAGCCACCTTCTCTTTCAAGTAGAGGCCCATAATATCGGGTCTGGCCCAGAACTGGAGATACTTTCTGGCCTCCGCCGGATGTTTCGTCGTCGCGGAAATCGCGGTGGTTGTTCCGACTGCCGAGGAGACCCAGATCGGTTGCCCGGCCTGCACATAGGGCAGGGGGAACATGCCCAACTGGAGATTGGGGTTCAACTGTTTGATAGGTGCCAGAATCCAGTTCCCATTGACCACCATCGCTGCCTTGCTCGCAGCGATTAACTGAGTGGTCTGGACATAGGTGGTGCCAAGCGGTCCCTGATTGAAAAAGCCACGAGCATTGAGGTCCAGGTAGTCCTTCATCATCTGCGTCCAGGCCGAATGCGAGAAGGTGGTTGTTCCGGCAAGCATCTGTTTATCGAAATTGACATCATCGCGATAAATAGCTGAAGGGGCCATGGCGTAGGGAATGAGTTGATCGACCCATTGATCCTTGATACCCAGAGCCAGCGGCGTCACACCGGCGCTTTTGAGCTTCTGACAGACCGCGACGAAGTCAGCCCAGTTCGTCGGAACCGAGAGGCCATGCTGACTGAAAATCTGCTTATTATAGACGACGCCAATGACGTTTTCGTCCAGAGGCAGCGTGTACACCTTCCCATCGGTATACGTCACCACTCTTCTGGCTCCCGGCAAGATGTTTGCAACCCATGGCTCACTGGAAAGATCGGCGAGATATCCCGCTTTTGCATACGGATAGAATTTGACACCGGGATACACGCCAAAGAGATCCGGCGCGTCACCACCTGCCAGACGCGCTTTCAAGACCGTTTCGTACTGATCGGTAGAATTCGAGGTAAACTCGACGGTGATGTTGGGATTCTCGGCGTGGAAGCGCCTGTTGATCTCAGCGACGACGGGGCCAGCATCTGTGCCGATCCAGTGATAAAATTTCAGCGTCACCGGTTGCTGTCCACCGGTATTCGTGCTAGAGGAGCCACAGGCGTCAAGCAACGACGGGACACCAAGAACTGTTCCTGCGAGCAAGGCTGATCTGTACAAAAAACGGCGGCGGGTGAGCGGAGAACTATCAAAAATATCTGCCATGTTGAAACACCCTTTCTGCTATGAAAGCCGTTGAAACCGGCTGCGCCGTCCCTGCTGAATGAGGGAAAGCCCTGTGCCTTCATGACTATGATAGTAAGTATAGGGAGTCTTCTCTGATGTACAAGGCAGTAACTTTACGAAAAGGTTTGCCAATCTACGCTCTTTGCTTCCTATGGTCTCTTCGCCTCAAATATCCACAGACTTTGACCAGAAAATAGAGTACAATAGCTTTTGATAGCTCTGAGTTCAATAAGGGAGTACAAAGTTGACCGCGCTTTCTGAAACGGTAGAAGGAAGGAAGCTCAACGATGAAGCCGCACAACAACGGAGTGTTTCTCTTCCGCACACAACTCTCTCTCATCCTCTTGCCGATGATTCTCCTCCCGCTCGCCTTCATCGGATATGTTTCGTATCAAATTTCTTATCACGCCCTCGAGAATCGCTCGGCAGCGAATGTCAGTCAGATTGCCTCACTCGTCAATCAGAATCTGGATACTACGCTGCAACAGGCCATTCAACTGGCAAAAACGCCGCTCTATGATACCACTATCCAGCAAATCGTCACCTACTATGCGCAGCACCCCGAACTTGATTTTGATCATGCCTCGTTCGCAGATATCCAGACCGTGGAGAATTTTTCCCTCAATATTTTAATTCACAACATGAATATTGACTCTGTAGATATCTATACTGCCGGTTCCACAGCTTTTCCCGAAAGTTTTATCGGCCTGCAATCGTTCGAGAACTGGACTTCTTTGCCCTGGTTTCAGGAACTCATGCATTCCTCTTCGGTGCGCACGCTGTTTTTGCCGACTCATATGGCGTCATCGATACAGGGGAATCGTCTGATCTTTTCTGTGGTTCAGGCAATCGTTAATACTCAGACATTCCAGACGGTTGGCGCGATTGTGATTAATATTGACACCCGGAACGCTATTGAACAGATCATCACGGAAACCGAAAAGCAGAGCGATACCATCTTTTTCATTTATGGCGCCAATCACCAGACTATCTACGCCACGCCAGGGCAGAGTGATACAGGCGATGCTCAACGAAGCGACCTTGCATTCTCCCAGGCGGTGCAACGGGCGCTGCGCCAGCAGGTCGGCCAGTTAACGTGGGAGAATACCGATTACTTTCTCTCCAGTAATACCTCACCACTTTCCGGCTGGACAGTGGCGGCGCTCGTCCCCAGCTCCAGTTTGATGCAGGATATCGACGCCATCAAGCAAACAACCATGCTAATGATTTGTCTCACCATCTTGCTCGTGTTCGGGGCAACGTTTCTGGCTATTACCCGGCTGAGTCAACAGATCACCCAGCTTCGTTCTCTGATGAAAGAGGTCGAAAGGGGCAATCTCGATGTGCGTTTCCGGGCGCAAGGCAGAGGCGAACTGACATCACTGGGAGAAAGCTTCAATCGCATGGTAATACGCTTGAAACGGCTGATTCAGGATAATTACGAGTCGCAATTACAACGAAAAAAAGCTGAACTGGCAGCCCTGCACAGCCAGATCAATCCGCATTTCCTCTATAACACCCTGGGTTCCTTCCAGATGCTGGCTCTGACGGAAGGGCAGGATCGCCTGGCGACCATGGCCTATCGTTTAGGACAGCTCATGCGCTATTCGTTAGAGACAGGGACACTGGTAGAACTGCGACAGGAGGTGGAACATATCGAATATTTTCTCTCGCTGATTCAGGATCGCTACGAGGATCGCCTGAGGTATCTGATCCAGATCCCGGAGTCATTGCTGAGCTATCAAATCCCACGTTTTACGCTGCAACCATTGATTGAAAACGCGATTTATCATGGCATTGATCCGAAAAGCGAGGGAGGGTGCATTGAGGTGACAGGCTGGCAGGAAGAGCAGCATCTGGTACTCTCAATTCAGGATAATGGCATAGGCATGCCAGATGAAGAGCTTGCACGCTGGCAGTCGGCGCTCACATATGAGGCCAATCTCTTCACACGCTCGCGCCACATTGGCATCCTCAATGTCCAGGGGCAGATCCAGCGCATCTTCGGGCCAGATTATGGACTTGCTCTGGCCGCCGGTCGGGCGGGAGAAGGGATTGCCATTACGATCCGCTTGCCTCTCTGTTCTTCAGTAGAGCCGACGCTGGAAGGAGTCTCCTGATGGAGCAAAAGCGCGAGCAGACACACCGGATACTGGTTGCAGATGATGAACGTATGATCCGCCAGGGATTGCAGGTGCTTCTCGCCAGGCATTATCGTGACCTCACCGTTTTAGAGGCCAGTAACGGGCAGGAATGTTGGGACATCTTGAATACGGAACCGCAGATTCAGCTCGCTTTTGTGGATATTCGCATGCCGGAGCTTGATGGGCTGCAGGTGTGCGAAAAGATCAAAACAGCAGGGCTGCCGGTAAAAGTGGTGATCATTTCCGGTTTTCGCGATTTTGACTATGCCCGCCAGGCGTTGCGCTATGGCGTGACCGATTATTTACTCAAACCTGTTAACCCTTCTGACGTTCTCCGCCTGATTCAGGAGCTTCTCCAGCTCGCGCCACTCACTGCAGAACTCATTGAGAAACAGGAGCGATTGCTTATTGAGCAGGTACGCATATGGATCCATGACCACCTGCATGAAGACATTACCTTGCTCGATCTCTCCCGCAGGTTCCATTACTCGGTGAGTTATATCAGCATGCTGTTCAAGAAGGAGATCGGAACAGGTTTCCAGGAGTATCTGCTCGATTGCCGCATGCAGCGCGCCAGGCTCCTCCTGCTCGACCCGGCGTTGCGCATCTCTGATATTGCTCAGCAGGTCGGCTACACCAATCCGAAGGCTTTCTCGATCGCTTTCCGCAAAGCTTGCGGCATTCCTCCTACAGAATACCGCGAACTGCGCGGCAGAGAGGTCCCTTTTTAATGTACGTGAACCCCCATCCTGGCTCCATCCTGATGATCAAAAATAAAGCAGGATAAGCTGCTCTGGCTGCTCTGCTCGTGCTTCTCTCTCATCCATCTGCGAGATGAGCAGAATCAGACAATCATTTGCGATAATTATTCTATCACCCTGTGCGAAGGCGCGTCTATAATTACCCTCAGACAGCGAATAAACTTCTATGGGCCTCACGAGCTACCAGAGGCGGTGCGGCAGCGTGTCTTTCCTTGAGGGTTGAAACGGCGGGGTGCCTGCAAAAGCGACCCGGAGCAAACGAGAAGCGACCAATGATGTGACCATGAATATGAAAGGAGCAAACACATGAGCATCTCTTTAGAACATGCTAAAGACTTACCGGCACAGCAGGGGAGTGCTGACAACTTCACCGGAGCCGTCCAGGTTCGCCACGTAGCGGCCAGTCAGGGACAGCCGATGGGTGTTGGCCAGGTGACCTTTGAGTACGGCGGGCGCACGCACTGGCATACGCACTCCGGCGAGCAGGTTCTCTACTTCCTGCAGGGGCATGGGCGGGTACAGCAGCGCGGGGAACAGCCGGTGGATGCGGTACCCGGCGATATTGCCCGCGTTCCGGCAGGCGCCGAACACTGGCACGGCGCCCACCCCGACGAGCAGCACGCGATGACGCACCTCTCGATCTCCTCCGGCACCACCACCTGGCTTGAGCCAGTCAGCGAGCAGGAGTACCGGGGCTAAGCTTCGCGACTGAAACGAATTGACAACGAAACAAAAGGAGATTCACCATGCGAGCAACTATGCTTTACGGTCCCAGAGATGTGCGCTTTGTGGAGCGTCCCGACCCGACGATTATCGAACCGACGGACGCTATCATCAAGATGACGGCCACCTGTGTGTGCGGGTCCGACCTGTGGGCCTATCGCGGCCTCGAGCCGGTCACGCAGCCCAGAGCGATGGGGCATGAATACTGCGGTATTGTGGAGGAGGTTGGCAGCGAGGTCAAGCTCATCAAGCAGGGTCAGTTCGTCATCGGCTCGTTCATTGCCTCTGACAACACCTGCCCCATCTGTCGATCAGGCTTCCAGTCAGGGTGCGTGCAGCGCGTGTCCATGACCGGAGCGCAGGCCCCCCTGCTGCGCGTGCCGCTCGCCGATGGAACGCTGGTGGCCACCCCGGCTGTGCCGCCGAAAGACCTGATTCCGAGCCTGCTGACCACTTCTGATGTGCTGGGGACTGGCTGGTTCGCCGCCGACGCGGCCAATGTGCAGCCGGGCAAGACGGCTGTAGTTGTCGGCGACGGCGCGGTTGGCCTCCTGGGCGTACTCTCCGCCAGACAGATGGGGGCTGAGCGCATCATCGCTATGAGCCGGAATGAGGAGCGGCAGAAGCTTGCTCTTGAGTTCGGCGCTACCGACATCGTGACTGAGCGCGGCGACGAGGGCGTAGCCCACATCAAGGAATTGACCGACGGCCTGGGCGCTGACTCGGTGCTGGAGTGCGTCGGCACCCAGGAATCCATGCAGCAGGCGATCCGTTCCACTCGTCCGGGAGGGTATACGAGCTACGTCGGCGTCCCGCACGGGGTCGAGTTGAACGGCGCGGGACTTTTCTTCGCCCTCATCCACCTTCTCGGCGGTCCCGCCCCGGTGCGCCGCTTCCTGCCCAAGCTGATCGATCTAGTGTGGAACCGCAAGATCAATCCCGGCAAGGTGTTCGATATGCAACTGCCCCTGGCGGAGGTCGCCGAAGCCTACCGCGCGATGGATGAACGGCGCGCCATCAAGGTGCTGCTCTGGCCGTAAGGAAGGAGAACGAATCATGTCTCAAGAACAGCCTACTAGAGAAGAGATAATGCAGAAGAGAAAAGACTTCGTACCGAAGTTGATGGAACTGAACGAAAAGGTACTCTTCGGCGACATCTGGGAACGACCGGAACTCTCTAAGCGCGACCGCAGCTTGATTACCGTCGCGGCCCTCGTCGCGCTGTATCGCATCAACGAATTACCCTTTCACATTGCTCGCGCCCGCGAGAATGGCATCAGCAAAGACGAACTTGCTGAGGTATTCACGCATCTGGCTTTCTATGCTGGCTGGCCGTGTGCGATAACGGCAGTCGATATCGCCATGAAGGTTCTGGCCGAAAGCGAATGATGACGATACCAACGCAACAGAGAACTCAGCAGACAGGCACAACTATGGCGATACCGCTGCTGGCGCTCTGTCTTGGCTACTTCATGACGATTCTCGATGTCACCATCGTCAATATTGCCCTGGTCAATATCAAACAGGAACTGGGAGCGAATGTGACCGGGTTGCAGTGGATTGTGGATGGCTATTCCCTCGTCTTCGCCAGTTTTCTGCTGACGGGCGGAGTGCTTGGCGACAGAAGAGGAAACAGAACGGTGTATTTAGCCGGTCTGGTCCTCTTCACGCTGTCGTCAACGCTGTGTAGCCTTGCTCCTTCTCTGTCCGTTCTGGAGACTGCACGAGCCCTGCAGGGGCTTGGCGCGGCCTTGCTTGTTCCCAATTCGCTCGCGCTGTTAAATATCACCTTTCCTGAGCCAGAGCGACGGGCGCGGGCGATTGGCGTCTGGGCCGCAGTGGCGAGCATCGGGGCGCTTTCTGGCCCGCTGCTTGGCGGTTTTCTGGTCAATGCGTTCGGGTGGCGCAGCATCTTCCTGATCAATGTTCCCACCGGCATCGTCTGCTTTCTGCTCACCTCCCGGTGGATTGCGCCATCGACTCCGCAGGGAGGACGAAGCCTTGATCTTCCAGGTCAGGCGGCAGGCGTTTTCGCGCTTGGCCTGTTGACCTTCGCGCTGATTGAAGGGAGCAGCCTGGGCATCCTGTCTCCGCCGATTCTGGCGGCATATGCAGGAAGCGTTCTCTTCTTCCTGCTCTTGCTTTTGCGAGAAAAGACCACAGGCCATCCCATGCTTCCCTTGAAACTGTTTCGAGAGAAAACATTCTCTGCCACCAATGCCGTTGCCCTTTGCCAGACCTTTACCTTTACAGGCTTCATTTTTGTCATCAGCCTCTTCCTGCAAGAAGTGAAACACTACTCGCCGTCGCTGACGGGATTGGCGCTGCTGCCTTCATTTGGCTGCGCTTTGCTGGCGACATCGTTCTCCGGCACGCTCATGGCGCGCATCGGCACAAAAAGCGTGATGGTCATTGGCCTGCTCCTCGCTGTTGTGGGCTGCTTTAGTTTTCTGATGGTCAATACGCAAACCAGCTACCTGCTTCTTGCGTGTATCATCGCCGTTCTGGGAGGTGGGCTGGCCCTGGTCTTGCCGTCAATGACCGAGGCGGTGATTTCGCACGCACCGCAAGCCCAATCAGGGCTTGCGGCGGGCATGCTCAACGTGAGCAGGCAGGTTGGCGGCGTCCTGGGGGTCGCCATCCTGGGAACGCTTGTGGGTAATCTGCCGACCTTCCTCTCCGGCATGCACATTGCCTTTGTGATTGCTGGAGGAACTCTCGTCCTCGCACTGCTGGCCGCGTGGCTTTTCGTCGGAACACGACGTGAGATACCCCGGATGGAGGCACTTGAAATGGAAATGCCCGAAATATGAAACATCAGGAGGACGGTACTCTCTAACTTACCGGCCAGCGTTTTGCAGAACTGCTTCCCGCAGGCGTTGCACGTCGCGCATGGGCGGGACGCCGAAGAGGCTTTTGTACTCACGGTTGAAGTGGGAGGCGTCGAGGTAGCCCACGCGATAGGCAGTGCTGGCTGCGTCCAGGTTCTCGCTCAACATCAGGCGGCGCGCCTCCTGCAGCCGCAGCTGCTTCTGGAATTGCAGGGGACTCAGCGCCGTGACGGCCTTGAAGTGGTGGTGGAAGCCTGAAACGCTCATGCCCAGCTCTCGTGCGAGTTCTTCGATACGCAGTGGCCGGTCGAAGTCTCGACGGATTCGCTCGACTGCCCTGGCGATGGAGGAGGTGTAGCCCCCCAGGCTGGCAAGGTGACGGAGCCGACTGCCCTGCGATCCCATCAGAAGCCGGTAGATAATTTCCCGCGTGATGAGCGGCATGAGAATCGGTACTTCTGTAGGGGCATCCAGCAGCCTCACAAGCCGCACAAAGGCGTCCAGCAAGTTCCCATCCAGCGGGCTGACATCAATGGCTCTCACATCATCAGGACATGGAAGCGAGGTATGACCGGCTTCAATCATGACCGCACTGACAAGGGTGGGGGAGAGGTTCAGGCGCAGACTAAGGTAGGGTCGCTCCTTCGAAGCTTCCAGAACCTGGCTAACGCGGGGCAGTTCGACGGTGGCGAGCAGATAGTGTGAGGGGTCATACCGGTAGCGGCTCTCGCCCAGAAGAACCTCCTTGCTGCCCTGGGCAATCACGCACACGGATGGATCGACTACGCTGTGAACCCGCTCCATAGGCGAGGAGGAGCGGGCCAGATAAAGCCCTTTGAGCGGCTCAATTGTTCCATCTGCGCTTATGGCCCGTGCAATCCGTTCCACCAGTTCCTCGCGACTGGCTTGCATCCACTGTGTCTCGCGTTCTGCCTGCTGGTCATTTATGACATCCATAGCAACCTCGTCTCCGGTTTCTCCATCGCCCATCTGGAAAATGTGCAGAATCAGACAATGATTTTCGACAATCATTCTATCACCCCGCGCTAAGGTGCGTCTATAATTACCAGCAGAGAGAGGAAAGACATTCAAAAGAAGTGAGGAGAATGTCTGACTCACAAGAACAAAGCTCAGCGTTTTTTCGCTGTTATCAGCAATATCTCTATCCAAAGGAGAGAGACGTGGAATACAAGCAGTTAGGCCATTCAGGGCTGCAAGTCTCGCGCATCATTCTGGGCTGCATGGGTTTTGGCGACCCCTCACGGGGTACGCAGGAATGGGCGATTGGGATCGATGAGGCCCGCCCGATTATTCAGCAAGCCCTGGAAGCGGGTATTACGACGTTTGATACGGCCAATATCTATTCGCTGGGTGCCAGTGAGGAGATTGTTGGCAAAGTCCTGGGTGAGCTGACGAAGCGCGACGACGTGATTATTGCGACCAAGGTCTTTAGCCGGATGGGGCCAGGCCCCAAAGATGCTGGACTCTCCCGGGCGGCGATCTTTGCCCAGGTCGAGCAGAGCTTGAAGCGGCTCAAGACGGACTACATCGACCTCTATCAGATACACCGCTACGACCCGCAGACCCCGATAGAAGAGACGCTGGAAGCCTTGCACGACCTGATCAAGAGCGGCAAGGTGCGCTACATTGGCGCCAGCAGTATGTACGCCTGGCAGTTTGCTCAAGCGCAGTATGTGGCTGATCTCCATGGTTGGACGCGCTTTGTCTCGATGCAAGACCAGTATAACTTGCTCATGCGCGAAGAAGAGCGGGAAATGTTGCCGTTCTGTCTCAACCAGGGGGTTGGGGTGATCCCATGGAGTCCGCTGGCGCGAGGCCTGTTAACTCGCGAATGGAGTTCGCAAACCAGGCGGAGTGAAATCGATAAGTTTACGAAAGCCCTCTACTCCCAGGCTGAGGAAGCCAACCAGCAAATCGTCGAGACCGTGAAAGCCATAGCCGAAGAACGGCATGTTCCTATGGCGCAAATTGCTCTGGCATGGCTGCTACAGAAAGAGGTTGTTACTGCCCCGATTGTTGGCGCGACCAGACCCCAGCATCTGACTGATGCAATCGCGGCTGTTGACCTCAAACTGAGCGACGAAGAAATACAGCGACTTGAAGCACCTTACATTCCTCAGCGTCCTGTGGCTTTTTGAACACTACCGGTTCCTCTGGCCGCCGATCAGGGAATTGCGGGATTGTCCACAATCCCCTCGCCGGCGGTATGCTCACCGGATGCTATCAAGCCGGGCAAGCGCCGCAGGAGAATACCCGTTCGCAATGCCGGGCAGCTCTACCAGGCTCGCTACTGACACGAGGAGCAGTTGAAATATGCCACAGACCGATTTTCGCACTGCCCTGCAGGGCAGCAATCAAATTGACATTACCGTGACCGGTCGCAAGTCCGGGCGCTCCCTCACTTACCCCGTCTGGTTCGTCGTGGAAGGCGACAGGCTCTATCTGATCCCGGTGCGGGGGTCAGATACCGAATGGTACAAAAACTTGCGCCAGAACCCGACCATTTGCCTGACTGAGAAGGGAAAGACGCTCACCGCGCAGGCCCATATTATCACCAACCAGGCGCAGCTCGACCAGATTCTTGACAGGTTCCGGGACAAGTATGGCAGGAACGTGAAATCCTACTATCCCAGATACGACGTGGCCGTCGAAGTCCCACTCGCTTGAGGTGGCTTCCGTTTCATCTCAGCATCGGCTTCGCACCGTGTGATATAGTGAGCGGGTACAGTTTATCTCTGCCATCAAACAAACGGTGGCAACGATCTCAATGAGGAACGATGCAAGATTCGATGCAGATCAGACCGGCGCGGCCAGGCGATGCTGAGGTAGCGGCAGCCCTGCTTTACTCGGCATATACGCATACGCACGTCACCTACCCTCTGCCGGAGGAACACCGGAGCGGGTGGATCGAGCATTTAAAGCACCTCTTCCGGCAGGAGGGCAATCGTTTTAGCTATCAAAACGCTCTGGTCGCTGAGCAAGGCTCAGAGGTGGTCGGGCTGGTGTTGAGCTTCGGAGGGCGAGATGAGGCGCGGCTCAATGCTGCCATTGGAAGCTGGCTCGAACGGGAGGCTGAGGACGATGAATGGTATGTCGATGCGCTGGCCGTGTTCGAGAACCGGGGTCGCAAAGGGATTGGCTCGCGCCTGCTGCAAGCTGCGGAGGAGCAGGCACGCCAGCACTATCCGAAAATTGCCCTCAATGTCGCGCAGGGGAACAAAGAGGCGCTGGATATGTACGCGCATCGAGACTATGTTGTCACCGGGCAGACTTTTCTCTATCAACGTCCCCATATACGCATGGTCAAAACATTCGTTTCAGAAAGCAATTAGCGACCAACTTTTTTCTTGACCATTGCCATCGCCTCATTGATCGAGCGGGGGACAGACTGCAAGGGAAGGCGTTTGAGGCGGTGGGCGAGGGCCATAGGGGCGATGGTGTAGACGTGATCGGGCGTAACTTCTGACTCTCCTAGATAAGCGGCGTAGGCTTGCGCGGCGCGGCGCATGACGATATCGCCGCGATGGCCGTCCACGTCCAGTTCGATGTTTATCATGGCAATAAGTTCGGCGACCTTGCGCGGCACTTTAACCTGTTGCACGTGTTGTGCTGCC
>Ga0070738_10005901_pt1 | contig 13185 bp, 13 predicted proteins | sample Coa_R2_2_FD_66446 | JGI IMG/M metagenome (GOLD analysis project Ga0070738, IMG submission 66446) | Surface soil microbial communities from Centralia Pennsylvania, which are recovering from an underground coalmine fire - Coalmine... | ecosystem: Environmental > Terrestrial > Soil > Unclassified ... | reverse complement strand
ATTCCTTGGCGGCCGCGAGCGCCGGCCGCATCAAGTCCTCGGGCACGTCGGCCTCTTCGACAAAATCGACGCCCGCCTCGACCAGAGCCAGCGCTTCGACGATTCGTCGCCGCCAGGCGTCTGCGCGATCGCCGATCAAACCTTTGAGCTGGCGGAACGCTTGGCGCCGCTGCGCCGGCGTTTCCGCGGCGATCAAATCGGCCAGACCTTCCACCGCGGTCAACTCCATCCGGCCGTTCGCGAACGCCCGACGCGTGAACTCACCCGGCTCGGCGAGCCGACAACCTTCGATTTTGCCCAACGCCTCAAGCACCGCGGCGACCACTGCGTGGCCGCCATGGACCTGCAGTTCGGCCATGTCCTCGCCGGTCTCGCTGTGCGGGCCGGGGAACCACAGCGCCAGCGCCTCGTCGATCACTTCGCCGCTGGCGGGTTCGCGCACCCGGCCGAGCGATGCCTGCCGCGGGGCCGGGACGCGACCGATCAGCGTCCGCAGCGCCAGCCCCGCCTGCGGCCCGCACACGCGCACGACCGCAATCGCCGCCGGCGGCCGGCCGGAGGAGAGCGCGAAGATGGTGGAAGATTGGCTGCGCGCGACCATCGGCTCGGATGTAGCGCGGATGCCGCTGTAAAAAAATCGGCCGGCGGAGGTGGCTCGGCACGGGCGCCCGCGACGGGGGGACCGCTTTTCCCGACCGCGTGTTGTAAAGTCGACGCCCAGGACCCGCGAGAACCAATCGATGACGACCGCCCCCATTGCGACCGCTCACGAAAACCGCCTAGCGCGCGAGACCAGTCCTTACCTGTTGCAGCACAAGGACAATCCGGTCGACTGGTGGGCCTGGGGCCCCGAAGCGCTGGCCGAGGCGCAACGCACCGGCAAGCCGATCCTGCTCTCCATCGGCTACGCAGCCTGTCACTGGTGCCACGTCATGGCACACGAGAGCTTTGAGGACGACGAGACGGCTCGGGTGATGAACGAGCTCTTCGTCAACATCAAAGTCGATCGCGAAGAGCGCCCGGACATCGACCAGATCTACATGGCAGCGCTGCATCATCTCGGCGAGCAGGGCGGCTGGCCGCTCACCATGTTCCTCACGTCCGCCGGCGAGCCGATCTGGGGCGGTACTTACTTTCCCAAAACCTCGCGTTACGGCAAACCGGCCTTCGTCGACGTGCTGCGCGAGGTGGCGCGACTGTTCCGCCAGGAGCCGGAGAAAATCGAGCGCAACCGCGCCGCACTCATGGAGCGCCTGGCGGCAACGACGCGCCGGCCGGGGACCGTCACCATCGGCGCCGCCGAACTGGACAACTTCGCGCTGCAGATCGGCGGCCTCATCGATCCGGTCAACGGCGGCACGCGCGGCGCGCCGAAATTCCCCCAGGCGTCTTTGTTCGAGCTTCTCTGGCGCGCAGGGTTGCGTACCGGCGAGGCGCGCTATTTCGCGGCGGTCGAGATCACGCTCGACCACATCTGTGAAGGTGGCATCTACGACCATCTCGGCGGCGGCTTTTCCCGCTACTCGGTCGACGAACGATGGCTCACGCCGCATTTCGAGAAGATGCTTTACGACAACGCCCAACTGCTCGAACTGCTGGCGATCGCCCATCTGCAAACCGGCAAGCCACTGTATCGACAGCGCGCGCAGGAAACCGTCGCCTGGCTTCGGCGCGAGATGACCACAAGCGAGGGCGCCTTCTCGGCCTCGCTCGACGCCGATTCTGAAGGCGAAGAAGGAAAGTTCTACGTCTGGGCTTTCGACGAGATCATGGAAAAGCTCGGCGGCGAAGACGGCGCCTTCTTCGCGCGCCACTACGACGTGACGCCACAAGGCAATTTTGAAGGCCGCACCATCCTCAACCGGCTGACGCCGCAGCGGCGCAGCGCCGAGGACGAGGCGCGGCTTGCGGCACTCCGCGCCAAGCTTTTTGCCGCGCGGGAAACGCGCGTGCGGCCCGGCCTCGACGACAAGGTCCTTGCCGATTGGAACGGTCACATGATCGCCGCACTCGCCAACGCCAGCCTGATGTTGGCCGAACCATCGTGGCGCGACATGGCGGCGCGCGCATTCGCCTTCATCGCCGCGGCCATGACCCGGGGCGACAGGCTGGGCCATTCCTGGCGCCAAGGCCAACTCAAGTTTCCCGGGCTGGCCTCCGATCTGGCGGCAATGACCCGCGCGGCATTGGCCCTTCATGAGGCGACCGGTCGATACGACTATCTCGAGCAGGCGCTTGCGTGGCAGCGGGCGCTCGATCGCGACTATGCCGATGCGGACACCGGGGTCTATTGCCTAACCGCCGCCGACGCCGAGGGACTCGTGGTGCGTCCCGCCGCTACCAGCGACGACGCGACGCCGAACCACAACGCGGTCGCCGCGCAAAACTTGATCCGCCTTGCGGCATTGACGGGCGAGGATTCCTGGCGCGACAAGGCCGATCGGCTGATAGCCGCCATGGCGCCGCGGGCGGTCGAGAACCTCTACATGCACATGGCGCTTTTCAACGCTGTCGACCTCCGGCTGCGCGCGGCCGAAATCGTGGTTGTAGGCGAGGGGGTGCAGGCCGAAGCGCTCCTTGCCGCCGCACGCGCCCTGCCGCCGCTTGACCGCATCGTCCTTCACGCCGGCTCGGCCGACGCGTTGCACCCGTCGCACCCAGCTCGCGCCAAGATTCAAGCGGCGCACAGCCACGCGCAGGCCTTTGTCTGCAGCGGCTCGACGTGCTCTCTCCCGCAGACCGAGCCAGCCGCTCTTGTACGCGCCGTCGCTGCCATGCGACATAGTTGACGTGCCGGTCCAATCGGCCGCAAATCGTGCTTTATGCTGCGCGTCTGGCCGAAAGCGAGGACCTGAAGCATGCGCGCATTCATTTTGACGCTCGCACTGAGCGCCATCGCCGCGACGAGCGCGGACGCCGAAGAGTGGTGCGGCTACACGAGCCGCACCAACGCCACGATCGAATGCGGTTATTCGAGTATCAGCGGTTGCGAGAGCGTCGTCGGCAAAGGCGGCATGTGCTTCATCGACCCGGATTATGCGCTTGACCTCAAGCGCGCCGGGCCGGCGATCGCGCAAAAGCTCGCTCGTGCCGGAGCGGGCTGAACGCCGCCGCCAGCAGCGGCCGCAACGGGCTCACGTATTCATCGATTCGAAGAACTCGGCGTTGTTCTTGGTATTGCGCAGCTTGTCGAGCAGGAAGTCGATGGCGTCCATGGTGCCCATCGGGTTGAGGATGCGGCGCAGCACGTACATCTTCTTGAGTTGATCGGGCGGCACCAAAAGCTCCTCCTTGCGCGTGCCCGAGCGGGTGATGTCCATGGCCGGGAAGGTGCGCTTGTCGGCGACCTTGCGGTCAAGAATCAGTTCCGAATTGCCGGTACCCTTGAACTCCTCGAAAATCACTTCGTCCATGCGGCTGCCGGTGTCGATCAGCGCGGTGGCGATGATGGTGAGCGAGCCACCTTCCTCGATGTTGCGCGCCGCGCCGAAGAAGCGCTTTGGTCGTTGCAGGGCGTTGGCGTCGACACCGCCGGTCAACACCTTGCCGGAGGAGGGGACCACGGTGTTGTAGGCGCGGCCGAGACGGGTGATCGAGTCGAGCAGGATAACCACGTCGCGGCCATGCTCGACCAGACGCTTGGCCTTCTCGATCACCATCTCGGCGACCTGCACGTGGCGCACCGCCGGCTCGTCGAAGGTCGAGGAGATCACCTCGCCCTTCACCGAGCGCTGCATGTCGGTCACCTCCTCCGGCCGTTCGTCGATCAGGAGCACGATCAGATAGCATTCCGGGTGATTGTGCGTGATCGAGTGGGCGATGTTCTGCAAGAGCACGGTCTTGCCCGTGCGAGGCGGTGAAACGATCAGCGCGCGCTGGCCCTTGCCGACCGGAGCCACAATGTCGATGACCCGGGCCGAGAGATCCTTCTTGGTCGGATCCTCGTATTCCATCTTGAGCCACTCGTCGGGATAGAGCGGCGTCAGATTGTCGAAGTTGACCTTGTGGCGCGCCTTGTCCGGATCCTCGAAGTTGAGCGAGTTGACTTTGAGCAGCGCGAAATAGCGTTCGCCCTCCTTGGGGCTGCGGATGTGCCCGTCGATGGTGTCGCCGGTGCGCAAGCCGAAGCGGCGGATCTGCGAGGGCGAGACGTAGATGTCGTCGGGTCCCGGCAGATAGTTCGCTTCGGGCGAGCGCAGGAAGCCGAAACCGTCCGGCAGAACCTCGACCACGCCTTCACCGACGATGTCGGTTTCGCGCGCCGAGAGCTGTTTGAGAATGCCGAACATCAGCTCCTGCTTGCGCATGGTCGAGGCATTCTCGACTTCCAGCTCCTCGGCGAAGGAGACGAGCTCCGCCGGAGTCTTGGTCTTGAGTTCTTGGAGTTTCATTTCCCGCATGCAGGAATGTCCTATGGAGATCGCGTCAGCGGCAGGGACTGTCACGGCATCGCTGACAGAAAGAGCCGTAGGTCTTGGGCGGTAAGGAGTTTTGTACCCCGGACCCGATGCTAAAGCCGGCTCTAATCCGCTCGAGCCAGAACCCTACTGCATCCGCCTACGTTCGGTGGGATGCACCAAAGATAAGAAAAGACCGCACTGCAGGCAAGAGGGGGCCGCACTTTAGCCCCGCCAACGCACCGGCCTCAGAACGGCTTGAGCACCACCAAAAGCACGATGAAGATCATCAGCACCATGGGTACTTCATTGACAATCCTGTAGAATTTCTGTGAGTGCCGATTTTTGTCGGCGGCGAAGTCCTTAACCCAACGGGCCAATAACCCGTGCACGGCCGACAGCACCAGAACCAACGCGATCTTGGCCTGCAACCAGCCGGATGTGAACCACCCGTATCGGGAATCAGGCCCGAGCCAGGCCAGCGAGAGGCCGAGAAGCCACACCGCGATCATGGCCGGATCAATGATGACGCGCAGCAACCGGCGCTCCATCACCTTGAAGGTCTCCGACTGGACCGACCCTTTTTCCGCCGCGCAGTGATAGACGAACAGCCGCGGCAGGTAGAGCATCCCCGCCATCCAGGCGATCACCGCGATGATGTGAAACGCCTTGATCCACTGATAGGCATTCAACGTCGTTCTCCGAGCCCGTATCCGAAAGGCTAACCTCTCGCCGCCGCGCCGCGCACCCGCGCCACGAGCCGCTCGATGTGGGCAATCGGCGTGTCGGGCAATACGCCGTGTCCGAGATTGAAGATGAACGGCCCCTTGGAGAAGGCGGCCAGAACGCCGTCGATGGCGCAATCGAGCGCTGCTCCTCCGATCAACAAAGCGAGCGGATCGAGATTGCCCTGTATCGGCCGCCGCGGCTGGATGCGGTCGCGCGCAAAAACCGGATCGACGGTCCAGTCCAGTCCAATCGCATCGATTGCAACAGTTTCCAGATAGAATTCGAGTCCCGTTCCTGCGCCCCGCGGAAAGCCGATAATCCTGGCCTCGGGAACTCGCTCGCGGACGGCCGCAACGATGCGCGCACACGGCTCAACGCACCATTTATGGAATTCGGCACTCGGTAGAACGCCGGCCCAGGTGTCGAAAATCTGCACGGCGTCGACGCCGGCCGCGAACTGCTGGATCAAATAGGCTGCCGATGCCCGGACCAGCAGATCGATCAGTTCGGCAAATGCCTCAGGAAACCGGTAGGCGAACAGCCGCGCCGGAATCTGATCGCGCTTTCCCCCTCCGGCAATCATATAGGTCGCTAAGGTCCATGGCGCGCCACAAAAGCCTAACAACGCTACCGTTGCCGGCAGCTCTCGTTTGACCAGGGAGATCGCCTCGTAGACCGGCTCAAGCCGCCCGTGATCGAGCTCCCGTGCAAGCATCCTGAACGCCGAAGGATCGCCAATCGGCTCAAGCCGCGGTCCCTCACCGTCATCGAAAGTCACTCGCTGACCAAGCACATGTGGCACCACGAGAATGTCGGAAAACAGAATCGCTGCATCAAATCCGAATCGACGGATCGGCTGTAGCGTGACCTCGGCGGCGCGTTCAGGGTTGAAGCACAAATCGAGGAAGCTGTCCGCCTCTGCCCGAATCCGTCGGTACTCCGGCAGATATCGCCCGGCCTGTCGCATCAGCCAGACCGGCGGAATAGGCTCCTGCACGCCGGCCAAGACACGAACAAGAGGCTTATGCACGAGCGCCGTCGTCACACTCCCATCCTAACTCAAATATAAGCTTAAGAGTCTGTTGTAGTTCTTGAGCGGTTGATTGGACTCATACCTCGGGCTGCACATTCCATCCACGGTCTACCCACATATTCCCGGCCGTAGCACCCCGTTCGGAGCCGCGAGGATTGGTGTCCGCGTTGGTACTTTCACGCGGCTCTTGCTTGCCAATATGGATTGCTATCCACATTTCACCGCTGTTCCGTTCGGCACGGCGTTTCTCGAAGCGAACAGGATCGATGTGGATGGATTATCCGACGAGATCCGTATTGTCCTTGCGTGACCGCCATGGCCATGGCCTTCTCCCCAGGTCGTAGACGGTTATTCACGCTTTGCCATGTCTCACGCCGCCGGCTATTTCCACCTGCACCTGGTCTCCGATGCAACCGGAGAAACATTGATCACGGTCGCGCGGGCGGTGGCTGCGCAATATGCCAAGCTCATGCCGGTAGAGCATATCCATCCGCTGGTGCGTACACAGAAGCAGCTTGACCGGGTTCTGGCGGAAATCGAGGAGTCGCCTGGCATCGTGCTTTATACGCTGCTGGAAGAAAACCTCGCCGCTAAGCTTGAGGAAAAATGTCGCGGCCTTGGGCTCCCGTGCCTGTCGATCCTCGGGCCGGTCCTGCACCTGTTCCAGGCCTACCTCGGGGCCGAATCGACGCACAAGGTCGGCGCCCAGCACACGCTCAACGCCGAATACTTCCGCCGTATCGACGCGCTCAACTACACCATGCTGCACGATGACGGCCAACTGACGGACGACCTGGAGGAAGCGGACGTCTTGCTAGTCGGGGTATCGCGAACGTCGAAAACACCGACCTCGATCTATCTCGCCAACCGCGGGGTGAAAACGGCGAACGTGCCGTTGGTGCCGGGCATGTCCTTGCCGGCCGCCATTGAACAGCTCAAGCGTCCTCTAGTCGTCGGCCTGTACGCGTCGCCGGAGCGCATCGTGCAAATTCGGCAAAATCGACTGCTCGGCCTCAAGGCCCACCGCAACGACGACAAATATATCGATCGGCAGGCGGTGGCGGAGGAGGTCGCTGCCTCGCGCCGGCTGTGTGCCAGACATAATTGGCCATTGATCGACGTGACACGGCGCTCCATTGAGGAAACCGCCGCTGCTGTGCTTGCGCTTCTTGCCGAGCGCCGCCGGCACTTACCGTCGTAGGAATGTCGATGTGGCTTGTATCCGATCCGCTGGTCCTCGGCTCGAGGAGCGCCGCGCGCCGGGCGATGCTCCAAGCGGCTGGGGTTCCGGTCGAGCTCCATCCGGCCGATCTCGACGAGCGGCGCGTCGAGGCTGATGCGCCAGAGGGCCCGCCGGCCGCCGTCGCGGCTCTGCTGGCACACGCCAAGGCCTCCGCCGTCGCGGCGGCGCGCCCCGGGCGGCTCGTTCTCGGCGCCGATCAGATTTTGACCGTTGGCACAGAGCGGTTTGTGAAGGCGGTCGATCGCGCTGCCGCGCGCGCGCAGCTGCGAAAGCTTTCGGGCCGCACCCACGAACTTCATTCGGCGATCGCACTGATGCAGGACGACACCACATTGTTTGAGCATGTGGGCACTGCGCGGCTGACGATGCGCGCGCTGTCTGATCGGTTCATCGATCTCTACCTCGACGCGGTGGGAGACTCCGCGGTCGCGACCGTCGGCGCCTATCAGGTCGAGGGTTTGGGCATTCAACTCTTCGAGCGGGTCGACGGTGACTATTTCACCATCCTCGGGTTGCCGCTGCTCGAAATGCTCGAATTTCTGCGGCGTCGCGGGTGTCTGCTCACATGAGCGGCGACCGCCCTTTCATTCTCTGCCTGACTGGTTCGCTCGGCATGGGCAAATCGACGACGGCGCGGTTCTTCGCCGAGGCTGGCGTGCCAGTCCATGACTCCGATGCCGTCGTGCACGACCTCTACGAAGGCACGGCAGCATCCGCCATCGAGCACGCTTTCCCGGGCGTGACCGCAGACGGCAAGGTGGACCGCGCCAAGCTTGCGGCCAGGGTGCTGGGCGATGACGCTGCGCTCGCCCGGCTTGAGGCCATCGTGCATCCGCTGGTCCGGGTGGCGCGTGACAAATTCCTGGCCGACGCGCAGGCACGCGGCGCGTCCGTTGTCGTGCTCGATATTCCGCTCCTGTTCGAGACTGGCGCTGAGCGCGACTGCGATGCCGTGGTGGTGGTCTCGGCGCCACCTGAGGTCCAACGGCGGCGGGCATTCGGGCGGTCCGGAATGACCGAGGAAAAATTCGCCGCGCTGCTTGCCAAGCAGACGCCGGACGCCGAAAAGCGAAGGCGCGCCGACTTTGTCGTGGATAGCTCCCGCTCGTTCGAACACGCGCGCGCCCAGGTGCACGACATTCTGCGTGCGGTGGCTAATATGCGTCGGCGCTCCGATGATTCGTGACTTAATTGACGACAAGCGGACGCGGCGGGAGCTTGAATGCGCGAAATCGTGGTCGATACCGAGACGACGGGCCTCGACCCGCTGGACGGCCACCGTCTGGTCGAGATCGGCTGCGTCGAACTAATAAACGGCATACCGTCAGGACAGACGTTTCATCGCTATTTCAATCCCGAGCGCAGCATGCCGCCGGAGGCGTTCGCGGTCCATGGCCTGAGCGACGAGTTTCTCAAGGACAAGCTGCTGTTTGCCGAGGCCGCAGACGATCTTCTCGCATTTCTCGGCGATGCTCCGCTGGTCATCCACAATGCGGCGTTCGACCTAGCCTTCATCAACGCTGAGTTGGAGCGCGCCGGCAGACCGCCCATCCGGCGGGAGCGGTTGATCGACACGCTGATCATCGCTCGTCGCAAGCACCCGGGCGGCTCAAATCGGCTCGACGACCTTTGCGCCCGCTATGCAATCGATAGTTCCGGCCGCACGAAACACGGCGCACTCCTCGACGCCCAATTGCTTGCCGAGGTTTACGTCGAGCTCATCGGTGCACGTCAGGCGCAGCTCGTTCTGTCGCAAGCGACCTTGCCCAGTCAGACGTCCGCAGAATTCAGCATCGTGCGCCAGCGGTTGCTGCCGCTGCCGGCGACGGTCACCGACGAGGAACGTCGCGCGCATCGGGCGTTCATCGCCACGCTTGGCGATAACGCCATTTGGCGCGACTATCTCAGCCCGGATTGAGCGGCGGTGACGGCGGCGCAGCCCGGGCGGCTGCGAGGCGCTGGCGATAGAGGCTGGCAAAATCGATCGGATCAAGCAGGAGCGGGGCGAAGCCGCCGTTGCGTACTGAGGTGGCGACGATCTCGCGGGCGAACGGGAAGAGAAGGCGCGGGCACTCGATCAGCACGATGGGCTGCAAGCTCTCGGCCGGTACGTTCTGAATGCGAAAAACCCCAGCGAAGACCAGCTCAAAGCCGAACAGCAAGGTGCCTTGAGACTCGGCTTTTCCTTCCAGACGCAGCGTCACCTCGAAATCGCTGGTGCTCAGCGGCGCGGCATCGACATTGACCTGGACGTTGATGGTCGGCTGCTGTCCCGCCGCCATCGAACGGGGCGCATTCGGATTCTCGAACGACAGGTCCTTAACGTATTGGGCGAGGACGCCGATTTGGGGCATCGCCTGCGGTTGAGGACCGCCGTTCGTGGCCGACATGCTGAGATCTCCCGCTGGCCCCCGTTAAGGCTTGGCTAACACAGGGAAAGAGCGCGAACAATGGCGGCGGCCGGCTTCGCTGGCGGGCGTTATCCTCGTTCGCCCTGCCGCGCCTCGCAAAGATTCGATATGACCGGGAACGGCACGAGCGGGTAGGTTGGCGCGCCGCCGGCAATCGTCTAAGCTTTGGCGTCGGCGCGCATATTGGGACAGCGGCTACTGGATGGTTCCCCGCGCGTGCCTACATGACATCGGGGACCGGGCGCCTCGGGCGGCTTTGCCCGTCGGGAACTATCACCCGGACCTGCCGGTCCCGTCGGTTCGTGTCGCAAAGAGAACCAAAGCGTGTTCGATATTTACACCATCATCTTCCTAGCGCTCGCGGTGTTCATCTTCCTGCGACTTCGCAGCGTGCTCGGACAACGGACCGGCCGCGAACGGCCGCCCTATGATCCGTATTCGAGGCGCGATGCGGTGCGCAGCCCGGCGACCGACAAGGTGGTGACCCTGCCGCCGCGCCCGACCGAGGCGGCGACGACGCGGCCGGTCGAGGTGGTCGCTCCATCGACGGACCGCTGGAAAGACGTTGCCGAGACCGGCTCGCCGGCGACCGCCGGCCTCGACGCCATCGCAGCCGCGGATCCGGCCTTCGATGTCAAGCATTTCATAACCGGTGCCCGCACCGCCTACGAGATGATTGTCGTCGCCTTCGCCGAAGGGGATCGGCGGCAATTGCGCAGTCTCCTGTCCCGCGAAGTCTTTGACGGCTTCGACGCCGTGATCAGCGAGCGAGAGCGTCGCGGCGAGACCGCCGAGACGCGCTTTGTCTCGATCGACGGTTCGACGATCACCGGCGCAGAGTTGCGCGGGCGCGTGGCGCAGATCACCATCCGCTTCGTCTCCAAGCTTGTTTCCGTTACGCGCGACCGCTCCGGGGCGGTCATCGACGGCAACGCCGAAAAAGTCACGGACGTCACGGACGTATGGACGTTCGCCCGCGATGTTTCCTCGCGCGATCCGAACTGGAAGGTTGTCGCAACCGAAGCCGGACAGTGACGCCGATGCCGGCACGGTGGCGAGCGTTCCTCTTCAGCGTTCTCATCGGCTTCGTGGGCTCGCCAGGCGCGGCGAGCAGCGTGCAGCCGATCAACTTTCCCGATACCCAATACGAACCGGTCGAGTGGAGCGAGCTCGACGGCTGGGCCCGTGACGATCACGCCACTGCATTTGCCGCCTTCCTTCAAAGCTGTCGGGTCCTGAGCGGCACGAAACAGCAACCGAACCGCGAGGCGGCAGCGATCGGCATGGCGCTTGCCGCCATCTGTCGGCGCGCGTTTGACGCGGTGCCGCTCAATGAGGAAGGCGCGCGCAAGTTCTTCGAAGAGAATTTTCGCCCGCTGCGCATCAGCAAGCTCGGTCAGGCCAACGGCTTTCTGACCGGATATTACGAACCGATCATTGACGGTTCGCGCGTGCCCACCAGCGAGTTCACGGCGCCGCTCTACCGCCGGCCGCCCAACCTCGTTGTTTCCGGCCGGCTCAAGCTCGGCGATGTTTTTCCGAGCAAAGGCGTCAAGGTCGGTCGTCGCGTCGGCCGGCGCAAGATCGTGCCGTATTACGATCGCGGCGAGATCGAGGACGGCGCGCTCGACGGCTGGCGTCTGGAGATTTGTTGGCTGCGCAGCCAACTTGACGTGCTGTTCGCGCAAATTCAGGGCTCGGCCCGGATCAGGCTGCAAGACGGCAGCATCTTACGGGTCAATTACGATTCGCATAACGGCTGGCCGTACACCTCGGTGGGCCGCGTACTCGTCGAGCGCAATATCATTCCCAAGGACGAGATGTCGATGCAGCGCATCCGCGATTGGATGGAGGCCAATCCCGAAGCGGCCAAGGATGTGCGGCGACAGAACAAGTCCTACGTTTTCTTCCGCATCACCGATCTGCCGATCGAAGAGGAGGCGGTCGGAGGCGAGGGCGTGCCGCTCATGCCCGGTCGTTCGATCGCCATCGACCGGTCGCTGCACGCCTATGGTACGCCTTTCTTCATTGCCGCGGATCTGCCGATCGCCAGCACCAAGGCGGGGACGAAATTTCGTCGCCTCGTCTTCGCACAGGATACCGGTTCCGCCATCGTCGGCCCGGCGCGGGCTGACATTTATTTCGGCGCCGGCGACGAAGCGGGACGGATCGCCGGGCGCATTCGCCAGCCCGGCGAGTTCGTGATGTTGCTGCCGCGCGCGCTCGATCCTGTTCGGGCGGCGGCCGATCTGCCGTTGCCGCCGCAGCGCCCGAAGGCCCTGGCGCGGTCCAACGTCGGTGCCGCGCTCGAGAAGATCGCGCAGCCGCCGGTAGCGGCGAAGCCTGCGGTCGCCTCCGATCCAGCGCCGAAGGTGCAGCGAAAGCAATGAGCCGGCGACGTTCCTTGAGCGATGAAGAACGCGCGCTGTGGCGCGGTCTTGCCCACTCAGTCAAGCCCTTGCGACGGCCGCGGGATTTCGCCGCGTCGGCGACCCGCGCCGAAGCGGCGGATGCAGCCTTGCCGCGGGTTGCGGCACCGCGTCCCGCGCCGCCGGGGCAGCAGGCCCCGCCGCTCGCCCCCCTCGGACGGCGGTTCAGGCAGCGGGTGGCGCGTGGTCGCGAACCGATCGACGACCGCCTCGACCTGCACGGCCTGACACAAACACAAGCCCATGCCGCCTTGCTGCGCTTCCTGCGCCGCGCTCAGGCGAACGAGGCAAAAATCGTCCTCATCGTCACCGGCAAAGGAACGGGTAGGGCCTCCGCCGCACGCAATCCCGATGCGGCCGAGCGCGGCGTGCTGCGGCGGCAGGTGCCGCTGTGGCTGGCGCTGCCGGAATTCCGATCATTCGTCCTCGGTTTCGAGGACGCCCACATTGGCCATGGCGGGCAGGGCGCCCTTTACGTCCGTCTGCGCCGCCCCCGCTGATGGCGATGATCGAGGATCGTCGGCCTCCGGAATGCGACTCCGCGCGGCCGCGTCCTGCGCTCGTCACAAGATAAAGCGGCTCAAATCGGCGTTCTTGGCCAAGTCGCCGACATGCTTGTGCACATAGGCCGCGTCGATCTTGACCGTCTCTCCCGAACGATCGGGTGCCGCGAACGAGATCTCGTCGAGCACGCGTTCCATCACGGTCTGCAGGCGACGGGCCCCGATGTTTTCCACGCTTGAGTTCACGGCCACGGCCATGTCGGCAACGGCGTCGATGGCATCTTCGGAGAACTCAAGCGTGACGCCTTCGGTTCGCATCAGCGCTACATATTGTTTGATCAGGGAGGCTTCGGGCTCGGTGAGAATGCGGCGAAAATCGTCGCGCGTGAGCGGCTTCAACTCGACGCGGATCGGCAGGCGGCCTTGCAGCTCCGGCAACA
>Ga0070738_10005900_pt1 | contig 13185 bp, 11 predicted proteins | sample Coa_R2_2_FD_66446 | JGI IMG/M metagenome (GOLD analysis project Ga0070738, IMG submission 66446) | Surface soil microbial communities from Centralia Pennsylvania, which are recovering from an underground coalmine fire - Coalmine... | ecosystem: Environmental > Terrestrial > Soil > Unclassified ... | reverse complement strand
GGGGGGTCAGGTGCATACAAGTTCATTTGGCGCGTGCAATTTACCACTTGCGGCTCCATGGGTCTTCGCCAAGGGCATCGGCGACAGGCCCAAGGTGGCGGCGCAAGGACTGTTCCACTTCACTTAACTGGATTCCAGCCAGGCGGAGTACTGCGCCGTCCTTTATCGGGCTGGCGCTCACCAGTAAGGAGTCCCGCGGCTTCACGCGCGCCCGGCCGATTTCCTTCAGGACACGCTCCGCCGCGCGTTTCAGAGGAGACCCAATAAGGGCCAGCATGGCAAAACAATTAAACCGGCCGGCGCGGTGCGGTGCGTCGATTGGCCCATCCTTTGAGTCGAGCCGGTACGCATCGAAAAACACCGGTTCTTTGTGGGTCGCATCACAGGTGTCATCGGGCGATTCGTTGCCAGGCGGTTTGCGCCAGACTTCGTTGCGGGTTGAGAAATGCGAGAACTTCCATCGCTCACCGCAAGCGCTGCGGCCAGCTGTGAACCAGTCGAGCAAGGCGAGACCCGCTCCGGCGGCCAGGGTGAAATGCTGTTTCTGATCGTAGGTGGATTCGGCAAACGGTTGAACCGGCGATGGGGCGAAAACCAGGAGCGCATCTGACTCGATGTTCGCCGTGGTAATGTGCTCGCAAGGCAGGCCCTGGGGGTTGCGATAAACCTTGGTTGATGATTGGGTGCCGATAAAACAGCGGGCGCTGCGTCCGACGCGCACGTGGAGCCTGGTTTGGTCTCCGGCCACCAAACCACCTCCGAAGTTGCTCACGTAAGAGCACACGCATGGGCCGCGGGAACGCGGGCTCAGCAGTTTCATTGGACTGGTCGCAAATGAACCGGTGATGGTGCTCTGGTTGAAGATCTGCTCTATCTGCAACACTGCCCGACCACGCTCGCCGTTGGTAAATGTCATAGACTGCAAGCAAGTTAAACCGTCAAGTGCCGGCGCACGGCGTCCTTTTCAAGATCTTTGATCGGACCCTGCGCCACTATGCTGCCCCGGTCCATTATATAAAATGCATCGCCCACCGATCGGCAGAAATCCACGTATTGCTCGACCAGCAGGATGCTGACGGCACCTTCCTTTTTGATATTAATCAGCGTTTCTCCGATGAGATCGATGATATTCGGTTGGATGCCCTCGGTCGGTTCGTCCAACAGGAGAATTCTCGGATTTGACACCAGGGCTCGGGCAATGGCCAATTGCTGTTGTTGGCCGCCGCTCAATGCCCCGCCTTTGCGCTGCAGGAACTCTTTCAAGATCGGAAACAACTCGAGCGCCCGGTCAACCTCGCCTGAACCAGTGGCCCCCCGAACAACCAGGGCGAGTTTCAAATTTTCCCAGACCGTGAGATGCGGAAAAATGTCCCGGCCTTGTGGAACGAACCCGATACCGAGCCGCGCCCGTTCTTCAGTGCGCAACTCGTTCAAATTTCGGCCACAGAACCATGCCGACCCCGTGTCCATTCTCACCAGGCCCATGATGGATTTGAGCGTCGTCGTTTTGCCCACGCCGTTTCGCCCCATCAAACAGATCACGCCGTGGTCGGGGACTTCGAGGTTCACCCCTCGAAGAATTCGCGATCCTTCGTATGAAACACAGACCTTGTCGAGAGCCAGCTTCAGTGGTTGTCCTTCTTTTTGCGCCCAAGATAGACCTCGATGACGCGGTCGTCGTTCTGGACTTCATCTACCGTCCCTTCAAACAGCACGCTACCCTGGTGAAGCACCGTAACTTTACTGGCAATTTGCCTCACAAAGGTCATGTCGTGCTCGATGACAATGATGCTGTGTTTGCCCGCAAGGCTTAGCAGCAGTTCGCCGGTTTTGACCGTTTCCTCGTCGGTCATCCCTGCGGCAGGTTCATCCACCAGCAGCAGTTTGGGGTCTTGGGCAAGGAGCATTCCGAGCTCCAGCCATTGCTTCTGGCCATGGGCCAGCGCGCCCGCCCTGGTCTGAGCTCGATCGTTCAGACCGACGATCTTGAGAACTTCCCCGATGCGTTCCCGTTGTGCCGGTGTGACACGCGAAAAAAGAGCCTCCCACACGCTTCGTGTCCCCGGTAAGGACAGCAGCATGTTTTCGAAAACCGTGTGCTCCACATAAACTGAAGGGGTCTGGAACTTGCGGCCGATTCCCAGGCGGTTGATTTGATACTCCGTTAAGCGAGTCAGATCCGTGTCCTTGCCGAATTCTACTTTGCCCGTATCCGGCCGGGTGCGACCCGTAATCAAGTCCAGCATGGTGCTTTTACCGGCGCCATTCGGGCCGATAATCACCCGAAGCTCTCCGGCGTCCATATAAAAGTTCAACTCCGAGATCGCTTTAAACCCATCGAAGGTTTTATTAACCCCTTCGAGCATGAGGATAAACTCTTTGCGGGCGCTCATTTGGTCTTGGCCAGTTCCTGCGCCGGTTCGGTTGCTGCCGGTGGAACTTTAAATCGTGGGGCATAGCGATTGCGGAGGGCCAGGAATTGACCCGGCAAACCCACAATGCCTTTGGGCATGAAAAGAGTTACCAGCACAAAGAGGGTGCCGAGAATGAGAAGCCACATGTCCGGGAAAGCGCGAGTGGTCCAACTCTTGAGCGCGTTCACGCCAATGGCGCCTATCACCGGTCCGATTAATGTACCGCGCCCGCCGACCGCCACCCACACCACCGCTTCGAGTGATTTGTCTGGCGCCATTTCACTTGGGTTGATTATGCCGACCTGCGGAACATAAAGCATGCCCCCTACCGCGGCGATGACAGCGCAAAGCACGAATACAAAAAGCTTGTAATGGCTGGCGGCATAACCGCTGAACAAAACTCTGTCTTCCCGGTCCCGAACGGCCTGTTGAACCAGTCCGAACTTTGTCCGGCTGAGCCATCGGCATGCCCAATAAGTGCCTATGAGCGTCAGGGCTGTGGCAACATACAGCCATCGCTGGGTCGCGGGCGCTCGCAAGTCCTGCCCGAGCAGAAATTTGAAATCTGTGAATCCGTTATTGCCTCCCATGAGCAGGCTGTTGCGAAAGAACAAAAGGCACGCCGCATAGGTGAGAGCCTGCGTGAGAATCGAAAAATACACTCCGCGAATCCTCGAGCGAAACGCGAAATGCCCGAAAACCAGGGCAACCAGGCCGGGCACGATAAAAACCATTTGGAGCGCAAACCAAAAACTGCTGAACGGGCGCCAGAATGACGGCAGATTATGCCAGCCAAGGAACACCAGGAAATCGGGGATAGGCTGATGGTACTGACCAAGACTGCCGATCATACGCATCAGGTGCATGCCCATCATGTAGCCGCCGAGAGTGAAAAACAGCGCCTGGCCTAAACTGAGCAACCCTGTATAGCCCCACAGCAGGTCGACGCTTATGGCCAGGATCGCGTAGCACAGGTACTTGCCGTACAAGTTGATGCTGAAGTCACTTACACGCAGGAAACTTCCCGCCGGCATCCAGGCGTTAAGTGCGGGAAGTCCCAGAAGAACTGTCACGGCCAAAACCGTGACCGCCAGTTTTGCAGAAGTCTTCGACTGAGCAAACATGTTCTAGTCGAGGCTTCGGCTGCGGATACTGAATAAGCCCCCTGGTTTCCATTGCAGAAACAGGATAATAGCAACCAGAACGATAATTTTTCCCGTGACGGGGGAACCGGTTGTTTGCTGGAGGACTTGGTCGGTGGTGCCGATACCCACCGCGGAACAGACGGTACCGACGATGCTGCCAACTCCGCCCAGGACCACGGTCATGAAGCTGTCGACGATATACGTCTGGCCGAGACTGGGACCGACGTTGCCAATTTGCGACAAGAAGGCCCCTGCAAGTCCTGCCAGGCCGGATCCAAAGGCAAAGGTCAACATGTTCACGCGGGCGGTGCGCACCCCAAGGCAAGAGGCCATGGTTCGGTTTTGCATGACCGCCCGGACAAGCAATCCCAGGGAGGTCTTGGTTAACAATAACCACGTCGCCAAAACGATGACAGCGGCGAACCCGATAACAAAGACCCGGTTGTATCCAAAGCTGACATCGTTGATGGTGAAATGGCCCAGCAGCCATGAGGGCGAGTTTACCTGAACGTTGTTTGCGCCGAACACCATGCGAAAACATTGCTGCATTGCCAGCGAAATGCCCCAGGTCGCCAACAGTGATTCCAGAGGCCGGCGATAAAGAAAGCGGATCACAGTCCGCTCGATGAACAGCCCGGCCAGCGCCGCTGCGGCGAAGCTCATCGGTATGGCGAAAAGAAAGTAAGTTTCATAAAACCAGCCCGTCGCGTTTATTCCCGGCAAATGGAGCCCAAAATGAAGAGGCCTGCCGAAAAAGTTGAAGGGCAGGGTAACCGAAAAGCCGAATCCGGCCGCAAAGAGGTTTTGCACTACGTAGCAGGCGTACGCCCCGACGGCTATCATTTCTCCATGTGCCATGTTAATTATCCCCATCAGCCCAAAAGTAATCGCCAGGCCCAAGGCGACCACGAGCAAAACCGACCCGAGGCTCAGGCCGTGAAAGATCGTGCCAAAAAAGTTCACCCACCAAATGTGGTCCTCGATCGAACGGATCGCCTCCTTTCCAGCCGCGATGACTTCCGGCGCACAACCTTTTTTCGCAATCGTTGATTTTAGGTTGTCCACGCAGCCGATGGCGCGAAGTTGGCCCAGGTGCCGGATCGCCTCTATTTGCGTTCTGGCGTCCGTCCCGCTGAGTTCCAACAATGCCACCGCCTCCTCGATGCCTCTTCGGACTTCTGAATTCCTCTCCTTTGAGAGCCGATTTTGCAACAGGGGTAGGTAGCGGATCTTTTGTGAGTTTCCCAGTTTCAAGGCAGCCGAGCGGCGCGAATCGGGCGCGCCCATCGACAACGCCAAAGTGTCAAGGGCTTGCTGGATGACGCTGCGAAGACGCATATCGGTGTCGGCGGGGGCCAGTTCGCTCGACGCAAACCGCAGTTCCGATCCCTGTGAATCCCTCAACGCCTGTCCGTCCTCTATTCTCAGCGCGCGGCGTTTTCCAGCGCTATCCTCCGCCTCCTCCAGGATGACAGGGATTTTCGAATTATCGGCTGACGTGAAAATGAACACGCCCTCACGCGACCAAGCCGTGAGAATCTCCACCACCGCTTTGGACCCTGTATCCGCCAACTCGTTGAGCAGTTGTTGTTGCTCTCCTCCCTCGCTCAGGATCGCCTCGGCAAGTTTCTTCCGCACGGGATCAGCTTCAGCCAAGGCAGTGCCTGGGTTTGCGGTCAAACCTGCCAGGAGAACCGCCAGCGCCAACACCAGAGGTAGCTTCATTAGTTCAAATAGGGCGGAGCCACGAGCTCCGCCCTCCCAGGCTTTACTGCTCTTCTGAGCGGCGGTGGTTTCCGAGGCTGTTATTTCGCCGCGAGCTTCTCGTCCAGGCCTTTCAAGAGGAAGGGTTCGCCGAACACCTGGTCATAGGACTTCACAATCTTAAACTGCCCATTAGCGCGGGTCTCACCGATGTAAACATTCTTAGTGGCGTGGTGATTCTTGTTGATGGTGATCTTGCCCCCCGGACCATCGAAGTAGATGGTTTCGCTCTCCAGCGCTTCCCGCACTTTGTCGACATCAAAACTGCCAGCCTTTTCGACCGCAGCTTTCCACAAGTACGCACCGTCGTAGGAAAGCACCATCGGGCTGTCAACAGCTCGCTTCTCCTTTACGACGCCTGGATGGTTCTCCTCTTTGAGCCAGGAATCCCATCTCCCGAGGAAGGCCTTGTTCTCAGGAGTATTGAGCGACATGAAATACGTCCAGCAGCCGAGTTCACCCACAAGGTCTTTGGTCGGCAGGGCACGCAACTCGTCTTCAGCCAAGCTGAAGGAAACGACCGGGCAATCGGCGGGTGTCAGCCCCGCGGCGGCAACCTCTTTGAAAAAGGGCACATTAGAATCGCCGTTGATGGTGTTAATAACGCAGGCGTCGCCGCTGGCGGCGAATTGCTTTATTTCAGATACGATTTGCTGATAGTCTGTGTGCCCGAACGGGGTATATTTTCCGGCCGAAATAACTTTGCCGCTGTCATCCTTGCGCAGGCCGCCGCCGATGTTCTCCAGCGAAATGCCGTGCAGCAAAAGATACTTGTAAAGAATCAGGTTGGTCGTTTGCGGGTAAACGTAGTCAGTTCCGATGAGGTAGAACTTCTTTTTTCCCTGGGCGAGGAGATAATCAACCGCGGGCGTGGCCTGCTGGTTTACCGCCTCGGCGGTATAGAAGATGTTTTTCGATAGCTCTTCGCCTTCATACTGCACCGGGTAGAAGAGCAGCCCGTTGTCCTTTTCAAACACCGGCAACACCGACTTCCGGCTCACCGAGGTCCAGCAACCGAACACGACGGCAACTTTGTCTTCCTCGAGCAATTGCTTGGCTTTTTCGGCAAACAACGGCCAGTTGGAAGCGCCGTCCACGATCACCGGCTCTATCATGTAGCTTTTGTCACCGACTTTGATTCCGCCAGCTTTGTTGATCTCATCGAATGCAAACAACAGCGCATCGCGCAGCGAGGTTTCACTAATCGCCATTGTGCCGCTTAGCGAATGCAGCACTCCGACCTTTATGGTATCCGCGGCTTTGCAGATAGTGCTGCCGGCAAAAGCCATACAGGCCGCCAACAGCGGGAGGAGATGTTTTTTCATGGTTTTGTTAACTTGCTCTGGATTGAGTTATCTTTTTTAGGTTTTAATTGGTTGATCTTTAGAAGAGATACGAGACGCCGGCCCCGTATACGAAGCGGTTTTGATGGCCCGGAACAAAGCCGCCCGCCCACGAGGTGTGGTCGAACCGGATTTCCGGCTGAATTTTGATGGTGGGTACCGGCTTGTAATTGAGGGTCAAGGCGACGCTCGACAGGTCCTGCCCGGTTCCCGGCGGATTCAGAAAGCCCAGCGCGCCTCCTGAGGCGTCCACCCCGTGGCTGTCGCTGAGGAACTCGCCTCTCACCGCGACGCCGACTTTCTTGGTGAAATCGTAGGTGGCCCACAAGCCGGTGGACCAGACCGGCGAATTACCGGATGGGGTAGACCCGTTGGGGTTGTGAAAGTTGAAATAGTCCAGTTCGGTGCCAAACGCGAGTTGATCGGTTGCGTTCCACCCTCCCAGAAGGGAACCGCCCCAGAGCGATTGAGTAAAGCCGGCTTCTTCACGGCCGCCGAAACCGAGCAGGCTGAACCAGAGTTTGTCAAACGGTTTGATCCCAATTGCGCCCATGTATGTCTTGGCGCGGTTATTGTCGATCGGGCCGGCGTACAACCCATTCTCAACACGGAAAGTCAGATTGAGCCAGTCTGTGAATTTATACCCAAGTTGAACCCCGGCCGCGGGAGGATTGCCAGTAAAGAACCACTGAAACCCTTGAGAGAAGTTCGCGTTGACGGCTCCGCCATCGCCGGATTCGTAATTCAGAAGCGAGATCAATTCGCCGACCCGCACATCGAGGCCGGTGCCAATCGGAACGTTGAGTTCGACGTAAGCTTCACGTAAATAATCAAAACCGGTAACGCCGCTCTTGGTGTTGACGATCGGCGCGTCCTGGCCTGCGATCAGCGATACTCTGTAACCGGCATCCCATTTTTCTCCTGTGTTTTGGACCTGAGGGCTCGCCAGAGTGATTTTGACCTTATTAAGCGAAAACGAATCACTGACGCGGTTCCAGAGGTAACCTGGCGAGATGCGGCCCATTGAGGCTGGCGGCATCGTGGAATCGTGAAAATAGGAAGTCGTCACGAAACCCGACAGCGTAATATCGCTCAGAGCTGAGACCGGCGGGTCTGCCGACTTGCTGCCGCTGGGGAGGAGCCCCTCCTTTTGGGCCATTGCCTCCAGCAAATCCAGACGCTTCTTGAGGTCCTGGTTCTCCTTCTCGAGTTTTTCTAGCTTGTTGGTTCCGACATCCTGGGCGTGAGCAGGCACGGTGCGCATCAACGCGGATCCCCCCACAACCGCACCGAGGCACAGGCCGACAGTCCTGCTATAGTGGTTTCGTTTGGTCCTAGGTTTCATATTTGAGCTGACTTAATGGTGTCCGCCAGTCACCCTCAGCATCGGGGGGTGCAAACGCTTCAGGTTTCTAACTTGCTCCCGGGTTGGCGGAAGCGACTCAGGTGACGAGCGGTTCGATTCGGACTATAGCAATGATGCTGCCAACGCGTTGTTTAGGACGGCATACCGGCCTTGGATCTTGTCGTCGCCGACGTGCTTTTTAAACCACGCCACATCATCAAACGTCCGTTAATACCGGCTTTTTCTTGACCTCGATGGGCGGCAAGCGGTTTTGCATTGAGACGAATCTTCGCCTGGGAACGACCGACAGAAAGATTTGGTTCTTGGTCAAGAAGCTGGCCAAACTTGGCCACGTTGAATAATTCCCATCAAGTTGAATGCGCATATACTGCGAGTCGGTTGACTCACCTGGAAACGTGGAGCGGGTCTTCAGTATGCTTTTACCGTGCTTGAGTTCAGGCTCATTAAACGCTAAACGAATAGCCACAGCCCGGGCTCGTGACTCGCAGTTGAGCTTTGGGTGCCAAACATGAAATCGATTCGAATTCCAAGAACGCCTTGCCGCTCGGCAGGTATGATTTTGCTCCTTTGGTGTGCCGCGCTGCCCTTTGTCGCCAAAGCCGACCCGGGCTCGTCCGTTACGCTTTGGGATACGGGCGCCCATTCTTCAACCCGTGGATTGGACGATCGGTCAGGATGGAACGCTGTCCCAAGCGATTTGCTGCTGCTTGAAGCCAATCCGCCAAAGGCGCGGTCAGATCCTGGTTACTATGGACGAGATTACGTTTTTAAAGGTGATGCCGTCGTGGAGAATTCGAAATTGGCTGCCCTCGTCGATGCCGGGACCGGCCAGGTGACTTTATATTCCAAGCACACAGGGAACGGTGGCCCAGGATTGATCCAAGTCCTGCATTTGGCCCCCGTAAAGCAATCGCCCGGGGCTGGAAATCTCGAGATTTTAAGGAATTCGGCCGACGAGGTGTTGCTGCGCGCCGGGTTTGGATCCGCTCCGGGCTCCTCGATCGTGGTCGCATTCGGCCGCAATGAAATCGTGGAAGTAAAGCCGGCGAAGGAATTAAGCGCCTTTAAGATCGACGCGGCATTCGAATTCGCTGTCGTTCCGAGTTTTATCGGAGACGACCTGATTTACGGGGCCCAGGGGACGGCACAGGATTCCTTGAACCTGCCCAACGAAAACATGCTGTTGGGGCTGCTCAAAGGCGAACAATCGCAGTTCGTAATGACGTGGCCGAAAGGAAAACAAACAATCCGGTTGGGATTAGCGCCTGAAGCAAACGGGATGCGCGCGATCGAATCCCTGGAATTCGCAAACGATGGAGAAAGTTTTTACCTGGCGCCAATGGCTGCGCCGGGAATCTGGCACAAGGAAGCGCTTGGTGCGGCATTTCTTGAGAAAGATGTCGCGAGCGAGTGGAAGAGACCCTTTCCGGCGCGCTGGAAGACGGAACTGTCCGAGGAAGGCGTTCAGACCAGCTTTGCTTTCCGTGAAGCCAAAGGTGAAGTCTGGCGGGGCGTAGCCGGTTCCTATGATTATCCAGTATGGTTTGAGGATGGCCGGGCGCATTATCGCCTGGGAAAGAAAGTCCAACCCAAAGGCGAGTCGGTCGTTTATTTTCTCGAAGCGCAGGGGACCCCGTCCGAGATCCTGACTCCCGTGGACGTGCTCAAATCGACAGTCGGACGGCCCATGGCGGAGCCCATCCTCGAAGAGACCGGTCGCAAGCTGCGCACCCACCATCGCCGGGGAGGCGATGGTGTTCACAGGGCCTGCACGTGCGGCTGCACCGAAGCTATCCAGGCGGTTTTTGAAGCTGGCGAGGAAGTGGACCGAAAAGACGACATCAAGGGCGATCTCGAGGACATGGTATACTTCGTCCACCGGCACGTGGACCGCATTAACGAATACCGGCGGTTCGCCGATGATCTAATTGGCGAGCTGGAACGGCGCAAAAGCGCATCTCCCGACCTGGCGCAATACCTCGAGGGTTTGGAACAAACGATCCAACAAATACCTGAGGCATGCAAGGTTCAGCAGGAAAACATGAAGTCGTTCGACTACGCGGACGAATTGGTGAAAAAGACCCTGGCGCTCACGGACAAGAAAGACCCGAACAACCTCAAGTCGTATATGGAACTGCTCAAAGATTGGCGGGCCATGGGGGGAGCGCAGGATTACGTGCTGGCGCAATGCCACATCGTTACGCGCAAACTCGCTCAGGAGGCCGCTTATAATTGTGCGGCTCAGGCCAAAGCCGTTCCGATTGCGGAAGAGGTCAGGGCAAAGGCGCGGCAGTGCTTGCGGAACCCGGATGGGTATGAAATTTGGCCGGACTATTGATCCAAAGATGCGTATCCACCTAGCCGTCTTATGTTCATCCCTGGGCATCTTGTGCGGGTGCGAACGCAACGCCCCGTCCAATGATTCGCCCTCAATCGCTGCGTCTGGACCTACGAATGCGCCTGTGGCTGCGACGGCTAGCGCCGCGCCAAGCGATGCCCTGGTGAAAATCCCAGCGGGCAAGTTCGTGATGGGCGATCCAACCGAGCCGGATGCTTCGCCTCACGAAGTTTCCATCAGCGCGTTTCTGATCGATAAGTACCTGGTCACGCAGGATCAGTTTCAGAAACTGATGCAGGATAATCCTTCCCGGTGGAAAGGTGGCAAAAATCCTGTGGAGCAGGTGAGGTGGTCGGATGCCGTGCGCTTTTGCAACAAACGATCCGAAGCGGAAGGCCTTCAACCTTGTTACGATCTGACGACCTGGAAATGCAATTTTGACGCAAACGGATATCGTTTGCCCACCGAAGCCGAGTACGAATACGCCTGCAGGGCCGGCACAACGACTCGTTACCTTTGCGGGGATTCTCCTGGCAAGCTTGGAGATTTTGCCTGGTTTGAAAAGAATTCCGGCGGCCATCCCCGTCCAGTTGGCCAGAAAGAACCCAACGCCTGGGGGCTTTACGACATTTCAGGCAACCTGTGGGAATGGTGCAACGACTTTTACCAGGTCGATTACTATGGTGGCTCTCCCCGGCAGGACCCGCGCGGCCCTGAAACCGGCAAGACCAAAGTGGTGCGTGGCGGCTGCTGGCGCGCACCAGCCGAAAATCTTCGCGCCGGTTTCCGCTACAACGAAAACCCCGGGTACGCCGACGTCTGTTTCGGCTACGACATCTACGGGTTCCGTTGTGCCAGAAAACTGCTAAACCAGTAATCGCTGCCTGCTGAAAAAGCACCCGCCGCTTATCGAGGCGGCCCCGGCGCTTGTCTTTGCGGGCGTCGGTAGCTTTTTGCGACAGGCTCCTGGTCCTAGCGGCTGAGGATCAGCTTGCGCTGAGTCTCAAATTCCTCCGGAGTGATTGCCCCTTTTTCCCGGGCTTGTTGTAGGTCGATCAATTCCTTCCCTTTGGTCGGCTGGACATTCGTAACGCGATCCTTGCCATCGCCAATGGAAGCAACGCACCCGGTAAACACGCACATTGTCGAAACCAGCAATAGTTTTCCAAGTAGCTTCTGATTCATAGGTCCTTTCCAAGATTTGACCTTAACTGCCTGGGCAGTATGACGCCGTTGTGCGGGAATGCAACAGGCTTTCGCCGGCTGCAAGTGGCCGCAGTGAAGATGCTGAAAAGTGCTGGCGTGAAGCTATTGCTGCATCATCCGGTAGAATCGATTGGGATATTTGCTCGAATTCGGATCGACGAAATAGAGGAGGTTTGTTTGTGCTGAATTGGTGATCAACGGCAGCCAGCTCTGGAGATTGGTGGAAGCCTGAAGAACATAATTGGTCCCGATACTGCCAAGGAAGGTCATTTGCATGAGCTGATTGGAGTACGTCTCCGAGATGAATCTCAGCGGAGAAACAAAAAACTGGGCGCTCACGGCAATACTGTTGTCGAAATTGGTTTCAAACGCCGAGGCACTAATGGTGAGATTGCTGGTGAGGAGGAGGCCGCCCGAATACAGCAGCGAATTGGTTGTGGGCAGAGAACCGTCGAGGGTGTAGTAGACCAGAGCGTTGGTATCGGGAGCCTGGATCGTGACTCCAACCTGGTTGTAGAAGGTGCCCCCGTTGGGCGTGATCGCCGCCGGGGCCAGCGCAGGAGTGCCCGGCAGACTGTTGATCCACGCGATAATGACCTGCACGGCGTTCGTGTCGATCAGGTTCCGGAAATCCGGCATTTGAATGTTCTGATCGGTCGTGTTGATGCGCGCGAGGAGCACGGAACGCCAAATATCTTTGGATTTCACGACACAGGCGTTGTCCGAGATGCCGAGCGAAAACAGCGCCGGGTAGTTGGTGATATGCTGCTGGGCCAGGGGCGTGTCGTAACGAGCGTCCCACGTCGGGCCGGCCCCGCCAGGCTGGTGACACGCCTGGCAATTGGCGTCCAGATACGAACGCACCCGCTGCTGCAAAGAGGCGCCAGTGTTTGTGATTGAGGTCATTTGGGCGTAGCCACTGATAACGCTTTCATTGATCGCGGGGTTGAACAAGCCGAGCCTGTTCAACGCGCGCACCTGGTTGTCCGTTACCCCCGTCGATGGGTAGGATAAGGCACCGTTCAATTGGCGGGTATTTGCGCCCAGGACATAATTGGCAACCGGGGTGTGGCAGGACAGGCAATCCGATGGGCTGGGATACGTCCAGGTTTGGGTGCGCACGCCCGAAGCGTTCGTAATGAGGATGCCTTCGGACAAGCTGCTGCCCAGGAGGTCCGCGTCGCTGTTATCGGCACGCCATTTATAGGTCGCCCCATAGACCGCGCCATTGATGTCGCGCACCAGCAACTGAGTTTCCAACCGCCGAACGGCGGCATTGGTTTCGTTGACTACGAGGTCGAAATTCTTCACAAAAACGGTTCCGGCCGGGAAGGTCCAGGAGTTCGTGGGTTGAAATCCAATCTGCTGGTCGGGTGTAACCAAGCCGCCATTGTATGGTACCGCCATCAGCCAACTGCTCAGCGCATTATCTTTCGACTGAGGTGAATTGGGCGCGTAGGGCAACAGACCGGCGGTGGCGGTGCGGTTAGTCGTGTTGCTGAACACGCCGGTTCCCGAAAGGACGCCGGGCAGCGAACCGCTTGAGGTCGTGGGCAGGTTGAGAAATGCGGTTACGGTCGGGCGATTGGTCAGCCCATACGGTTGGCCC
>Ga0070738_10005899_pt1 | contig 13196 bp, 9 predicted proteins | sample Coa_R2_2_FD_66446 | JGI IMG/M metagenome (GOLD analysis project Ga0070738, IMG submission 66446) | Surface soil microbial communities from Centralia Pennsylvania, which are recovering from an underground coalmine fire - Coalmine... | ecosystem: Environmental > Terrestrial > Soil > Unclassified ... | reverse complement strand
TACAGGATGATGCACGGCAAAACCTCGCCTATCCGGCACAACGGGAAAGATCTTTTCGAGGGGATGCCCAATCCATTTGCGGCCACGCGTTACCATTCGCTCGTCATCCGGCGCGAGACGCTGCCTGAATGCCTGGAGATAACCGCCGAGACCGAGGAGGGCGAAATCATGGGAGTCAAACACAAGCAGTATCCCATCTGGGGCGTTCAGTTCCACCCGGAGAGCATTCTCACTGAAAACGGCCGCCAGATCCTCAGCAATTTTCTGAAATTGAAATAACGCCGATCACCGGGCCGCGCCCGCCTTTTTCAAAGTTTCGGAAATGCTCACGGGCGCCCCTGCTTGCCTTTTGCTTTCGTCGGCGGCTTCCATAAACGCAAAGATTTCCAGAGTTTCCTCGGGTGTGACAGGCGCAACTCCGGTGCGGAAGAAGGTCATGATTTGAGCGACCAACGGCTGGTAACCGTCGAACGATCCCACAGGACCGTCGCCTCGTTCACCGTGTGCCGTTCCGTGAAAGTTTGGGTCTTCTCGAAAGATTCCGATCCGATTGCCCGGCCATATCCCGATGACTTCGATTTTACCGGAGGGGGTGGTGCCGCGCCGCACAGATTCGCAACCCGTGCCCATCACGGCATAAAGGGCTTCCACGCCGTGCACGCCATACCAGAACAGGTCCGGATGATGCGGTTCAAGTTCGCAGGGACCGTAAGTTTCGGCATGATGGACTCGTCCAAGGGAGCCGTTATGAACGGCCTGGGTGTTGGTGGCAAAGCGCAGCGAAGAGGAGCTGAAAACCGGCGTATTTTGCTCCTTCGCCGACCGGAAAATCTCAACGGCATCCCGCAAAGAACCGGCCACGGGTTTGTCGATAAAGAGCTTTTTGTGCGCTAGCAGCACGGGCCTGGCTTGGTCCAAATGCGGTCGGCCATCCACACTCTCCAGCAGAACGGCGTCTACGTGCCGGCACAATTCGGGGATGTTGTCATAGAAGGTCACGCCGTACCTCTCTCGAAGCGTTTTTGCGAACTGCTCCACGCGCGAGATGCTGGAAGGAATGTCCGGACTGCCTCCTTTGAAGGCGGCAACGACTTTGCCCCCGGGCAGACGACCCGGTGCGGACGGATCATTGAGAACCTCAGTAAAAGCGGGCACGTGAGACGTATCGCAGCCGATAATGCCAATGCGCAGGTCCTGGGCATGCATTGCTGCGCTGAACAGGATGGCTGGAACCAGGAGCAGCGAATGCTTCATACGTTATCGAGGCAGTGCGACAATTGAGCCCACCGTAATCGAAGCTTGGCTTAATGACAATACGCGCCACCGCAGGCCGCAGGGAAATCAAACAAAACTTCTAGAACTCTGCCGCGTGTAACCGCGGCGCCTGGGAATCGACCGAAGTCACTCGTAAATGAGCTTATAAAATCCCGTTTTGTTCGTGCTGCCTGAGCCGTTATAGGTTTTGGTGGAGCCATCGCCCACGATCGTTGCCACTGTCTGCCAATTGGGCGGCGAGAGTATCGGGCTGTACTGGACCAGGTTGGTTCTTCCAGCCAGGGTTGGGAAAGTGAAACTCAGGGCGCCATTGACAAAGGCGGGAGATAACGCCGATTCGGCCACCAACGTCACACTCGAAGCGGTGTAGTGCGGCACCAGCACAATTCCACCATATTGGTTGCCTTTGACGGCGGCAAAAATGCCGGATAATTGCGAGGCATTGGACAACACCATGAATGAATCGCCAAGTTGGGGACGAAACCCGTTCTGGGCGGTCAGCGATAGAATCAAGTTGTTCAACCAGAGCTGGCCGTAGGTGCCATTGAGTTGCCCATACTGGGCGCCTGCAACGGTGCCGCCGATATCGACGGCCAATATAGCGCCGGGCAGGTTCGTCAGGCTGCCGAATCCTACAGTGAGAATGCCGGGCGAATCGCCCGGATGAATTGTCCCGGCGTTCACTACCACGCCGGCCAACGTTCCTTCTCCCTCCAGGACCCCGCCTAAAAGGTTAAAGGTGTGTCCAGGGCCGGAAATCGTCAGGGTCGCCCCTGGATTTATTTGGGTCGTGCCTCCAGTTTGAAAAAGGCTCTGAGAGAAAAGGAAGTTGTAAGGATTGGCAACGAGCACACCGCTATTTGTTACAGCCCAGTTAACCTGGACCGTAGCCTGGCTTGGGCCTGAGTTCGACAAAACGCCCGCGTTGTTAATTATGGGAGCGGGTCCGGGGTACCCAATTGTATTTCCCAAGGTTGCCGCGGCAATGTTCAGCGAACTTCCCGGGAGATTGTTCCAGGTCAAAGGTTTCCCAGCGAACAGACCTGAATTGGTCACAACCGCGTTCCCGGCGTTATTGACACTTCGATACAGCGTCACGGGATTGGTTGCTATCAGCAGCGATGCATTGGTGCCGAGGTTGAGCCAACCTCCGCCCTGGACAGTTCCGTACCCCAGTGTCATGGCGCCGTTGATTGTCAGGTTGCCGGGCCCGTCAATTTCTCCGTTGCCCACCATCTCGAGGCTGTCCATCGACAAGTCTCCGGCTAACCAGAAATTGGCCCCGTTAATGGCAACGGCTCCTGGTCCGGTGAAAGTGGCTGTCGCGTTCTGGACATTGGTTCCCAACCAGAAGTGAAGTTCCGCACCCAGAGCAATGTGGCACTGCCCGGAGTTGGTTCCCCATTCGAGATAAAGCGCGCCTGATTGCACATCCAACAAGCCGGCATTGAGGAAGTAAACCGAAGGCGCCGAGCTGTCGGCGGTAAAATTGATGGCATTGGTGCTGCCGCTCTTACGGAAGGTCCCGGCGTTGTAGAAGAAGCTCGAATTGGTTCCAGCTCCACCCAGCAACACCGCGCTGTTTTGGGCCGCAAAAACAGCGTTGGACAAATTATTAAATACGGCCCCGTTGTCCATTTGGAAGGTGTTCCCATCCACTAACCAGGTAGTTGTGCCCGCGTTATTGATCGTGCTGTGGGTGAGAACTTTCTGAATGGTATTTGAGATGACCAGCTGAGACCACGGATCAATGTTGACCACGGGTCCGGCAAACGTGCCGCCGTCCCAGACCAGGGTGCTGGGCGCCCCCGCGCTCCCTACAATGTCTAACTGCCCGGTGCCATCAAGCATATAAGCCTGATAGGCCAGAGTTCCCGGTGTTGGGTCGGCCTCACCGATTTCCAGGCGCCCATTGATTGTTATCTCCGCGCCGTTGTACAGGTAGAAAACGCCCGGCCCCGTAACAAAGTTGGTGCAATTGGTCTGGACGGCAAACGGGCCGTTGATTTCGATGACCGCGTTGGAGGTAACCGTCTGGAACCGGCCCACCCCAAAACTGTTGGTCCAAAAAACGGAGTCCGACTCGATCAAAAGTGTGCCGCCCTGGCTTTGCACCACTCCATTGTTATCAAACGTCAGCGGGTCGCCCGGCGAGTTTTGGACCTGGTTCGTCCCCACGCTTGTAAACTGCGCATTAGTCGTCACAGTCAAATGATTCGTTCCCGAAAAGATAAGCACCGCCCCATTCATCAGTTCGATCTGCCCGATGTCATATAGACTCGAGTTGTTGATGTAATCGGGATTGTTGCCGTTCTCGAAAAATAATGCCCCGGCCATGATGTTCACTGTCGCGTTTACAATTTGATCATTGCCGCTGTTCCATTGTCTCTGCAGCGTTACGGTCGCGCCATCAAACGTCGAGTGGCTCGAATTGATGGTTTGAATGGAAAAATTGCCGCCGACAATGTTGGCTGAAGCGTACAGCGTATCGATGGTTACCAGGGGCACATCCACCACGCACTTGTACTGACTTAATTGGATGTAGACGGTGTCGCCCGCCTGCGGCAAACGATTGGCAGGCACCGGGGTAGGTACCAGGGAGAAATACCAATTGCCCACGGTTGACCAGAGCACATTGATTTGGCCCTGGGAATCAAGGGATGGGACGAAATAAAGCGTTGCCGCCCCGTGTGCACCCTGAGCGCCCAGGAGAAGCGTGATTGCGGACAGCAAACTGAAAACACAACGGCTTGATGATTTATTTTGCATGCAGATCAAGGGGTTGAGGCGAACATGAGGTTTGATGCTCCGCGAAAGCGGACCAGCCAAACAGGCCCGCGTGAGGGACCTCTCAAGGGAAGACCTGTCCAGAAGCCGCGCCGCCATAATTTGGATGGCGCGCCGAACCCAAAGAATTGCGCCGGACCGCCGTTGAACAGCAAAAAGTTCATCCCGGAATCGGACCCGTGGGGGAGCGAAGACAAGGTGCTATTTAAGGGGGACTAAGTCAAGATTTAACTAATGCTGAACCTCGTCCGACTGGTCCGGCAGCATGCGGAGCAAAGGCCTTTGCTCCAGGGGCAGTATTATGGTTGGATAAAGCATGGTGCGGCTGTTGGAACAATTGGAACAGAGCTCCCGAACGGCGCTGGTCCTGGCGGGCCTGGCCGTATTGGCGCTGATAGGAGTGATCGATTACCTGACGGGTTTCGAACTTCTGTTCTCGGTATTTTACCTGCTGGAAGTAGGACTCGCGGCATGGTTTGTGGGGCGCGGGTTCGGGCTGATCATGTCTGTGTTCAGCGTCATCGTGTGGATTGGAGGAGACCTTGCGGCGGGCGCGCACTACTCGAACATGGTTGTGCCGATCTGGAACGCTGTAATCCTGATGGTGTTCTATTTCATCGTTGTGTGGCTGTTAACGCACCTGCGCTCATTGCACAAGGACCTTGAAGCCCGCGTTGCCGAGAGGACACGCGCCTTGCGTCATGAAATGTCAGAGCGCCAGCGGCTCGAAGAAGAAATCCTGCAGGTTAGCGAACGGGAACAGCGGCGGATAGGACACGACTTGCATGACAGCCTTTGCCAGCACCTGACGGCGACGGCGTTAGCCGGGCAGGTCCTGGGGGAGCGGCTCGCGGCCAGGTCCCTTCCCGAAGCTGCCGACGCAACTCATGTGGTGGCCATGGTCGAAGACGGGATTGACCTGGCCCGCAATCTAGCGCGGGGTCTGTACCCTGTGGAGATGGAGGCGGAAGGTTTGATGGCGGCTTTTCAACAATTGGCGAATAACATCAGCAAAGGCGCCAAAGTGCGTTGCGTTTTCGAGTGTGACAAGCCGGTGCTGGTGCATGACGACGCCGTGGCGACGCACTTATACCGGATTACGCAGGAAGCGGTCCGGAATGCGGTCCGCCACGGCAAACCCAAACGCATCGGCATCAATTTATCGGAAGAGAACAAAATGCTGAAATTGACGATTGAGGACGACGGGGTTGGAGTGCCGGATGATGTGCAGGCCGCCGAGGGTGTGGGAGTACGCATCATGGCGCATCGCGCGGCCATGATCGGCGGCAGCTTTTCAATCGAGCCGGCACCCACAGGTGGAACAATAGTTACCTGTACACTTGCGAAAGCCTCCCCAATCCAGCGCACAAAGCAAACGACTCCTCAATGAGCGCTGTGGCAGCAAAAAAGACAATATTCCTGGTCGATGACCATCCGCTGGTGCGTGAATGGCTCACCAATTTGATTAACCAGCAGCCGGACCTTGTGGTATGCGGCGAGGCAGAGGCCGCGCCCCAGGCAAAACAGGCGATTGTTCGGCTCAGGCCCGACATCGCCATCGTGGATATATCGCTAAAGGACTCCTCGGGTATCGAGCTGATCAAAGACCTGCGCCAGATCGTGCCGAGCGCTGCTGTTTTGGTCCTTTCGATGCACGAAGAAGTGCATTACGCCGAACGCGCTTTACGGGCGGGCGCCAGGGGCTATATCGTCAAACGCGAAACCACGCGGAAAGTCATTGCCGCCATACGCCAGGTCCTCACCGGCGGGATTTACCTGAGCGAACCGGTCGCCACTGCGCTGGCCACACAATTTGTCGGGGCCCGGGGCGGGTCGAAGAATTCGCCCGTTGAACACCTTAGCGATAGAGAATTGGAGGTCTTCGAACTGCTTGGGAGAGGACGGGGTACGCGCCAGATCGCCGAAGCATTGAACGTCAGCGTCAAAACCGTCCAGGCATACTGCGCGCGAATCAAAGAGAAGCTCAATGTTGCCAGCGCAACCGAACTCCTGAGAGAGGCCGTGCGGTGGCATGAAAGCGCACACAAGAGTTGATGTAGTACATTCCCCTACACAACAAGTAGGCGGCGCCTGATATACCGAGCCGCCGAAACCTATATCTTCCCGGGTTCGACGGGTCGATCTCGATGAACCGCTTTCTCGCCTTACTGAGAACCCGGGCGGGGTGGTGTTTATCACTATTTCTGACGGAGTTCGTGTTGTGCAGTGCGCCGGCAATCCAAACGCCTGATGCGCAAGCGCTCTCGTCTGCAGACACGCTGCCCCGACTTTCGCTCACAGAAGCCCAAAGGGTTGCGTTCCAACGGAATTGGGACCTTTTGGCTGCCAAAAGCGGCATGGACCTGGCCACCGCGCAGTTGATTGTTTCAAAGGAATTTCCCAACCCGACCCTTTCGTGGACGACCATGAAGATCGATCCCCGCGGCAACGGCACGCCGTTGGGCAACAGCGTGTGGGACCGCAGTTACGATACAATCGTGTCCGTTAGCCAATTGGTGGAAATCGGCGGCAAACGCCATAACCGGCAGCTCTCCGCGCGCGCCGGAATTGCAGGCGCTAGGGCCCGATTTTTCGATGCGAGGCGGTCGCTGGACCAGGGGATTACGAAGGCGTACGTCGCAGCTCTGTTAGCGGACGAAAACGCGCGAGTCCTCAGCCAGTCGGCTGCGACCTTGCGGCGTGAAGCCGAAATTGCCGAAACCCGGTTCAGGGCTGGAGATATCTCGGATTCGGACCGGAAACAGATTCAAAACAGCGCGGACGTTTTTGATTTGCAAGCCAGATCGGCGGAGGCAGCTGCGCTTCAGGCGCGGATCGCCGTTGAGGTTCTGATGGCGGTCAAAGAACCAAAAGGCCGGTGGGTGGCACAAAGCGACCTCGAACACCTGGGACTGGTGGATACCAATGCCCCGTCGCTCAATTCTGAGGGCGTGCGGCCGGACGTCCTGGCAGCGGAAGCGGATCTGCGAAAGGCTGAATCCGATTTGAAACTGCAAAAAGCGTTGCGCATTCCCGACCCGACGTTCTCCTTGTTTTACGAACGCAATCCGCCCGGACCTCCGGGACCGGACACCCTAGGACTCGGCTTGTCTTTGCCTCTGCCGCTTTGGAATCGGAACCGTGGAAATATCCGGGCAGCCGAAGCGACAAAGGAACAAACGGCAATGACTCTCGGCAAAATCAGCACACAGGCGCAAGCGGATATCGCAACGGCGGAGTCGGCTTACCAGGAGGCCCACACCCGGCTGGAACGCTACCAGCAGCAAATCCGGCCGCGTTCGGCCCAGGTGCGGGAATCAATCGCCTTCGCCTACAGCAGGGGCGGCGCGTCCCTGGTGGATTTGCTGACGGCTGAACGCGACGACAATAATGTACGGCTTGCGACTGCACAGGCCATGGCGGACGTGGCCAGCGCCGCAGCGGATTTGAAAGCCGCCCGGATGACTATCACTGAAACCGAACTCAACTCAAAGCCATGAGATTTCTGCGCTTTTCCATTGTTCTTGCAGTGCTGGTTGCCGGCTGTGATTCCGGCAAACAACCACCCGCCGCGCCCCAGGCTTCGGTGAGCGATACCACGATTACAATTCCAACCAATTCGCCGCAACGGGCGGCTTTGACCGTGGATACCGTTGGCGCGGCCCAGCAAAGCTTCGTGCCATTGACCGGCCGGCTGGTGTGGGATGACGATGTTACGTCACGCGTGTTCACCCCGTTTGCAGGGATCGTGCGCAAGTTGCTGGTCGAAGTGAATCAGCCGGTCACAAACGGCATGGCACTGGCTGAAGTTCAATCGGCCGATTTCGGCCAGGCCCAGGCCGAAGCTCGAAAAGCCGAAAGCGACTTCAGGCGCACCGAACAGAACCTGAATCGCATGCGGGAGCTTTTCGATCACGGAGCCGCGCCGCGCAAGGACCTCGAATCAGCGGAAGCTGATTTTGCCAGCAGCCGCGCGGAACGGGAACGAGCCGTGGCGCGTTTGGCCATTTACGGGGCTGTGCCGACCTCAACCAACCGGGACTTCCTGCTGCCCAGTCCCCTGGACGGAGTCCTGGTCGAGCGTAACGTGACCCCGGGACAGGAGATTAGGCCGGACCAGATGCTGGCCAACGTTCCGCAGTTTACGGCGCCGCTGTTCACGATTTCCGACCCCACTCGGCTCTGGGTATGGCTGGATGTGACCGAGGCATTCCTGCCGCTGGTGCACACAGGCCAGGAACTGACGATTCGCTCCAAAGCCTTCCCGGGACAAACATTCACGGGCAAACTCGATCTGATAGGTGACTCTTTGGACCCGACGACTCGCACCGTGCGGGCCCGAGGGACGGTCGATAACCGTTCCCGCATGCTCAAGGCGGAGCAGTACGTCATCGTAGAGATTCCGGACGCGAACCCCACAAGCCTGCAGATCCCATCCAAAGCGGTTTTCCTTCGTGACAACCAATACTACGTCTTCCTGGAAACCGGCGACGGCCGGTTTCAACGCCAACCGGTGAAAGTGGGATCGGAACGCGAAGGCAAAGTCGCCATTCTCGAGGGCTTAAAGGAAGGACAGCGACTGGTGACCGACGGTTGTTTACTGTTGCAATCCCTCATGGACAGCGCTCCGAAATCATGATCGGCCGGATTACTTCCTACACTCTCCGGCACCGAGCGATTGTATTGGCGGTGCTGGCGCTCTTTATTCTTGCCGGCATCAACGCCTTTCAAAAGCTCCCGGTCGAGGCGTTTCCCGACGTTTCAAACATGTCGGTTCAGGTGATCACGCTCTTTCCGGGACACGCCGCCGAGGAAGTGGAACGGCTGGTCACGATCCCCATCGAAAACCAGATGAACAGCGTGCCAAAGCTGGTCAGCCTGCGCTCGATCAGCCTGTTTGGCCTGTCCCAGGTGACGCTGGTCTTCGAGGACAACGCCCAGCCGGATTATGTCCGCAACCAGGTTTTCCAGTATCTCTCGAACGTGACTTTGCCTACGGGCGCCCAGGCCAGCCTTTCGCCCAATGCCACGCCCATCGGAGAGATCTACCGGTACACTCTCAAAGCGCCCAAAGGGTATCCGGCGGTTGATCTCAAGGCCCTGGAAGACTGGGTAGTCGAACGAAAGCTGCGGACGGTGCCCGGTGTTGTGGATGTGGTGGGTTTTGGCGGACCGACCAAACAGTACCAGGTATTGGTCGATCCGCTAAAGCTGCGGGCCTACAACCTGTCATTGCAGCAGGTCTTTACGGCGTTATCCAATGGCAATCGCAACGCCGGCGGCTCATACGTCGAGCACGGATCGGAAATGTACGTCGTGCGGGGCCTGGGGTTCGTCCGTGATGCGGCCGATATCGGGGCCATTGCGGTTGACAGCCGCTCGGGAACACCGATTCGGATCAGCGACATTGGCACAGTCACCATCGGCAACGCTGTCCGATTGGGACAGGTGGGAATGCTCTTCAAGAACCCGGATGGCACGATCGATGAAGACCCCGATGCGGTCCAAGGAATCGTGATCATGCGACGAGGCGAAAACCCCCGAGATGTGCTCGATGGGATTCACGCCAAGGTGGAGGAAATCAACCAACATTATTTGCCGCCAGGCATCCGGATGGTGCCGCACTACGACCGGACGGTGCTGATTCATCGCACGCTTCACACCGTGCGGAAGAACATGATCGAAGGGATCAGCCTGGTGGTGCTGGTCTTGCTGGTGTTCCTTGGATTGGGAAACTACAGAACCGCGCTCGTGGTAGCGCTGGCGGTGCCGGTTTCGTTGCTCGGAGCGTACCTGGTGTTGGACTTGAGAGGGATCCCGGCCAATCTGATTTCAATGGGGGCAATCGACTTCGGGATCATTGTCGATTCGGCGGTGGTGATAGCGGAAAACCTCTTTCGAATTTTGCACGAGCGACGGGACAGATCCCAATCGATGGCCGGGGCGATCGTGCAATCCGTGCGCGAAATGGGACGCCCCATCCTCTTCTCGAAGGCCATTCTGCTGACGGCCTTCATCCCCGTTTATACGCTGCAACGAGTCGAAGGCCGTATTTTCAGGCCGATGGCGTTGACCCTGACCTACGCCCTGGTTACGGGCACGTTGTTCGCCGTGTTTGTTGTTCCCGCATTGATAAGCCTCGTGGTAAGGCAACCTCCAAAGGAAGACGAGTCCTGGGTCGTTCGCCAGTTGAACCGGGTTTACAGGCCGATGCTGGGGTCGGCCTTGCGCGCGCGTTGGCTGGTCTTCAGCGCCGCGGTCCTTCTCTTGCTGGGCGGAGTCGGGGCCTACTTCTTTATTGGATCGGAGTTTCTCCCCAAGCTCGACGAAGGCGCGTTGTGGGTGCGCATCTTTATGCCAAAATCCATTTCGCCATCAGAAGCGGCGGGCGTGGTGAACAATGTGCGGCACCGGCTCGCGGCTTTTCCGGAGTCGGAAAACGTTCTGAGCCAGCTTGGCCGGCCCGATGACGGCACCGATATCAACGGGTTCGACGTCTGCGAGTTCAACGTCAATCTCAAGCCAAGGTCGGAGTGGAAAACAGCCTCAAATCGCGAGGACCTGATCAATGCGATGTCCCGAAGCCTAGGCGAGATCCCGGGCCTGGATTCCCAGTTCAGCCAGTACATCGAAGATAACGTGAACGAGGCCGTGTCCGGAATTAAGAGCGAATTGGCGATTAAACTATATGGGGAGGACCCCGAGAAACTGCAGGCGTTTGCCGATAAGATCGCCGACGCCATCGGCACGGTTCCAGGGGCCAAGGACGTAGGGACAGACCAGTTTACCGGACAGCCTCAAATCCAAATTACAGTGGATCGCGCGGCGTGCGCGCGCTTCGGAGTGAGCGTTTCGGACATTCAGTCCGTTATCGAGACCGCGTTGGGCGGATCGGTTGCGACCCAGGTGCTGGAAGGCGAACGCAGTTTTGACCTGGTCGTTAAGCTTTCTCCCAAAGCCGTTTCAGACATCGATTCCATTCGGAACATTCCCGTGTTCGGCGCCAACGGCGAACGCCTGACGCTCGGCAGCCTTACCAGCGTTGAAGTTCGCTCCGGTCTGGCGAAAATCATGCGCGAAGGCAATGAACGGCGAATTGCGATCAAACTCTCGGTCCGCGGCCGGGACCTGGGGTCGCTGGTTCATGAGGCGGAGCAGAAAGCCAATGCGGCTGTGAAACTGCCTTCCGGTTATCGGATGATTTGGACGGGAGCCTTTGAAAACGAACAACGCGCCGTTAGACGCCTCGCCATTGTCGTTCCAATCACGATTGTGGCCATATTCTTCCTTCTGTTCACCGCGTTCGATTCCGGTCGATTTGCGGCCCTCATCTTGCTGAACGTCCCGTTTGCTGCCGTCGGCGGAATTCTGGCGCTTCTGGTGGCACGGCTCGATCTCTCGGTGTCGGCGATGGTCGGCTTTATTGCCTTATTCGGCGTGTCGATTCAGAGCGGGGTTCTGCTGGTCGAGCGCGTTCGTGAGTTGCGCCGCACCGGAACGCCGCTCCCCGAGGCGCTCATGGAGGGCTCGGTTTCCCGGGTGCGGCCCGTCATGATGACGTCGCTGATGGCTGCCCTGGGGCTTTTGCCCGCGGCCTTGTCGACGGGTGTCGGCGCCGAAACGGCGCGACCCTTCGCGATTGTTATCATTGGCGGCCTGGTGACCGCCACCCTGCTCACTTTGTTCCTTTTGCCTTTGCTCTACCCGATCTTCGAAACCGATCGAGCCGAATCCCGACTATGAAGTATCTTCTCGCATTTGTTCCAGCCGATGCGCTGCACCGCATCAAGGACGCCCTCATTGCGCGGCACATCCACGGCATGAGCGCCTCCGATGCGCGGGGCTTTGGGCAGGAACACGACATCGCCAACCCGGAATACCGGGAAATCCCAGGGTCTGAACTGACCCGAAAAGCACGGGTTGAAGTCATTTGCCATGACGAAGAAGTCGAGGCGGTGCTCGAAGCTTTTTACACGGCCGGACACACGGGACGGCCAGGGGACGGGAAAGTTTTTGTTCTGCCGGTGCTGGATGCGCTTCGGTTGAAAACCGGCGAGCGCGGATCGGCGGCCTTGGGACCGGCTGTCAGGAAGCCAGGGCAGTAGGAATCACAAATTCAGGCGAGAGAATTCGCCTAGGCCGCGGCGGCTCCGGGGTTTTGGGCCGACCCTTCATCACCGCCGGATCCAGGACTCGCGTGCTGCAAGCGCTCCATGGCAGCCTGGATTGCCTGCAACGAGCGAAGCAATTCATCCCGCACCTCGGCTGTCGGAGGCGCCTTGGGATCGTGCAGGATAGCCGCCATTCTCTCCATGAGCTCCGGCGTGCGCTTCTGCAAGCTGTTGATTTGTTTTTCCCAGGCCAGCTTCCGTTTGGCGCATTCAAGCAGGCCCGTCAGGTAGGCCACGTCGTCGCGGGTTGTGCGCGGGCCCTTGAACCTGGTATTTACTTCCTGCAAATCACGGTTCAGTGCGACGATGAATTTCTCGCTGCGCTCAATGTCTTTGACAATGGCGTTGAGGTCGCGGATGACCTGCTGTTGAGCAGCGAGGCTCTTTTCCTCGAGCTTAATCTGTTTCAGCGAAGCCACATTATTCTCCTGATTTGAATTGGGCCCACGGCTGGCTGGGCCGATCCTTCAGAATGCCCTCCATCCAGTCAAACTGGGGATGGTCGGTCAAGTAGGCGTACGCACTGAATGGCCTTCCACAGGCCGTGCCCCAGCGGGCTTCAAAGCTCATGGCCTTGGCCATCTTCGCGTCCACGACCTTGGCGTCGACGGTTCCCGAGCATCCATACGGCACTCCGGGCCAGCTCCCCGCCGGCTCCCCTTGCAATTCAAAATGGCCGCAAAGCGTCCGGCCATCCGGCTCTTTCTTGTGCAGGTACGGGTCGAGGTGATCGGCCTCGAATTCTTTGGCCAGGGCCAAATCGATTCGGCCTGCATACGCTTTCATAAGTTGTTTCCATCGGACCCGTCGCGCCACACCGGAACTGCGGATGTCGGTTTCCTTGGTGCTGGTCTCAAATCGCAGAACCTTGAGATCCTCGGCGACATTCGAGCCGCTAAAGTAGCCGTCGCGTTTTCGCTCAAGGCCGACTTCCTTCAGGCCGAGCTCAAGCCGGGCGATCTC
>Ga0070738_10005898_pt1 | contig 13196 bp, 18 predicted proteins | sample Coa_R2_2_FD_66446 | JGI IMG/M metagenome (GOLD analysis project Ga0070738, IMG submission 66446) | Surface soil microbial communities from Centralia Pennsylvania, which are recovering from an underground coalmine fire - Coalmine... | ecosystem: Environmental > Terrestrial > Soil > Unclassified ... | reverse complement strand
CTGGTCCAGCGGCACGGCTACCGATCACCAGCCGCCGTCCGCGCTGACCTGCTGTCGAGGGCGGCCTGATTATGCACAATTACTCCTTGCCGGCTGTCCAAGAAACCACGACCTCTACACAGACGCGCCATATGGTCGTTTATTCATGTGTGAATAACCGGCTCTCGGCGGGGATGCATGTGGTCACGGTCACGAAGCGGCAAGGGAGCCGTGAGTACCACTCGACGCTGGTCCGCAGCTCGTACCGGGAGGGCGGCAAGGTCAAGAAGCGCACTTTGGCCAACCTCTCGCATTTGCCGCCCGCGACCATTGAAGTCGTGCGCCGCAGCCTGGCCGGCGAGACGCTCACGGGCAGTGCTGAACAGCTGGTCGTCGAACGCAGCTGGCCGCATGGCCACGTGGCGGCGGCGCTGGGCACGGCCCGCCAGCTGGGTCTAGAGGCGGTGCTGGACCCGACGCCCAGCCGGCAGCGGCAGCTGGTGCTGGCCATGGTCGTGGCGCGGGTACTGGAGCCGGCCTCCAAGCTGGCCACCAGCCAGCTGTGGGACACCACCAGTTTGGGCCGGACGCTGGGTGTCAGCGAGGCCACCGAGGACGACCTGTACGCCGCCCTCGACTGGCTGGTCGAGCGTCAAGAAGCCATCGAGCAGCGGCTGGCCCAGCGGCACCTGGAGCCGGGCGGGATGGTGCTGTACGACCTGACCTCGACCTATGTCGAGGGCGAGCACTGCGAGCTGGCCAGACGGGGCTACAGCCGCGACGGCAAGCCCAACCAGCCGCAGGTCGAGTTCGGGCTCATCACCAACGCCGCTGGCGATCCGGTGGCCATCGAGGCCTATCCAGGCAACACCGCCGACCCCGCCACCTTCCAGGACCAGGTGGCCAAGGTCAAGGACCGCTTCGGGGTGGCGGACGTTATCTGGGTCGGCGACCGAGGCATGATCACCAGCACCCAGGTAGCCCAGCTGCGAGCGCTGGCTGGGCTGTCGTGGGTCACAGCCCTGCGGGCGCCGACCATCCAGCAGCTGGTCGAGGCCGGCAGCATCCAGATGTCGCTGCTGGACACCCATGACTTGGCCGAGGTGACGGACGCACGCTATCCGGGCGAGCGGCTGGTGCTGTGCTTCAACCCGCTCTTGGCCGAGGAACGCGCCAAGCGCCGGGAGGACATGCTGCAAGCCACGGAGAAGGAGTTGGCCAAGGTGTCGGCCATGGCTGCCCGCAGCACGGCTGGTGGCCGGGCTGGACTGCACGGCCAGGCAGCCATCGCTGAGCGGGTGGGCCGGGTGGTCAACAAACACGGCATGGCCAAGCACTTCGTGCGGACCATCACCGAGACCAGCTTCACCTACCATCGCAATGACGTCGCCATTGAGCGCGAGGCGCGGCTGGACGGCTTCTATGTGCTACGCACCAACGTCGCAGCCGACCGGCTGGATACGGCCGGGGTGGTGCTGGCCTACAAGAGCTTGGCCCACATCGAGCGTGCCTTCCGGCACTTCAAGCTCGGCGATCTGGAGGTCCGGCCCATCTACCACTATCGCGAGCGGCGGGTGCGCGCCCACTTGCTGCTGTGCTTGCTGGCCTACTGGCTGCAGCGCACCATGGAACGCAAGCTGGCGCCGTTGCTCTTCGCCGACGAGGCGCCGCCGGAGCGGCCCGATCCCGTGGCGCCCGCGCCCCGCTCAGCCGCGGCTCGCCGCAAGGAGCAGCGCAAACGGACCGACGATGGGCTGCCGGTGCAGCGCTTCCGAGTGCTGCTCAAGCGCCTGAGCACGATCGTCAAGAACCGCGTCGTGCCTGGTGCGACCGGCGTCGCTGCCGCCTTTGACCTCGTGACCTTGCCCGACGCCCTCCAGGCTCGCGCATTCGACCTGCTCGGCGTCAGCCTGACTGCTGCGTAGACAGACACGCAGCGTCCCTAAGCACGATTTGCCTCAAAATCCCTGGAAGTTCGGTCTAGATCGTTTTACACTGAGCAACCCGGCTGTGCGACCATGCTCGTATGGCTGATGAGCTCGGGCTCGAACCCGAGCGCGCGATTGAGGCCGCCCATGTGGCGCAGGCCGCGCTGCGGCCCGGGCTGAGCAAGGACTGGAATGTGACGGCTGGCACGCTGGAGTGGGATTGCCGGCGAACCCTGGACCACATGGTGATGTCGTCGATCGCCTACTCGGGCAACCTGGCGCGACGGTCGACGGTTCGGGTGCGGCCCGTCCGCAACGGCGATCCCTCGGCAACCATCGAGGAACTGCTGGATGGGTTGGAGACGGCGACAACCATTCTGGCGGCTATCGCGCGCTCGGCGCCTGCTGGCGCGCGGGCTTTCCACGAATTCGGCCTGGCGGACCCCACAGGGTTCATCGCCATGGCCTGTGAAGAAATCCTCATCCATGCACACGACATCACACAAGGATTGCGGCTGGACTATGAGCCGCCGGCGGACCTGTGCAGGCTCGTGGCTCGGCGGCTGTTCCCCTGGGCACCGACAAACACAATGGCATGGCCGACGTTGCTGTGGCTTAACGGCCGGGGCGAGCTCGCCGGGCGTGAGCGGATGGGCCCTGACTGGTGTTGGCACTGCGCCCCGCTGACGGAGTGGGACGGGACGATCAAGAAGCGGACGCTGGCTTAGACGAAGACGACGGTCTTGTTGGCGGCAGCGGCACGTCCTCGATACCGTACTGAGCCATCAACTCGCGGCGCTTCGCCTGAAACGATGTCGGATCGGACATGAGGCCGGCAATCTGCTGCAGGAATTCCTCAAGGCCCGCCGGCGCGAGCAGGTTCAGAACGCGTGCCTCGTCGGTCTCCACGGCGATACCGTGCGGGATCTCGCGCGGAAGCCAGACGATGGTGCCTGCCGTGGCACGGTAGCGCGTCTCGCCCGCCTGGATAGTCAGCTCACCCGCCAGGACGTAGAACGCCTCGTCCTCGTTGTGGTGGACGTGCGGCGGAGGCACCTGGCCGGGATGGACGACACCTTCGCTGAGCGCGAGCTGTCCACCCGTGTCGGCGGACTTCAGGAGGAAGAACTGACGGCTCTCCACGCCCTCGGTGGGGTCGCGGTCTGCCGCCCGCACGGCTACCGGAAAGAGGGACATGCGGCACTGGCCGCAAGAGAGATGCCGCCGCCGGCCTTGAACCTCGCAGCGACGCTGCGTCCAACTCGCCAGGCTCGGATCGGCTTATGCGTGGCTGACCTCGGTAGGAGGCCTGAGTGACTCGACGCGATTTTGTCCGGCTGGCGCTCCTGGCTGCTCCGGCAGTGACGTTAACGGGCTGCGCCGCTAACCACGCATATGCTGCCGCTGCTCCGGTCGCCAGCATCCAGCCCTCGTCCTCGCTTCCGGAGAGCTGGCAGATGCCGACGAATCAAAAGACCGAAGACTACCGCCAGCAGTACCCATTGAGCTGCGAGGTCGCCTGTTTTCGAATGGTGCTCTTCCACTACAACATGGACGCATCCGAAGAGCAACTCATGACCGACCTAGGGCAGAACGAAAACCCGAACAAGGGATTTCGTGGCGACTATCGAGGTTCATCGACTTGGGACGATGGACTCGCCGACTACGGCGCGCACGTCCCGGCCGTCAAGCGGCTGGTGGACTCGTTTCCGCACCCAGGCGCCTTCAATGGCATCCCGATCGCGAACGTCTTCCAGGCTCGTACGGCGATTGCGCATAACTGGCTAACGATCGCCTGGATTCCAGTCGGCCTGGAGCAGTCGGGGCGTGATCAAATACCCCTCAGCGATGGCGAGACGGTCAACATTGTTCCGGCGGAGCACACCATCGTATTGCATGGCTACGATGCGGCAGGCTTCAACATCTATGACCCCGAGCCCGATCCGCACCTGCCGTCGCACGTACCGGCAGACACGCTGGCCCAGGGTATGGCGCTGTTCGATAATCCCGGACTCGCCATTCAGCCCCTCTTCTAGCTTGCCGTCAAGAACGAGAAATCCGCACATCTCAAGCAAGGAGGGACGCGCGCATGCCCGCCACCGTAGAGTCGCCGCCTGCCAGCCGGCGGGTGATTCTGTCGGCCGGCACTGGCCAACCTCATGCCGGTTGAGCGCCGCGCCTACGGATTCGGCCTGTTTGCCTGCGCCTTCGGAGCGTTCTGGTTTGCCGGCAGCGCCCTGATGGGGTTCTTGTATGACCGCAGCGTCACCCTGCTGGTGGTTTTCTCGGTCGTCATCCAGGTGACGGCGCTGCCGATCTTCTGGTACGCCCGCCGCCCGTTGCCGACCCCGTAAACGCCGCAGCCATGCGACGGAGCTACGGCAGTGCCCCGTCGCATGGGGCAGTCGGTGGAAGGATGCCCTCGCCGGCTTGGAACATGCAGTGGCCATTGCTTCAGCGAGGAGGACAGGCGGCCGCATCTAGCGCCCACCGTGACTCTCGACTGTCGCACGTCACTGCGGCCCCCTCGAGAAGCGACCCTTGCGAGCCCGGGACCGCCGCCTGACTCGGGTAACGCTGGCCCGTCCGATCTGATGAGAGCAAAGCCGCACGCAGCGGTCGATTCAGGAGGAGGGTATGAGTGAGATGGCTCAGACTCGAGCGTACGCAGCGCCCACACGAATGCGGCCTCGGCAGGCCGACGGACCGCGGAATCGGCCGGCCTACGTCAATCGCAGTCTGCTGCTCGTGCGGGTGCTCGTCGGCCTGCTCTTCATCGGCCATGGCTTGCAGAAGCTCGCCGGCTGGTTCGGCGGGCCGGGCATGACCAGCTGGACGCAGTCAGTCGCCAAAGAGGGCCTGCAGCCGGCCGCCTTCTGGGCGGGCGTTTCAGCCTGGGGCGAGTTCGGAGCCGGCATATTTCTCGTCCTGGGGTTTCTGACGCCCCTTGCCGCGTCGTTCCTCATTGCGGACATGCTGATGGCCATCCTCAAGGTGCACGCGGCGAAGGGCCTGTGGAGCGAGTTCGGCGGTTACGAGTACAACCTCGTCCTGATCATCCTCATGGTCGCGCTGGCCCTGATGGGTCCCGGGTTGTACTCCCTCGACGGGCGGCTGCCGTTCAGGCTCAACCGCGCGGCCATAGCGCTCGCGGCCATTGTGCTCGCGATCGCCGGAACCGGCTATGCGCTGCTGGGATTGCCTGTCCCGTTTTAGCTGAGGCTAGGGGCGCTTGTGCTCCTGGTCGTCCTCTTGGGCGCCCTGGTCAGCTGAATCGCCGGGGTAGACGTAAAGCATTCCGCCCCTCTCTTTGATCGGGAGGATCGGCAGTGACGAAAGTGGATGGTCGTAGTCGGCGCTCGGGCGCCACTGCCCCGTCGTGGTGAATTCGGCCTGGTGACAGGGACACACGAACTGCTGCTCGGGGCCGCTCCAGCTCAACACGCACGGCAGGTGGGTGCAGAGTGCGGATAAGGCACTGAACCGGCCCTCGATGTTCAGTACGTACCCTTCGACGCCGTTGGCCAGAAAGCGTTTTGCGGCGCCTGGCGCCACTTCGGCGGCCCGGGCCACGGCAACCCAGCCGGTCCCGGGGTTCGCCTGGCCCAGCATGCTTACCCCTCGGTCTACCGCAGCTCCCGCTACGAACACCCCGGCGACTCCGGCGATCCCCCGCAGCAACGTGCGGCGGCTGAAGCGCCAGAACCGTCGCGGCGGCGATTCGGAAAGTCGTTCGAGCTCGGCGGCGAGGTCCGCGACGAACTGGGCGCGAGGATGCGCGGCTCCGCCAACACCGTTCAGGACGCCCGCCATCCGGAGGATCTCAGCGTCCTTCGGGCTGACGTCCGGCCAGGGCTCAGGCCTTCGCCCGTGGAGCAATGCCTCGACGTACTCGTGCGTTCGCTCGTACGGTTCGAGCTGTTCTGGGTTATCCACCGCTACCAGCCCCAGTCTGGCGCAAGGTCGGCGGCGCGCCGCAGCGCTCTGAACACTAGGACCCGCGCGTGAACCTCGCTGACGCTCATGACACGCGCGATCTCGGCGATGCTGCAGCGCTGCGGGAACCGCAGGTCAAGCACCTGGCGGTAATTGGCCGGCAACTTGCCCAACAAGTCGCGCACACGCTCCTCGCGTGCTCCGGCGTCGAAGTCACGCGCGCCGTCGGACGCGCCGTCGGGCGACGCCACATCCTGGCCGTCCGCCAGCGGGACGGACGGCAATTTGTACCGCTCACGCCAGAAGTCCGCGACCGCCATGCGGGCGATCTGCAGCAGCCAGTTCTCAAGCAAGCCCTTGCCTTCGAACTGTCCGAGGCTCTTGTAGGCCTTGACGAATACCTGTGAGGTGACATCTTCGGCGTCCTCGCGGTTGCCGACATGGCTGAAAACGAAGCGATAGACCCGTCCCACGTATGCCTCGTAGAGGCCGGCGAACTCAGCCTGGCGTAACGGGATCGCCTGTGATTTGTCGAGCTGACGGGCGCGAAGCTGCACGGAGTTTCAGCCCTGGGTCGCAAGCACCGTTCCATGGCACTCAGCAGGTAGGACGGTCACCTATTACAGCGCCCGTGTCGCCGAGTCGGTGGAAGGAAGCGGCTGTTATTGGCGGCCGTCCGACCTTGTAACGGACCGAAAGGTCAATCAATCAGCAGGAGTTCGATATGACGAAACTGCGTAAAACCACTCAATCGAGTACGCGCCGCAGGGCTGTCGCGGCCGGCGTCCTGGCAATCGGATTGGCTGCCGCGACGGCTATACCCGCGCTCGCGGACGACCACTTGTTCACGGCTGTCGGTGCGGGCGGGCTCACCACGTCGAGCCAGCCCTTCCTGAACGGCACCGACAATTCCGGCCGCCCAGGCACCACAGTACCCGGTCAGGGCAGTCCGCTTTCTGGCTTTGACAACACCGTGCCAGCCGTGGGAACCGATCGGCTGACGCAGGCCAACAGCCAGGCCATCACCACCATCGACGCCAACACCCACGAGCCGCCTCCGGTCATCGCCGGCAAGACGGCTCCGAGCTCGAACAGCACGCACTAGGAACAGGAGGACCAGATCGATGATCACCCTAAGACGCGCCGCGGCCATCATGGTGACGGTCGTCGTGACGCTGTTGGCCAGTACCGGCTTAGCCCTGGCTCAGACCAACAATTCAGCCGTCACCATCGCCGACTTCCAGTTCACGCCGGCCACCATGCAGGTCGCCCAGGGCACAACCGTTACCTGGACGAACAACGGTCCATCCAATCACACTGCCACCTCTGATACCGGCGCCTGGGATTCCGGCGTCCTGGCACCAGGCAAGAGCTTCAGCTTCAAATTCAACACTCCCGGTACGTTCGCCTTTCACTGCTCAATTCACCCCAACATGAAGGGCACTATCACGGTAATGGCCGCGGGCGCATCCGCGTCGCCAGCAGCCTCGACCAGCGCCAGCCAGGCAGCGGCGCCGACCCAACTGCCCAGGACCGGTGGGGGTGGAGGAACTCCGATCACGCCACTCTGGCTGCTCACGCTCGTGCCACTGGCCGGCTTCGGTGCCTGGAGGTTCCGGCGCTCGGCTTCCCCTGATCGCGACTAGCCATTCAGAGACAGGAGGTAGACAGATGACAACAACCCACATGTTCAAGCGATCCACGCTGGCCCTCGCCAGCGCAGGCGTCCTCACCACCGCCGTCGCAGTGCCAGTGGTCTTTGGCCAGGCCTACGGCGGCAGCACCTCAGGCGGCACGTCGACCACGACGACCGCGCCGGCACCGGCCAGCCCGGCGCCCGCAGCGGTCAACCCCGCCTCTGCGCCAGCGAGCTCGCCAATGGCCGCCAGCTCGCCATCCAGCAATGTCGCCGGGGCGACGGCATCCACCACGCCGATGAGCAGCGTTGCCGGGGCAACCACGTCTCCAACCATGCCAAAGGCAGGCGGCGGTGGCGGCTCGACCAATCCTGGCCCTGGACTGCCGGTCATACCAGCTGGAGCGGCGGTGCTGCTCGTGGCCGGTGGGTCAGCGCTCGCTATCGCTAGGCGAAAAACGACCTAATCGATTCTCCTTGGCGTGGGGCGGCATCCTCCCCGCCCCCCACGCCGTGGAGCATGGAGGCAATCATGAAATTCCCATTCACATCCATCCTTGTCGCTCTGAGCACGTTCGTGCTCGCGTCCTGTGCGGGTGGAGGCCCAGGGGTCAACATGGCCCAAATGACGGGAGCCGCGGGTTCTTCAAGCCCGAATGGCTCGAATCCACAGGCGTCCGGATCATCCGCGACGGTTACAACCAACCAGCAGACGTCATCGAACCAGACCACCAACGCTGCCATCGATGAAAACTCGTGCCAGCCGCAGACGACCAACGCGCCCGCCGGGAGCGCGGTGTCGCTCGATCAGGTTCGCAACGGCGCCGTGCCGCCACCGCCTCGCAGCGTCGTGACGGCAACCGGCAACGTCGCCGTTGGAGGCGGCCAGCAGGCGTCTCAACCGCAGATGGTCTCGGCCTCGCCGCAGGCCCGCTCATCTCCATCCGCGTCAGCATCTGGCGGCACGGCTTCGCCCAAACCTGCTTCCGGCCAGCCTGCGGCTTCGAGCTCGACGTCGACCTCGACTGAGGACCTTGGAGCGGTCAGGCTATTCCGATCCGCGTGCACGCCGGACGACATCCGGGCGTTCTTCCTGCAAGTTCTAAACAGCAACAACTGGACAGGCTCGTTCGCGACGCCGGCCGGTGTGACGGCCAGCGCCAGCGCCGAGCCCAGCCCATCGTCAAATGCTGAGGCGGCAGCGGCCAAGCCCAAGGCCGGAAGCTTCCTGAACATCATGAGCAATCAGGAGGCAATCGCTTTTATCGACGTGCGCGGCGAACAGCCGAGCAACGCTTCGCCAAGCAGCCCGGAGCCGAGCATGGTCGAGATCATCGTCCAGCGCGCTCCGCTCACCAGCGCTGTAGCGGGTGCAACCGTCTCAGCCTCGAGCAGTTCCACCGCGTCACCGACGGCCAGCGGCCAGGCAGCGGCATCCACTCAACCGAGCATGACGGCTTCCCCAGGCGAACGCGCTTCGTCGTCACCGCGGACCACCGAGTCTCCTTCGGCCAGCATAACTTCCGGTTCGGCGGGCGCATCGTCATCGGCAAGCGTCGCTTCCAGCGCCCCCAGCACTTCGGCATCAAGCAGCAGCCGTTGACGGCAGCTACGAACGAGGCCCGCCTCTGGCATGGGGCGGGCCTCGAGCGTCCTGGTGAGGTCTGGGATTGCGATCACGCTGGTACGGCCTAGCGAAGGACATTGGTCATGAGAGCTTGGGGAGAATCAAGAGCGGCCGCGTTTGCGAGCGGCATGGCCGCCGGTGGAGGCTTCCTGCTAGTGGAGCTGGCGGCACGTGTTGTCGCAAGCGTCCCAACCCTGCCCGAGCTGTTCCAGGACCGGTTGGTCCAAGCCCTGCCGGGGCCGGTCTTCTCATTCATGCTCGCTCGGCTGCTGTACCTGGGCAAGCCGCTACTGTTCGCGGGCCTACTGCTGCTGCAACTGCTTGCCGCAGGCTTGGTCGCCCACGCGATCGCACGGTGGGACTGGCGGCCAGCGTCGGTAGTAGTCGCCGGGTTGTGGGCGGTGACGGGTCTTGTGCTCCTTCCGCTGGCCGGCGAGGCGCCGTTTGGCGGGAGTCCAGCGGTCGCCGTCGTCACCTTACTGGCATTCGCCGCCTACGTGCTCATCTTCGAAGGACTCCGGCTGCCACCGAGTGCTCCCAGTCAGTGGCACGCCGCCGGCCCGTTTCTGTCGCAGGCTGCAGCACGGCGAGATGTGATCGCCGGCGTCTTGTTGCTGGCTGCTGCGGCGGTACTCGCGCGGCGCGCCCTCGGTGCCATTCCAAGCTTGTCCTCCGGTGGAAAGACCGGCGGAACGCCGCGTTCACCCCAGGGAGGCGAGGGTGGGCTCCCGCCGCCGATGACTCCGGCCGACCAGTTCTACGTGGTATCCAAGAACATCGATGACCCGACTGTCGATGCCGGCAATTGGAGCCTGCAACTCAGTGGGATGGTCGATCACCCGCTCAAGCTCAGCTACACGGACATCACGAGCATGCCCAGCCAGGAGTTTGTGCGGACGCTGGAGTGCATCTCCAATGAGGTCGGCGGCGATCTGATCAGCAATGGGATATGGACGGGCGTACGCCTGTCCGACGTGCTCAACAAGGCCGGGATGCAGGGCGGAGCCAAGGTCCTGAACTTCACCAGCGTGGATGGCTACACCGAGAACATGAGCCTCGAGAAGGCCATGGATCCCAACACGTTCCTGGCGTACAAGCTCGACGGCCAGCCGTTGCCTCCGAAGCACGGCTATCCCGTGCGGGTCCTTGGCGTCGGCACGTATGGCATGAAGAACCCCAAGTGGCTCACCAAGATCGAGGTGGCTGGCTCAGCCGAGCAAGGCTTCTGGGAGCAACAGGGCTGGAATCCCGACGCCATCGTCCAGACGATGTCGCGTATCGATAGCCCGCATCAAGGTGACGTCGTGCCGGCCGGCACTGTCGCGGGCATTGCCTTCGCCGGCGACCGTGGCATCCAGAAGGTAGAGCTGTCGATCGATGGCGGCAAGACGTGGCAGCCCGCCGACCTGCTTCCGCCGCTTGGCCCGCTGACCTGGGTCTTCTGGCGCACCTCGATATCACTGGAGTCGGGTCCGTACGACGTCCAGGTGCGTGCCACCGACGGTTCGGGCCAGCTCCAGACGAACCGGAGAGCCGATCCCTTCCCAGCCGGCTCCAGCGGCTACCACCACGCGCGAATCGAGGTGAGGAGCTGAGATCGGCCACGTCATGCAGCCTCGGCCAGCAACCGGCTGTAATGCTCGTCGTCCGATCTTTTGAGGGAGTTATTCCCTCAGGAGAGTCCCCATGAAGATCGTTCGCAGTCTCGCAATCGGAATTGGGCTGAGCTTTGCCATAACTGGCTCCACCCTGGCGGCGACCAGCCCGAATGGTCCCGGCCAACCGGGTGCGCCGAACACGACATGCCAGACGTTTACCACCACACCGGGTGGCTCGAGCGGCGCGCAGTCACCGTTTAACGCCAACGGCCAGGCTGGCGTGGTCTACGCCGGCAATCCGGACACGGCATCACTCGCGCATGCCAACAGCTCGACGGCGGTGTCGCAGTACGACATCGCGTGTTTCCAACAGACCGTGAAATGAGGGCTCGCATCTTAGTGCTCGGCTTGTCGGTCCTGCTGACCGTGTTGCCCCTTGTGGCCTGCATGGGCGGGCCACAAGGAGGCGGGCCAGGGTATTAGGCACTCGTCATGACGGGCCTCGCCTGGTTGTAGGCGAGCCCCGCCGTCTCGGGACCAGCACGTCAGCTGTGCAGCGTCCGCCATGGAGTCTGGATATCCGGTCACGATGCTGCCTGCTTGGGTCAAAGTTGCTGGTCCTGCGCCGACCCGTGATCAACTCGCGCTCACACCGCTTCGCGCGGCAACTCTTTGACGGATTACCGGCGCGCTACGACACGCTGGCCGAACTGCTTTCTTTCGGGCAGAACAGGCGCTGGCGCGAAGCACTGGTTGAGCAGCTCACTGCTCGCCGCCCCAGCTGCGTGCTCGACGTGGCCACCGGTACGGCCGGTGTGGCAATCGCGGTAGCGCGCGGCACGGAGGCGCGTGTGGTGGGACTGGACCTGACTGAACCCATGCTCCGCCGCGGCTTGGCGAACATTACAGAGGCAGGCCTGCGCGACCGGGTCCGGCTCATCGCCGGCGCCGCCCAGCAGCTGCCGTTTCCGGATGCCACGTTCGACGCCATTTCGTTCACCTACTTGCTGCGTTACGTTGCCGATCCGGAGGCGACGTTATGCGAGCTGACTCGCGTGCTGAAGCCCGGGGGCTGGATGGCCAGCCTAGAGTTCTTCGTACCCACTACCCCGCTGTGGCGCGCCTGCTGGAGGGTCTATACACGCTGGCTGCTCCCCACCGGCGGACGGTTGAGCGGTGGCGCGTCTTGGCGAGACGTGGGGCACTTTCTGGGTTGGAGCATTGAGGACCACTACCGACGCTTTCCGCTCGAGTGGACGAAGAGAGCGTGGCACCAGGCTGCCCTGACCAACGTCCAGGTCCGCGTCATGAGCTGCGGATCCGGTCTGGTGATGTGGGGGCAGAGATCGGGTGGCTGAAACCGTTGTCCGTCCGGCCTTCTACGCGGCGCGACAGGGAAGTGTGCGCGACTGGTGGACGCTGCTGCATCCGCCGTACACAGCCTGGCATCTGTCCTATGTCGTCCTCGGCGCCTGTCTTGCACCATCGGTGGATACGACTCGATTACTCGCCACCCTCGGCGCTTTCTTCCTTGCTGTAGGTCTGGCTGCACATGCATTAGACGAACTGCACGGCCGGCCGCTGCGAACCCAGATTCCCAACGCCACGCTGATTGTCGCAGCGGCTGCCGGTCTCGCCGGCTCTTTGCTATTAGGCGTCCTCGGTATGTCGCAGGTCGGCTGGACATTGCTGGTATTTATGCTCGCAGGCACATTCCTCGTGCTGGCTTATGATCTGGAGTGGTTCGGTGGAGTCGTCCATACCGACGCCGGATTTGCCGCGGCTTGGGGAGCATTCCCCGTGCTAACTGCGTGCTTTGCCCAGACCGGTGGACTCACGGTGATCGGCATCATCGCGGCGGCTTCTGCCTACGGCTTTACCAGCGCTCAACGCTGCCTCAGCAATCGCGCCAGACACATTCGCCGCCGGACACGAGCGGTGGAGGGCGTGGTTACGCTTACCAATGGTCGGCAAGAAACCATCGATGCGGACTACTTGCTCGAGCCTATCGAGCAAGCGTTGAGAGCGCTCTCGTGGAGCCTCGTGCTGATTGCCGCGGCGATCGCAATTCTTCGGCTGCTGTAGCCCTCAGGCGTGTAGCCGCGCCCCGCTGCGACAACAACACCGGCGGCGCCGGCGCCGCAGGAGGGGGGCGACGTTCGGCGGTACCACCACCCCGCGCAGCAGCAGCACGATGCCCGCGGCGCCTGCCCAGCCGTGGTGCAGCGGTAGCTCGACAGCCGCCGCCGGAGGGGGGCCAGCAGCAGCAGCAGGCTCCACCACTCTCCGCCGCCTCAGCGCGCGACCGCGCCCCCACAACAACACATGTCATTTGTTCAGGATGTGGTTCGGTGGTGGGGCCCCGCCGGTTCTACGTTGTCGATTTCGCGTGAAAAGTTGACCGGGTTTGCGCGCGAAAAGTTGACCACCCTGGGCGGGCAGCGTAGATGATAGTCACGCGGCGGACGGCTGGCCAGTGCCGGACGACTGCA
>Ga0070738_10005897_pt1 | contig 13197 bp, 9 predicted proteins | sample Coa_R2_2_FD_66446 | JGI IMG/M metagenome (GOLD analysis project Ga0070738, IMG submission 66446) | Surface soil microbial communities from Centralia Pennsylvania, which are recovering from an underground coalmine fire - Coalmine... | ecosystem: Environmental > Terrestrial > Soil > Unclassified ... | reverse complement strand
CCCCGCAAAACCGGAAACACCCTGTTGCGGGGGTGTTTCTGAAACCGGAAACACCCCCCCAGAATCCGCCTGGTTTACCGGGCAAAAATGCAAGGTGTAAACGGTGAGCAACCCCCGCGAAGTGAAACGAGCCTCCGTCGAGAGATAGCCTCCGCGCTCAAGCGCCTCGATCCATGGTTTGAGACTCGACGCTGAGCACCCCAAGGCTTTTCGAAGCAATCGTTGACCCGGAAAACAGGTCGCGTTTTCGTCGCAAAAGGTAAAAAGCACTTGGAAGAGCCGGGTCGCGCCGTGCGGAACGCTTCGGTCAAAAGCCAACCGCTTAAACGTCTCCGCCCGATCGCGAGACGTGACGAGCTCGACGCGCCCGCCCGCAGGGGCCGCCGCGTTGACAATCGGGCGAGGCCGGGTTAATCCTGGATCAGCATCATCAATGGTTGAGCCCGTGCGCTTCAAAGCCGCGGGCTTTTTGTTCGATATCATTCATATCCCAAGGGAAAACACGTTCAATGGTTAAGGGGTTTTTCAGAGCCCGCGCTGTTGGCGCAAAAGCGCCTGCTGCACCGAGGGCCAGTGATAAATCACGCGTTTGTTCAACTTCACGAACGGAATCTTGCCGTCCTCGCGCCAGGTTCCCAGTGTCCTTTTCGAGACCGGGATCCGTTCAAGCAGCGCGTCCGTGTTGATGAACTCGGCCGAGTTGGCGGCCGCATCCGGCTCTGTTTTTTTCGTCGTCTTCATAATAATTTTGAACCAAAAAAAAGAGACCATTCCGGAACATGTCCGAATTGGTCTCTTTCTGGCCCGGTGGCTGACTCCACACAGGCGGCCGATTACTGAGCATCGACTACTTGACTGAGCGCACTATCGCGCAACGTGAGGAAACTTTCAAGATGTTTTTCCATCACGCGGCACCCGCAGTTGGAAGCTGAATGACTTTCCCGTGCGCCTTGGCGGGCTTGATTCGGAACCAGGCGGCAGCCTCACGCTTCGTGGCGAGCCCTTTGTAGTTCGAGTGAATTATCCCCGGGCTGTTTCCAGCTAGCGCCGCCGTCAAATTTTCGTTGCTGTGCAGCGCGAAATGGTAGGTTATGAAGCCGTGCCGCAGCCCGTTCTTCCTCACCGGGACGCCAACCTCCTTCATCATTTCGACGAAGGCCCGCACGTAAGCGTTGAGCCCGTCCCACTTCGTCACGACCTTTCCCTTCAGCTTCCGGTACGGTGCCAGCCATTGCTTCAGAGCCGGGCAGACCGTGACGAGCCTCCTTTGTTTGGTCTTGCTCTTGGACTTTGAAACTTCGATGTGGCCAGGGATGCCAAACACGTCCTCCCAATCCAGGCGCAGAACTTCATCCAATCGCAAGCCAGCGAACCCCTGTATTGCAATCACGGCCCGCAGCTCCTCGTTCGCGCCGTCGAGCATTTTGCGTAACTCGGTTGGCCGGTAGTGGTCGTTTTCCTTGGACGGCGCAGGCTCGGCCTTCAGGCCATGCGCTTCGAAAAGCCGGTGTGTCGCTGCCAGGAAGTCTTTCCTGACGCACCAGCTTAGGAACATCCGCACCGTAACCCGGTTGTGATTCCGGCTCTTGGGTGACAGTTCGCTGAACTGGCCGTTGTAACGGTCCAGATGGTCCTTGGTCAGGTCGCAGACGCAGGTTGCCGGGAAGGTCGCGGCGAATTTATTCAGGCAGCTCTCGACGTGCTTGGCATAGACCGGATCCAACTGGGGCCGCTCTCCATTTTTCGACTCCGTCAAGGGCTTGCGTTCCTTGATGAACTCCGCCACCGCCTCCCCCAAGTCTTTGCGCTTCACGACCGCAATGTCCCGCAGGTATCCATCTACCGCCGCGCCCAGCGCGTGGCCGTTCAATTTCCCGGCTGACTCGCAGAATTGCCCGACCGCCTCCGGAAGCGAGATTCGCTTGCCGGTATCCACGTAAAACCGCCGCAGCCGCTCGAAAGCCACCAGGGCGTCATTGGCTTGGCCCGGCGTCAGGGTAGGAACCTGCGAACCTTTGCCGAGTTGGGACACCAACGTATCGGCCGCACTCTTGGCCGCGCTGTATGTGGGGTGGGCCTTCATCTGCCGCTTGCCGTTGACAGTCCACGCAACACGGTAGAGCGGGTAACTTTCGGATTTCCGGTAGATCGTCACCCGGTTCTTCAAGCGTTTAGGCCATTTCACGTCCGCCTCGCTTTCGATTGCCTGCTCCGCCTCAGATTTGGCCCCTTTTTGTGTCAGGACTGTGTCAGAGACCGGCAGATCCTCATTTTCCCTAGGAAAAATGGCTCCAGAGGTAGGGCTCGAACCTACAACCCCACGGTTAACAGCCGCGTGCTCTACCATTGAGCTACTCTGGAACCCAAAATGGACGCGTAATTTACCGGCCGCCCATGAGAGCGTCAAACTGAATCTCGGAGCCGTCGGAGACCGTTTAAGATTGACCACCAAGATGTATCCATCGTTTCCGGATCCCGAACCCGCAGGGTTCGCAGCGAGTAGCCGTGGGTCAGGCGAGCAAGTCGCCTGACCCACGCAAAACCCCAAAAAATTATTGCATCCCGCCGGGATGCCAACACAGGGCAAAATCCCGGTTGCGATCGTGATGACAAAAATTTTCGACGGCGCTCAGTGGCGTGCGCATCCCTCTGGCGCCCGTTCCGGGTGCAGATTGATTTTTTGGGCATTACCGGGCTTCTCCGCTGCGCTGCGATGGGCCGGCTCGCTGTGACCCTGCGGGTTAATTTCGAATAGACCCGGAGAAATTTGAGGTGGTTGCCGCAAATCATCCATCCCTGATGCGCGCCGTTGTGGTTTTAAAGCGCATTAACGCGCTTCGATTCTAAGGAATAGCTGGCGCGGTGGATTTGAGGGCAATTTGGCCTGGACCACGCGTATTTGAGGCGACTCATCGTAGGTCTGCGTGACCGTCAATGGCGTCCACTTCCCAAGTGGAACCGTGGGGTCGGACGAAACGAGGACAATGTGATTCGTGCTCAAGTTGGGGTTTTCAACACGCGCGGTGATTACTCCGGAAGCCATTAAAGAACCATCCAGAGACAAGATCTGAAATGAAGTACTAATCCAGAATCGAACCGTGACTTTGTTGGTATTCCCCTGGCGATCGGCAACCAATGCGGTGACGTGCTGCGTATTCAAATTTGAGATGGGCACGTTAAGTGGAATTGAAAAGATCCCAGGCGCGACGAACTTTCCCTGGCTGCTCAACTCGTTGCCCGGCGAGGCGCCGTTGACCGGGAAGTCCGCCGTAACCGATAGGGAAGATGTATTGAGACCTGAATCCGCGTCCGCAACTCCAATCCTTAATTCGGTTAACGGCTGCGTGTTTTGATTCTGCCTGGGACTGCTGATGGTGAGAGTTGGGCGGATTTCATCAAGAAACCAGCCGTAGGTGGCGTCGTCGCCTGAGGCGGTATTGATCGGGCAGCCCAGGTCGATCCAACGGCCAAAGGTAATTTTTTCATCCTCAGTGAGTGGCGGGACTCCTGAATTGGGTGGCGGCATGATCGACCCCGTGTAGTCGAGGTCAGCCGTATTAGGATCGGTTCCAGTGGGCAGCATGGTCGGGTCGCCCGGTGAGGTTTCCGTCGGGTGATCACTATTGCTCCAGCCATCCAGGCGTCGGCCGAATATTTTCCACATCAAAAGGCTGCGCCGGCTTTGAAACATCCGGACATACCGGCTGGCGTTGCTTTGCCTCCACGTTCCGGTGCCGATCACCGGCTTGTAGCCCCACTGCGCGCCGGAGTCGTCCGCCAGGCGTTCGTAGTCACCAGGCAGGCCGTTGTAGTCGCTGTAATCGTCGAGCACCAACTGCGCGTTGGAGGCGGTATTGGTTTGCGAATGACACGGCAGGCAGCTGCGCTGCAGTACTGGCCGAATGTCGCGCAGGAATTCCACGTTCACAGCTCCCGGCGGATTGGTTTTAATCGTGGGCAACCCGTTTGTGTTTTTGCTCAGCAAAGTCACCATGGTCGTCAGGTCGATCGGTTTGTAACCGGGTTGGCCGGCGACGGTATTTTGAATCAGCAACGGCGCCTGGCTATGGGCGTGGCAACCGCCACAGTTGTTGCGTACCTCGCCCGGACGCACCTGGTGCCAGGTTTGGGCCATGGCGAGAACAAGGCCATCCTGGTCTAGCATCTGAAATGTAAAAGGCGTGTCGCCTGGTATCTTGGCCATGAAACTTGTGTCCGGGTTGCCTTCAGGATCCAGAATCGGCGCGCCATTGGTGCCAAATTTTCGAACCGGGATCTCGCCCAGAATCCGCAGGCGCTCGCGCGCGTGGCTTACAAAGAAGTTCCCGTCGTTGTAAGGGCCCCCGGAGTTCGGCCCGTAACTTCGGTGCGAGTTGGGTTCCATAGCGACAATTCGTATCGCATAGATATTGCTGTTCCAGTAGCGGCCGTCGTCCGAACCCTGGTAATCCCAATTGCTGCTCTGTCCGTTTTCGGAAGTATTGAACGCATCGAGTCCGTTAAAGAAATCGGCCCACGGGGGCACATCACCGGGAAAGCTTTCGCGTTTGTAGAGGCTGCTGGTGCCGACGATGCCATAGGGGGTTCCGGGAGGGAGATCCGGATGAGCCGAGCCATCGTTTGGCAGCCAGCCAAGTTCGGCAGGCGTGTCAGTGCCATGAATGGCTTTCCAGGAGACCACCGCGCGGGGCCACGCTTCGTTGTAGCGCGGGTCGTTCTTGATCAGGATCAACTGCGACGGATTTGTCACGGTTATGGAACCTGGGATCAGGTAAAGACCCGCATCGTAATACGGCGTCGGGGTTGGCCGTGATTGGTTATTGGCAGGTCCTGGACTCCACACGACCAGCAGGTCGTTGTTGGGCGCGCCGCTCGGGTGAGTGAATTTGCCGACGCGCACGCCACCGGCCCCGAGCGGGGCAGCCTCGTCCTGTGGATGCGTGAATGGGGTCAGGGCATACATGCCGACCGGCTGAAACGGAATGGTGAAAGGATAGCTGTAGCCGGCCCCGACGGTCTGGTCCAGCGGCGGCGTGTTTGTTTGAAACGCCGAGTAGAAACGAGGCTGTCCGGGCGCGGCGGTCACGGGCAGGCGAAACAGCGCTCCGAAGCCGTTGTTATTGAGGTTATAGTAGTCCACCACGACCACATCGCCCGAGCTGATCTGCGTCATGAAATGAAACGCCTGCCCGCTGTGGAAGGCGCTGACCAGAGGTTCCCAGATCCGGCCGTCCGGCCATATAGTCCAAATGCCCCACATCCGTTCATCTCGCAGCCCCTGGCTTTCAAAACTGCTGTACATTATGCGCCCGTCCTGCAGCGGAGTCGGATGCAAAGCGCTGCCGATATTCATCGGCGCGATTTGCACCACGTTTTGTCCGTCCTCGTCCATTACAAATAACTGAAGCGTGGGGGACGTATAGCTTTTCGGAGGGGTGAATCCGTTTCGATTGCTGACAAAAGCGATTTTGCCGCCCGGAACAGGGCAGGGCGCCAGGTTCATGATACCGTACCCGAGGGTCGTTAGAGACGATGATGGATTGGTCGGGTCGGCATAATCCCACTTCGCCGCGCCGGTGTTTGGCGTGAATTCCTGAAACGTCAGCCTCTGAACGGCCCGTGTTTGAATATTGATCCGGTAAATGTCGCTGCCGGCGTAGGGAAGGTTATCGCGCTGCCCATTAAGACCCGCGTCGGTCAGGTCCGGATAATAGGCGTAATAGCACCATCGGCCATCAAAGGACATGGACGGGTCAGTGACACTCCCGGTACCACCGGGCACGAGGACCTCCTCGGCTCCGTTTGTATGCAGGAGCATGAGGTCGGCCCCGGCGTCCAGTTGGCACGGGTGAAAAACCTCGGGCCAGATGGTGTTCGTGGTATCGCCAAACCGGGGTTGGCGTACGTAGATAATGTCGTAGTTCACAGGCGCCGCTTGCGATCCCACTGCCCAAAGCAAGGTAAGAAATGACAGGAGCAGGCAGTGTCGAACCTTGGGACTCATAAGGACGAAAAGTGGACTAAGGGAGCCTGCGAGAGGCTGTGCGCGGCGCCGGGCGACGTGTCGTTCACAGAGTATTTTTCTAATCCGCGCAAGAAGTAGCACTTCAGATGCCATGCCGACCCCTGCCGGCTTTCAGGTTCGAGAGCGCAAACGGTTTTCACTGGAAATCTATTTAATCGTTCTTGTACCGTTGCGGCTGTGAGATTCCAGCAGACGCTCGCTCGAGCGATTTTCCTGAACATTTTGCTGTTGCCGTGTCTGGCCTTGTTGCCCGGCTGTGCCAGTTTTCAGTCAGCCTGGGCCAAGGCTTCCGCAAAACCAATCGACGCGAACGGTGTCGAAGGGTGTTGGGATGGAACCTGGCGGAGTGATGTCAATGGCCACCAGGGCAGTTTGCGTTGCATTGTTTCCAGGCGAAAGGACGGGGTCTGCGACGCCCGCTTTCATGCGATTTACCGGAAGGTGATTGGATTTAGCTACACGGTTCCACTGCGAACGAGTGAAACCAACGGTGGCTTCTACTTCACTGGAACAGCCAACCTCGGTTGGTGGGCTGGGGGACTCTACAGCTATGAAGGCCGGGTTCAGCAGACGAATTGGTTTTCGACCTATAGCTGCAAATACGACCACGGCACATTTCAAATGACCCGCGCGTATCAATCCGATCAACGTCCCGGTCAGGGCTATTGAGCCGGCTGCATAGGGTGGAACCACAGCCACCCGAGAAGGCGAATCAACCAGAGCCCGAGAGATCCGAACAGTCTATTCGCTATGCCGTCGGAAACGGATTGCGCTCGGGGAAGCCCTTTTGATGGAAGTAAGGATAGATGGGTGGAACCGCGCTCACGGCGTCCAGGCGTTTCATTTGTGCCGGAGTCAAATTCCAGCCGACCGCGCCCAGATTATCGCGCAGCTGTTTTTCATTGCGAGCCCCGATGATCAGAGTTGAAACGGTCGGACGCTGCAGCAGCCAGTTGAGCGCGATTTGCGGAACCGTCTTGCCGGTCTCCTTGGCAATTTCGTCCACAACATCGATTACGGAGTAGAGATATTCATCCGGCACCTTGGGGCCGATCTCGATATTGAGTTGCGACTGCAGGCGGGAGACTTTGGGAAGCGGCTGGCTGCGCCGGATCTTGCCCGTCAGCCGCGCCCAGCCCAGCGGACTCCACACCACGGCGCCTACTTTCTGGTCGAGGCCGAGCGGCATCAATTCCCATTCATAATCGCGCCCAATCAAGGAATAATACGCCTGATGCGCGACATACCTCGGATAGCCATATCTCTCGGCTACTGCGAGGGACTTCATCAAATGCCACCCCGAAAAATTAGAGCACCCGACGTATCGGATCTTTCCCGCGCGCACCAGGGTATCCAGCGTGCTTAAGGTTTCCTCAACCGGGGTCATCGCATCAAAAGCGTGCAATTGAAACAAATCAATGTAATCGGTCTGAAGTCGCTTCAATGCCGCTTCAATCCCCCGCACCAGGTGGAAACGGGAGGAGCCGACGTCGTTCGGCCCTTCTCCGACTCGAAATGTCGCTTTGGTTGAAATTAGAACCTGGTCGCGCCGTCCGGCAATCGCCTTTCCAAGGATTTCTTCGGCCATGCCGTCGGAGTAACCGTCGGCGCTGTCAAACATGGTCACTCCGGCCTCGAGACAAATGCTCACGAGCCGTTTGGCCTCGGCCACGCCGGTGTCTCCCCACGCTGAAAATAACTTCCCTTTGCCGCCGAACGTTCCGGTCCCGAGCGTCAGCACCGGAACTCTCAAACCCGAACCGCCAAGAAATCGGTATTCCATAGTGGTGTTAGCCTAGATGGGAAGTCGGAGTTGTCAAACCGCGGCCTGCATGACGCAAGCCAGTTAGAAGTGCGGCAACACGTCCCGGTTCAAAGCCGCGTGGATCAGCGTGCACGCAAAGGCAGTATCCGCGGTGACGGGTGTGTTAAAATCCATCCCTTGACGCCAGCTTGCAGGCGCCTCCGGATGAACGCCGCAGAGAATCACCCATCCCGCCCCGCGAGTTCCTTGGACGATTGCCGGCGTTCCGTCCGGGTATTTGCCAACAATGGAACCCCAGCCCGTGAGTTGAGGGCCATCCTCCCAGTACTGCTCGAGCGCGGGCCCGCTCGGCGCCACGATTGGCACGGGCATCTTGCGAATGCCACGGTCCGTAGCCGAATAGAACCCGAACTTTACCCCGGTCAGGTTCAAACATGTGCCCGGCAAATGGCCGGCTAAGAATGCCCCGGCGCAGACTCCAAGGTAATTGAGACCGTTCTCAACTGCGTTGTGGATATTTGTGGTGGCACTCGGACTAAGGCCGTTGCCGATGGAGATGAAATTGCCTCCCGGAATGATCAGTAAACGAAATTGACGCATCTGCTGCTCGCTCATCCGGTTTAATGCCGAGGAATTCACCTTCGAATACTTCAGGTGTTGGTCTTTCAGGAGCGTTTCAAAGGCCTTGACGTCGTTAGGAGAGGTTCCCGTGCCACTAAACAAGAGGACGTCGGCCCGGCCCTCGGTTTGGCCCGATGCGCCGCCTTGCCGGTCATCGGCGCCGCATCCCGTGCAGAGCCACAAAGTGATCATCAGGCCAGCAACCCGGAGCAGCTGTGAAATCTGCGCGCCAACTGGTCCGTCACCTGCAATGATGAGCAGATTTTTTGAGCTCATGGTCCAGCCAATTTTGGGAAAGCATCAGAATTTCAAACGGAAAAGGAATGCGCCGTTGGTGAGCGGCACCGCAAGCAGAGTCGTGGGCGGTGTCGCAAGCATGTTCGTTTGCCACGCAACGAACCCGTTGGCGAGGTTCGTCGAAATTTCGACGTTGAAATACTGTCCAGTGGAACAGATCCATGACAGATTCGCGAATCCCGGCGCTCCGGCGGCGATATTCAATTGCAGTGGCACGCGCGGGCCCAGGCCCACGACCGGAACAGGGCGCAAAGCATCGTTCTGAGTGCCGTCGCCGCACTGGCCTTGATCATTCGCGCCCCACATCCAGACCGAGCCGTCAGCCTTTAGCGCGATATTATGATAATCCCTGGCTGCCATCTTAACCACGTTGCTGAAGACATTGCCGAATTTGTCAGTGAGAATTTTGGCCGGGAAGGGGTTTGCATTAGTGTTCACCGAGCCATTGCCAAGCTCCCCGACGTCGTTCCTGCCAAACTTCCAAATCGTGCCGTCAGCCGCGAGCGCGGACGAATGGCTGTCGCCCCCGGACACCGCAACGACGTTGCTCACGTTTAGCACGCGCACCGGTGAAAATCTATTGTTCGTCGTGCCGTCACCGAGTTCGCCGTGGGAATTGTCGCCCCACGCCCAGGCGGTGCCGTCGGATTGAAGCGCAAGAATATGAAACCAGCCAGCGGAGATTTGCGTGATGTTTGTCAGGCCCGGCACTTGCACCGGGATGTAATTGGTGGTGGTCGCGCCTGTGCCAAGCTCGCCATGAGTGCCGCTGCCCCAAACCCATACCTGGCCGTTTGTGGTCAGCGCGGCGCCGAACTGATAACCGCAAGTGATTTGCGCCGCGCCGTTGATCGGCCCGCCCGGCTGCGAATTGCTCACCACCACGGGCACACTGTTTGGCTTGCTGGACAATGGCGTCAGCGTGCCGTTGCCCATCTGCCCAAACTGATTCATGCCCCACGCCCAGATGGTCCCATCGGCCTTTTCGGCGAGCGTAAAATAAGGACGGCCGCCAAGCTTCACCACGTTCACCAGCGGCGGAGTCGCAGTGAGACCGGCCTGGACAGGCACCCACGCATCATTGGTCGTGCCGTTGCCCAATTGACCAAAGGCGTTCCAGCCCCAGCACCAAACTGTGCCGTCGGACTTAAGGGCAACATTGTGAATTTCCCCACCCATGACCGCGCTGACCGAATTTAGGTAGCTGACGTTACCCGGCCCGTGCACCTCGACAGGCGTGAGGGCGCGCTGATCGTTCGTCTCGCCAAGGCCGAGCTTGCCGTTAAAATTCGCGCCCCAGGTCCAGACTGTCCCGTCGGATTTGAGAATAATCGAGCCTCGCGCGCCACCCCATACCGAGATCACGTCGGCCGCTCGACTGGACCCAACCGGTAAAATGAAAAGCAAGGCAGCAAGTGCGGCGGTGAGTGTTCTTGTCTTCATGCTTTTCGTTCGGCGGTTTGTATTATGTAAGCCCCGCTTCAACGGCTCTGGGGTCGACATGCATTAGCATGGAAACGAAGCTAATTCCACGCCGTTCTTAAAAGTGATCGCGTAAATTAAGGCCTGTTCGCTCCCGAACCCGGGGGCAGGGGGGACCGGCGCTGGTTTCACGATTCGCCCGGCATAGTTCAAATCATCGGTTGCACTATCGAGCAAATCGATGACGCGTCTCTTTTTATCTATTACCTGCTCCGCGACGGCAGGCGTATAAAAGCTCCATGAGCTTACGGATACTACTGGTGCTGCCGGCGGGTGAACGGGTTCGGGTGACATTGGAGCAGCCCGAAGTGCCGCGCCGCTCCATGCTGCGCTTCAGCGTCTTGCCCCTGACTGTTGTCGCGGCCCTTACCCCGGGTCAACACCGTGTTCGCATCATCGATGAAAATGTCGAACCGCTCGATTTTAACGCCGAGTGCGACCTTGTCGGCATTAGTTTTATGACGGCCCTGGCGCCGCGGGCTTACGAGATCGCCGCCGAGTTTCGGCGACGCGGCAAGCTCGCTGTCGCCGGCGGCTATCACGCCACGCTGTGTCCAGACGATGCGGCGCCGCACTTTGATGCGTTGGTGCTGGGCGAGGCCAAGGGTGCCTGGGAACAGTTGCTGGCGGATGCGGAAGCGGGTTGCCTGCGGAAGTCCTACCGCGGCGACCCCAACCCAGTCCACTCGCCTCCGCCTCGCCGCGACTTGCTGGCGCACACGGCCCGCCATTACGCGACCATCAACGCCGTCCAGGCCGGTCGCGGGTGCCGGCATAACTGCCGTTACTGCTCGGTTACCGCCTTCCATCATGGAAAGTATCATCATCGCACGGTGGACGAGGTCATCCAGGAACTGCGAAATTTGCCGAGGCACTTCATCTTCGTGGATGACAACCTCATCGCCGAGCGCGAATTCGCGTTGAACCTCTTCCGCGAAATGATCCCTCTGCGCAAACGTTGGGTCAGCCAATGCTCGGTCTTGATTGCGGACGATTCCGAACTGCTGCAAATGGCGCGCGCCGCCGGTTGTTGCGGCTTGTTCATTGGGCTCGAAACCGCGAACGCCCAAAACCTGGCCTCCATGAGGAAACAGTTCAACCGAAGCGACAGCTATACTGACCGGCTGCGTCGCATCCGCGGCGCCGGTATTGGCGTGATCGCCGGTATGATTGTCGGTATGGATGCCGACGATAAGGAAATTTTCGAACGCACGCTGCGGTTCCTGGAAACGAAACAGATTGACGCCCTGCAGCTGAACATTCTCACACCGTTGCCCGGCACGCCCCTTTACCAGGACATGCTTTCCGGCGGACGCGTCACCGACCGTGACTGGAGTCGCTATGATTACAGGCATGTAGTGTTTCGGCCCGCGCTCATGACGGCGGCTGAATTGCAGGCCGGTGCCGACTGGGTTTACGCCCAGTTTTACCGCCTCGACCGTATCCTTTGGCGCTTTGCGCGTTCGCTCTTCACCATTGGCTGGCTGCCGGCTTTGCTCTCCCTCAAATTAGGACTTACTTACCGCTACGACAATCGGCGCGAAGCCATCATCGGATGGAATCCCGCGGCAGTTCGTAGGGGCGCTCGGACGTTTAGAAATATCTCGTTAAGCCGCGCTGAGACCCACAGCGCCCGTCCAAAAGTGGCATCCGCTTAGCAAGCACGCTAACTCACGCGCTGGTCACGGGATCCGATCCGTAAGGGGACTCGACGGCGTGGGACCAAGCCAACAGCCGGGATCTTTTGTGAAGGGATCTCCGTTTACCGCGAAGGAAAGACACCGGAGGCCGCCGCGGCAAGTGTGCTTGAACGAACACGGTTCGCAGCCCTTTATCTTTGGATTGGGATCCCGCAAGGACCGCAATATTGGGTTGTCGCGATATAGGTCCAGAAGGGGAATCTCGAGAATGTTTCCCACTCGAATCGGCAACCGGCGACAAGGCAGCAAATCGCCATTGGGCCGAAGTGTCAGCAGAGAATCTCCTGCGGCGCAACGATAGGCCTGGTCGTGGCCGGTGAGGAATTGGAGCGCTCGATGCTGCGCAACCTCGGTCCGGCAGAACCAACGACGTTTAGCTTCATCACGGGCTGCGCGCATCAGTTCCAAATACTCGCGAACCTCCGCTGGAGTGAGGGACTGCGTCTCAGGACCAGCTCCAGCACCTGAAGGAATCAGGCGGTCGGACCAGACCCGCTTGACGCGCAAATCACGCGCAAGCCGCGCAACGTCAGGAAATTCACGAAAATTGCCCCGGTGCGCCGTGAAGGAAATTAAAACCGGCACCCGTTCCCGGGTAAGGTGGCGAATGGCGGCAACGGTTCGATCGAAGGTTCCTGTTCCTCGGATGCGGTCGTGGGTGGCCCGGATGCCTTCGATACTGACCTGGACGAAACCGGGCTCCAGTTGGGCAAGCCGCTGCGCCATCTTCCTGTCTATAAAGTAGCCGTTGCAGAGGACAGCGAAGCTGAACCGCTCGCGCTTTGAATGGAAAACCTCAAGTAATCGCACGAAGTCTGGATGAACAAAAGGTTCACCTCCGGTGACGTTGATATGAGCGCGATGGACCGTTCCAGATTTCGTGCCCCAATCATCCAAAAGATCTTCCAGTTGCTTGAGCACGTCGAGCCATTGTTCGAAGTTCAATTCCGCGCCGCCGTACGATTCCTGGTAACAATGAGTGCATCTCAAATTGCAACGCTCAGTGACATGCCATTGGAAAGTGAGCTTGTGAGGTCCTTGTGCGGCATAGACACCTTCCGGTGCCGGCGAACACACCGGTCCGGCGGTTTCCTCAAGCAGTGGCGAAGGGCAGCTCTGAAGTGCGGTTTCCATAAGAGTTTAGCCTCCGCCACAGCCTCCGCAGCCACCACCACAGCCGCCTCCCCCGCAACCACCCCCTCCGCATCCAGCGCCACCACACCCACCAGCGGAGGGTGTGGATTGGCGGAACATTGATACCAGCGTCTGGTATGGCGTTCCCTCCAATGTCCCCATGCCGAACAGGG
>Ga0070738_10005896_pt1 | contig 13199 bp, 13 predicted proteins | sample Coa_R2_2_FD_66446 | JGI IMG/M metagenome (GOLD analysis project Ga0070738, IMG submission 66446) | Surface soil microbial communities from Centralia Pennsylvania, which are recovering from an underground coalmine fire - Coalmine... | ecosystem: Environmental > Terrestrial > Soil > Unclassified ... | reverse complement strand
TTAAATTAAGGCGTCAGACGGCGTGGGCGGAGCCGGCGCCGGGTGATCAGCAGGCGGCAAAGCCGAGGACAACGTCTCCGTCTCGGGTCGCCGTGGGCGTGGGCCGCCAGCCCCGCTCGAGCCTCCGCTCGAGCAACTCCCCCGGGGACGGCCGATGGTCCCAGATGGCGACCGCCATCACGGCACCCAGTCAGGTCGTCTCGAACACCGCGAAGTCGCTTTCCTCGATCCGGACGATCACGTCGTGGTGGAATTCATCCTGCGCGACCACGTCGGCGAACTCCGCACGCGGCTCTCTCGAGAAGGACCACCGCAAGACCTCTTGCAGCGTATCCAGATTCTGGACTTCCGCGAGCAGTCGATTGTCGCGCATGGAATGACCTCTCCCGCCAATGACCGAGCCCTCGGTTCGCCGGCCGTCTGAGATCATTTACGCAATTCTGATGCGTTCGGGACTCGATCAGTCCTGGATCCGGATGACGACCTTGCCGAAGTGAGCCCCGCTTTCGAGGTACTTCAGCGCCGCGACGGCCTGATCGAACGGGAAGACACGGTCGATGACCGGCCGTAACTGGTGAATCTCGATGGCGCGGATCATCGATTCGAGCATCCGCCGGGAGCCGACGAAGATGCCCTGAAGGCGGATGTGCTTCATCAGGACCGGGATCGGGTTGAACTCACCGCCGCCGCTGAGGACCCCGATCAGCGCGATCGTGCCCCCCGGCCGGACGGCCCGCGTCGACTTCGGGAGGGTCCCCGCACCGCCAACCTCGACGATGACGTCGACCCCCTGCCCCTGGGTGAGCTCCCGGACGCGTTTGTCCCAGTCCGGGGTGGACTTGTAGTTGATCCCGTCGCAGGCGCCCAGCGCGCGGGCGCGGGCCAGCTTTTCCTCGCTGCTGGAGGTCGCGATCACGCGTGCGCCGGCCAGCCGCGCGAATTGGATCGCGAAGAGCGAGACGCCGCCGGTCCCCTGGGTCAGGACCGCATCGCCCGGCTTGAGACGGCCGGTCTCGATCAGGGCATTCCAGGCCGTCACCGCCGCGCACGGCAAGGTCGCCGCCTCCTCGAAGCTCAGGTGAGCCGGGATGGGCACGAGCGCCTGCTCGGGGAGGACGGCCTCCTCCGCCAGCAGACCGTTCGCCTCGGCCCCGAGGGAGGAGCGGGCTTTCTCCTCGGTCAAGGGCCCGTCGAGCCACGCCGGCGTGAAGCCGGAGATGACCCGTTGCCCCGGTCGGAGCCGGGTCGCACCGGCGCCGGTGGCGACGACCTCGCCGGCACCGTCGGAGACCGGGATCACCGGCAGTTTCAGCTTCGGGTTGTAGACCCCCTTCGCCACCAGGAGGTCGCGATGGTTGAGCGAGACGGCCCGGAGGCGGACCAGGACTTCCCCCGGCCCGGGAGTCGGGCTGGGGACTTCCTCGCACTGGAGGGCATCGGGCCCGCCCAACTCATGGAGACGATATGCCTTCATTGTCGGTCCCTTCCGTTCGGATGCTGGGAATCGGGAATGCACGTCCGTCACCCCAGGATCCAGCCCCCTATCTTGCCGCGGCCGGCCGGAATCGTCCATGCCGGGGTCACTCCCGGCCGACGGACGGGCCGGCGCCGGGGAGCCGGCTTGACCGGACCGATTACAATGGGGTGTGCGAACGTTTCCCGGGTGGAGTGGAGTGGAGTGGAAAGGGCGACCCCCATGCCGCCATACGTGCTGAAGCTGATCCACGATGATGAGGACTCCACCGCATCGAAGCCCGATCGGTCGGCCGCCGAGTCGCGAGAGCACGAGGCGCTGGACGCCTATTCGCGGGTGATCGTCGCCGTGGCCGAGTCGCTGGGTCCGGCGGTGGTGAACCTGCGCGCCGAGGGCCGCGCGGGGGAGCGGCGGCCGGGGGGTTCCGGGTCCGGATTCCTGTTCACGCCCGACGGCTTCCTGCTGACCAACCATCACGTCGTCCGGGGTGCCGGCCGCTTGCGAGTCCGGCTCAAGGACGGGCGGGAGGTCGACGGCCAGGTCGTGGGGGCCGATCCCTGGACCGATGTGGCCGTGGTCCAGGCCCAGGCCACCGGCTTGCCCATCGCGGTGCTCGGTGCCTCGGCGGGCCTGCGCGTCGGCCAGCTCGTGGTCGCCATCGGCAGCCCCTTCGGCTTCGACTCCACCGTGACCGCCGGAGTCATCAGCGCACTCGGACGCACCTTGCGCAGCATCACCGGCCACCTCGTGGACAACGTGATTCAGACCGACGCCGCGCTGAATCCCGGCAATAGCGGCGGCCCGCTGCTGGACAGCCAGGGGCGCGTCATTGGGATCAATACGGCGGTCATCCAGTCGGCGCAAGGGATCTGCTTCGCCATCCCGATCGATATGGCCAAGCGAATTATCCCCCAGCTCATGCAGCACGGGCGGGTCATCCGAGGCTACCTCGGGCTGCACGGTCGTGATGTCCCCATCGCGCGGCACCTCGCTCGCAAGTTCGGTCGGGACGAGGAGAACGGAGTCGAGGTGATCGCCCTGGAGGGCGGCGGACCGGCCACCCAGGCCGGCATGAGCGAAGGCGACGTGATCCTCGCCCTGGCTGACCAGCCCATCACCAGCGTTGACGACCTCCAGAAACGACTGGCCGAGATCCCCGTCGGCATCCCGGCCGAGATCGTCCTGCTCCGCGGCGACCGGCGACTGGTGCGCTATGTTGTACCCGGCGAGTATCCCAGCCTGGAGTTGTAATCTCCACGGGCCGATGGCCGCCGGGGGCGACGGCCCCACAGACCCCAGGGGAGCTTCGATCTAGACCGTCCGGCCGCCGGCAAAGGCGAAAGGATCTTGCTCATCTCCGAAGACGGAGCGGGAGCGGAGCGGGTCGTTGGCCTCGTCTTCGCGTTGCATCTCTTCGAGGACGCGGCTGGACTGTCGGGTCGCCGCGATGACCAGTGCGGTCACCTGAATCAAGGTGATCGTCCAGATCAACTTCCAGCCGTGCATCAGCAGCAGGGTCTCGAAGGCGCGGATCGGGCGATGCGGCCGCAAGGGCCAACCGCCGCCCCAGTGGGTCCGCTCGCAGAAGACCAGCATCCAGATGACGGCGCCGGTGGCCGCCATCGAGCGCACCGCCTTGGCGGAATCGGCCGCTTCCTCGACACCGAGGTGGCCGAGGTAATCACTGGCCAAGCTGGCCAGCAGGGCGAACTCGGCCCACCCCAGGGCCCCACCGAGATGGTACCGGAGCCATTCATGGCCGATCTCGAGCTCGCGGGGGGCCAGGGCGTCGCCGTGATCCAGCACCCAGAGCACCACGTCCGCCAAGGACATCACCAGCAGCAGGCCCGCTCGGCGCTGCCAGCTCACCGCCTCCCAGCGGCCCCAGAGCAGGCTGGCCCCCACCAGGCTGCCCCAGACGATCGGCAGGTCAATCCAGGAAAACCAGGTCGATCGCTCGATGCGCAACACCAGCCCGGGTTCGAAGCTCCCGAAGAGATCCAGCAGCGCCGTGCCACAGGCCAGGACCAGCGCCCCCGCCAGCAGGGCGAAACCCAGGCGCGACAGGAGATAAGTCTTGCGGAACTGTTCGCGATCGAGGTCCATCATGCGTGGGGATGCTCAGAGTCGGAGGTTCGTGGCGTCGATCCGGGCGTGTTGGGTTTATTGTAATGCACACTGGGGCGGGACGCCAAGGGACCTCACGCTCGGGTTGGTGCACGGGACGGCAGCCCGCCCGCTCCGGCGGCGGTCAACCCGCCTCGACCGGCCCCCCGGTGCGGATGACCAGCGCGATCCAACCCCACTCCGGCGCCTCGCCGCCGGCTCGATCGCTCCAGCGCGGTGTCTCGACCTCCAGGACCAACTGGTTCCGCTCGGCCAACCGGTCCAACGGGACCTCATACCGCGTCTGCTCGGGCGAGACGCCCACGGGGGTTTCCCCATTGAGCTCCAGCCAGCTAATGCCGGGGACCTGCTCCAAGAGCAAGACGAGCTGACTCGGCTCCGCCCGCGGCGGCCGTCGGAACCGGCGGCTCAGGCGCAGGCGCCGGGGACGGTCGAACTCCCATCGGACCGGCAAGGTCAACCGTTCCACCACCGCCGGCAGCCCGTCGAGCGCCCGGGCTTCCCAGCCGCCACGCAAGCGAATGCGATGTTCGGACATCCCTGAGTCCTGTGGGGCAGCCGCGCCCGGCTGCCATCGGCCCGCGAACCGGCCCCGCCGCCTGCCAGGACAAACGGCTGCCCGGATGCAACCCTTGATGCATCGACCGCCGATCGACCCGCGAGCGGACCTTCTGGTTCGTTCGGTCTTTGGTCTGGTCTTCAGGGCGTGGAATCATTATAGTCGTGTTTTTCCGGGAGCAATCGAAAGTCTCTGGAAGAGACCGTTGAAAGCGAGCCGTATGCCGCTGGCAAGTTGTCTGCGCGCTGAGAACGAGGTGGTATCATCTCACCCAGGAGCCGGGCACGATCCCTGAGCCGAGGTGGGAGACAGCCCCGAGTTCTCACCTGGCGCCGCGGCCGTGGCGGCCGCCCGCTTCCCGGGATCGCCGGCTTCGCACCGGACGTCGCGGTGATCCTCGGTCCGCAGCCCGCGATCCGCTCGCTCCGGCCGCTCGAGCGCGCGCCTGAGTCCTCCGCTTCGCGCGGGATCCCTCCGCATCGTGAGCCGGCCCGGTCCTGTCCCCAATCCGTGCAATCATCACCATGACCAATGATCGAGTGGGCAACATGGCTCACACGGATCGGCCATCCGCCGTTCCCGATGCGGGTGCTCGCGTGGCGCCGACGTCGAACGGACAAGCTCATCCGGCACCGCGGACCCAGACCCTCCTGGGGATCCGCATCCTGGGTACAGGTTGCTACCTACCCGAACAGGTGATCAGCAATCGGGACTTGCATGCCAGCCACGGGTTCGACCCGGACTGGATCGTCAACCGGACCGGGATCCAGGAGCGGCGGTTTGCCCTGCCCCACCAGGCGACCAGCGACCTGTGCACCCAGGCGGCGCTGCGGTGCCTGAGGGCGGCGGGCCGGGAACCCGGGGATGTCGACCTCCTGGTCCTGGGCACCTTCACCCCGGACATGGCCTTCCCCTCCACGGCGAACCTGGTGCAGGACCAGCTCAAGCTGGCCTGTCCGGCCTTCGACGTGCAGGCGGCCTGCGCGGGGTTCGTCTACGCCCTGATCATTGCGGCGCAGTTCGTCGGCACGGGCAACAGCCGCTGCGCCCTGGTCATCGGCGGGGATTGCAACAGCCGGATCATCAACCCGGGTGACCAGAAGAGCTACCCGCTCTTCGGCGACGGCGCCGGCGCCGTGCTGCTGGCCCCCGGCGAGCCGGACCAGGGACTGCTGGCCTACCAGCTCGGCTCGGATGGATCCGGCGGCGACCTCCTGAGCCGCCCCGCCTGTGGCAGTCGCATCCCGCCCTCGGCGGCGGCGCTGGAACAGGGCCTGCACTATCTCACGATGGATGGCCGCGCCATCTTCAAGTGGGCTGTCCGCATCCTGGCCGATTCGACCCTCACCGTGCTGGCCCATGCCCACTGCCAGGTGCGCGACGTCCGCTGGTTCATCCCCCACCAGGCCAATGTACGGATCATCCACGCCGCCACCGACGTCCTGGGCTTCCACCGCGACTCGGTCTTCAAGAACCTCGATCGGTACGGCAATACCTCGGCCGGATCGATCCCCATCGCGCTGGATGAGCTGAACCGTCAGGGCAGCATCCAGCGCGAGGACCTCCTGCTGATCTCGGGGTTCGGAGCCGGGCTGAACTGGGGGACGGCGCTGTGGCGGTGGTGATCCCTGATGATGCCGGCCCGGAAGCGCGCGGATCGCCGGACGGAGCCGGCTCCTACAGGATCCGCCTGTAGGAGCCGGCTCCGTCCTCCGACCGCCAGGGCAATTCACACGGTCGCCGGCAGCCGGCCCTTGAGATGGCGGGCGAAGACGCCCGAGCCGGTGTTCCCCAGGCCGGTGGTGCCGTTGGTGTCGATCGCGTTGCCGGTGACGGTCCCGGTGATGCTGCCCGGGCCGACGACGCCGGTGCCGCGCTGGTAGTGGTGGTTGGCCGGGCGGACCGTCGCCGAGATGTCGCTGTTGATCAGGTCGCCGTTGACCGTGAGCCGGCCGATATGGCTGGGCGCCCGGGTGCCCTCCAGCCCGGCGAGGTACGCCGGGTAGTCGAAGCCGGTCTTGATCTCGCTGTTCAGCGGCGAGCCGGTCACGGCGACCTGATCGATCGAGCCCGACGAGGCCACGACCGCGTTGGTCAAGGAATAGCCCGGGTTGGTCGAATAGGTCGCAGACCCGTTGGACGTCTGTTGCACGAAGTTGGGGTTCTGGTTGGTCTGGGTCAGTGTGTTGGCCGACCCGACCACCAGCTTCTTGATGTGCCGGGCCGAGATCACCCCGCCGAGGTAGCCGGCCGCCGGGTAGCCGGTCGAGCCGGTGCCCGTCCCATAGGAGGTCGCCGGCAGCGATTGGCCGCCGCTCCCCTTGGCCGTGAACACGCCCGAGGGATCGCCCAGCCCGCGGCGGAACACCAGCTTGCCGATCGGGCCATCGACATCGATGCCCACCCCATCGGAATTGCCGCCGAAGGTCGCGGATTTCAGGTATTGCAACCCGCTGGACTCCGTCTGGAACGGCTGCGCCGTGCGCGAGACGGTGAAGTTCTTGGCCGAGCCGGCCACGTTGAGCTTGTTGATCGCCGTCGCCTGGATCGAGGTCCTCCCGGTGGTGCCGACGACGGGGAGCTCGAACTGGAACGCCGCCCCGACCGGTCCCTGGGTGGCCGAGGTGATGTCGAAGTTCTGGATCGCGCCGTTGACGACGATCTGGACGCTCGGGGTGGTGATCGGCGTCGTCGGGATGGTCGTCGCCGTGCTGCTGGCGACCAGGTTGATGATCTGGTTCAAGTAGATCGACGGCTCGACCTTCAACGGCGTGCCGGCCGTGCCGATGACGATCTGGTAGGGCGTCACGCCCGTGGAGCTGTCGATCGACGCGTCGATGTCCTGGAACGACAGAGTCTTCACGCCGCCATAGAGGAACACCCCCGTCGAGGTGGTCACCGAGGGGGAGACCGCCGAAGAGAGCACGAAGCCGTTGAGCTCGATCGAGTTGACCCCCGAGGTCGCGAGGAGCTGGTTGAACAGAATCGTGCCATTGGTCAGCGTCTTGGGCGAGGCGGTGACGGTCCCCGTCACATAGGTGTTTTTGAGGCTGGTGCCGACCAGTTGGATCGTGTTGATGTCGTCGTCGAGCGTCCCATCATTGGGCGTGGTGTCGGTGACGATGACCTTGCCCGGTCCGTGCACCGTGATGACCCAGAGGTCACCCGCGCGGTCGGTCCCCGAGACGATCTTCCCCTCGTTGGTCAAGCCCTGGCTGCTCACGTTCAAGGGGTTGGACAGGCTTCGTTCCGAAACCAGCTCCCGCTGATGCGTGATCGGGTTGGTGACCGGCAGATCACTGGGTGTCCAAGGCGCGAGATAACTCGGAAGCATCGTGGAGGAGAGGACCAGCCGGTCCTCCAGCGCCTCCGCACGGGACATGTGCCTCCGCCGGACCGAGTCGGACCGCTCCGACCGCCGCCGTGTGCTTCTCATGGAAGACTCCCTTCCCGGCAGCTCGCAGAAGTGCGTCGACGCGGCGATCGTCCCAAAGCCCGATCGGCCCGACGCCCCGGAAGCCGCCCTCCCCTGATTCGATTCGTCTCGTTATCCGGCACGGAACTCGTGGGCGCGCCGGGCGCGGACCGCGCAGTCGACCCGGGTGCAGGCCAGACCGACCCCGTCGTCCTGGCCCGCGTCGCGACTCACTTACGCCTCTCTCCATCGACGCCGTGCGGAACCGTACTTCATGGCACTCGTCAAGATGGGAAAGCTGGGGTTTCGAGAGAAGCGAAGGAACGGATTAAGCCGTGGGGACGGGACGGAGGGAGGCCAGGGCACGGGACTGGTCGTCGGCGATGGTGAAGAAGCGGTCGAGCTTCATAACGGCGAGCAGGTCGCGGACGACCGGCTGGACGTGGTAGAAGACAATCTTGCCGCCCCGCGCTTCGACGCGCCGCTTCAGACCGACGAGGATGGCCACGCCTGAGCTCGAGAGGTAGTCGACCTTGGCGAGGTCGAGGGCGAAGCGGGGATCCGGTCGGGTCTGCACCAGCTCATAGAGCGAGTCGCGCAGCCCGCTATTGCGGAAGTCGTTCAGACCGGAGGCCGACTCGAACTGGACAAGCAGGGCGTCGGACGCGTCGTGAGTGGTGAAGCTTGACATGACGTCGAGAATTCCCCTGGAGGTCTCCGCTGGACTGCCTGACTGACCTGACCGACCGGGACCATCGCGGGCCGGCCCCCGCGGGTTGTCGCGCGTCCGGACACGATCACCCACGCACAGCTCCTCCATCATATCGCGCCGATCCTGTGCGATGCAATTCGGTCTCTGATCGCTCGATGCGATCCGGAAACCGACTGATCGGGGCCTGGTTTGCAACCGCCGGCAGGGGCGGTACACTGGGAATCAGGACGGGATCGCGGGCGAGTTCTCTGCTCTGGGGAATCACGAGGCCGACACCTTGAACCGCTTCCTGCTGGCCCTTCGGGCGTTCTGGTGGATCCTCACGGATCGCGACTTCGCGGCGCGGGTTGAGCCGCTCTTCTCGCGGGCGCCGACGGGTCCCGACTTGCGGGTCCTGGCGGTCCTGCAGCGCGACGGCCGACTCGTCGATTTCCTGGAAGAGGATATCGACGGCTACACTGATGCGCAGATCGGCGCCGCGGTGCGGGATATCCACCGCGGCTGCCGTAAGTCGCTGCACGACTACCTGACGATCGAGCCGATCATTGAGGCGGCCGAGGAGCAGCCGGTCACGGTCCCGGTCGACTTCGACCCGGCCGCGGTCCGCCTGGTCGGCAACGTCAACGGAGCACCGCCGTTCCGGGGGACCCTCAAGCATCATGGCTGGCGGGTCCGGTCTGTCCACCTCCCGCTCCTGCCGGTGGCCCGCGACGATTCCTCAGTGCTCTCCCCCGCCGAAGTCGAGATCCCCTGAGGCGGTCGCACCGCGGCAGGCGCGCAGGCCGGCGGAGACCACCCCCATCGAGCCTGACGCTCCCAACCGTAGGTCAGGCTTTCAGCCTGACGCTCCCGACACGTAGGTCAGGCTTTCAGCCTGACGCTCCCGACTTGTCAGGCTGAAAGCCTGACCTACTTTCTTGCAGGCGTAATCCGAAAGCACGCTATGTCTCGTTACGTGGTAGGGATCGACCTGGGGACGACGAACTCCGCCCTGGCGTTCGCGGACACCACCGCGAACGAGGCCGACCGGCCCGGCCCGATCACCAGCCTGGGGATCCCCCAGGTGGTGGCGATCAATGAGGTGTCGGATCGACCGTTGCTGCCGTCGTTCCTGTATCTGCCGTCCGCCAAGGAGTTTCCCGCGGGGGGACTGGACTTGCCCTGGAAGTCGCCCCCGGACCGGATCGTGGGCGTCTTTGCGCGCGAGCACGGGGCCAAGGTACCGGGCCGCCTGGTCAGCTCCGCCAAGAGCTGGCTGTCCCACGCCGGGGTCGATCGCCGGGCCGCGATCCTGCCCTGGGCGGCGGCCGAAGAGGTCGCGCGGGTCTCGCCGGTTACCGCCTCGGCGGCCTATCTGGAACATCTGCGCGACGCCTGGAACGCGCGGGTCGCCGGTCGGACGGCCGCCGATCGGCTGGAGAACCAGGAGGTCTTCCTGACGGTGCCGGCCTCGTTCGACGCGGCGGCGCGCGAGCTGACCACCGAGGCCGCCGCCCAGGCCGGGCTGCGGCAGGTCACACTGATCGAGGAGCCGCAGGCCGCCTTCTACGCCTGGCTGGCCGCCCAGGGGGACAAATGGCGGAAGAAAGTGAAAGTCGGCGACGTCCTCCTGGTCTGCGACGTCGGCGGCGGGACCACCGACTTCACCTTGATCGCCGTGACCGACGAGGGGGGCGACCTGGCCTTGACCCGCCTGGCCGTCGGTGAGCACATCTTGCTGGGCGGCGACAACATGGACCTGGCCCTGGCCTACGCGGTGGCCGCCACGCTGCCCCAGGGGATGGACGGGCTGGATGCCGCGCAGCGCATCGCCCTGGGGCACGCCTGCCGCACGGCCAAGGAGACGCTCTTCACCGAGTCGAAGAAGCAGGCGGCCCCGGTGACGGTCCTGGGCCGAGGCTCGAAAGTTATCGGCGGCTCGGTCAAGACCGAGCTGAGCCGGGAGCTGCTTCAGCGGGTGCTGCTCGAGGGCTTCCTCCCCCGCTGCGCGCCGACGGATCTGCCCGGTCGCGGCCGGCGCGTCGGCCTGACGGAGATCGGCCTGCCCTACGCCGCCGATCCGGCGATCACGCGGCACCTAGCCCGGTTCCTGACCCAGCAGGCCGGCTCGCTCCACACCGGGGGCTCGACCATCCTGCCCTCGGCGGTGCTGTTCAACGGCGGGGTCTTCAAGGCGGCCGAGCTGCGGCGGCGCGTGCTGGAGATCCTCTCGGAGTGGGCCGGCCGGCCGGTCCCCGAGCTGGAATCCACCGACCTCGACCTGGCGGTCGCCCACGGAGCGGCCTACTACGGTCAGGTGCGGCGCGGCAAGGGGGTGCGGATCCGCGGCGGCGTGCCGCGCTCCTACTATGTCGGCTTGCAGACAGCCGCTCCCGCCGTGCCGGGCGTACCCCCGCCGATCAAGGCGATGTGCGTCGTGCCGATGGGCATGGAGGAAGGGACCGAGTTCGACGTGCCCGGCCCGGAGCTCGGCCTGGTCGTCGGCGAGCCGGCAGAGTTCCGCTTCCTCAGCTCCACCACCCGCCGCGAGGACCCCATCGGCACGATCCTCGAACGGTGGAATCCCGAGGAGCTCCAGGAGCTCGCTCCGCTGGAGACCGCCCTGGCCGCCGAGGACGGCCGCCTGGGTGAGCCCGTGCCGGTGCGGCTCCATGCGCATATCACCGAGGTGGGCACCCTCGACCTCTGGTGCCGCAGCACCCGCGATGATCGCCGCTGGAAGCTGGAATTCAACGTGCGCGAAGCGACCGAGGACTGAGGGAGGAGTCTCATGGCCACGATTGCGCACCGCTTGACCGTCGATGAATACGAGCGGATCGGGGACCTGCTCGACGACCCCCGGGTCGAACTCATCGAGGGATACCTGCTGGCGAAGATGCCGAAGAGCCCGGAGCATTCGTGGACCACCGAGGCAGTACGTGAAGCGCTGAAAGGTCGGTTGCCGCCTGGATGGACGTGGCGGAAGGAAGTCCCGGTGCGGATCCCCGCATACGATGAGCCGGAGCCGGACATCGCGATCGTCCGCGGTTCTGACGACGACTACAAACATCGACACCCCGAACCCGCAGATGTGGCGCTGCTGGTCGAAGTCTCTCACACGACGCTCTCAATTGACCGCGGGATCAAATGCTCGACCTATGCCAGAGAGGGCATCCCGATCTACTGGATGGTCAACCTGGTCGATCGCCAGGTCGAGGTCTATACAGGTCCCAGTCCGGGTGGTTACGCGAGTCGTCAGGACTTCAAGCCGGGCCAGCAGGTTCCCGTGGTGATCGCCGACCAGCCGCTCACACCGATCGCCGTCGATGACATCGTGCCGTAACGGGCCTGGGAAAGGGGTCGGGGCCTGGGAAAGGGGTCGGGAACCGAAAGTCGGATTCGGTTGCTGACCCCTTGGGATGCCCCTGACCGCTTCGGACGCCGCCCCATCCCGAAGACGCCGAGTTTTTATTCCGCCGGGCGGTGGTGCACCGGCCTCGGGGCGAGTCGAACCGCGCCGAGGCGTGCTGGCTGCGGATCTTAACCTTGCACCGGCCGGAGCAGTATTGTAGCGTCGATCAAGGGATCTACGGCCACTTGACCCGGCGCAACCTGGCCGTGCTCGCGGCGCAGCGGGGCGACCGCGAGGCCACCACCCATCTGGAGCGCCTCGCACGAATCCACCCGTGAGGCCACTGCCATGAGCGAGGAACTCGTCTTGACGGTCGACGGCGCGGTCGAGCGGTCGTTGCGGCTGACTCGGGCCGACCTGGATGCCTTGCCGGAGTCGGCCCGGGTCGAGGACGTGTCGCGGTTCCAGCCCAAGCGGCAGGGGGACGGCGTGACCCTCGAGGCGATCCTGGAGCAAGCCGGCGTCCATCCCGAGGCGAACTATGTCACGCTGCACGCGGACCGCGACGACTTCCACGTCTCAGTTCCACTCCCGCCGGTGCGCGAGCAGGGGATCGTCGTCTACCGGCTCGGTACCCAGCAGCTCGACTCCCAGCACGGAGGGCCCGTCCGGTTCCTCATCAAGGACCCCACCGCCTGCCACACCGGGGAGCTCGACGAGTGCGCCAACGTGAAATACCTCAGCCGGATCGAGCTGACCACGCGGCGCGGTCGCGATACCCGCCCGGCCAGCGAGGCGGAACACGCGGCGCTGCACCAGGCTCAAGCGTCATCGCCAGCAGTCGGAGAGTGAGTTGCCGAGACCCAGACGACCCTCCGGCGAGCCAAACCTTCCGCCGGGCAACGACCCTGCCTCACTTGGCGGGGCTCCTGTCCCGTTTCCTTCGTTGCTTCCCGGACGGTCTCCTTTGGGACGGTCTCCGCTTGGCGGTGATGATATAAGCCCTCCGGATCGAGATGCCTGATAATGTCATGTTGACGATCTCGTACAGGCCATGCTCGACCGACGTCATGGAGAGGATATCCTCGAGGAAGGGGGAGTCCTGGTTTCTGATCGCGATCCGGGAAAAGTTCCGGTGTTCCTTGGGTGAGAATGTCGCCCGGAGGGCATCCGCGACCACCTGGTAGCATTCGAGATGGTGCGAGTCGAGCCAGGGGGCGGCAACGCTCAAGTCCCACTCCTCGCGCGCATCCTCGCGGAGGACGACACCAAACACTTCTAAGTCGCCCTTGTCTCGCGACAGGGAGAGCTCGAGAGCCGCAAGTTTCTTCAGGAAAACCGTCGGATGCATAATACTCTCAGTAAAACTTCCACCGATTTGATCATCGAGATGGCGTCTGCGCGGTTGACGCTTCCGACAGGGTTATAACGCACTTCCAGGTTCCATTGTCCTACGACCGACCATTCGGTGAGATCGGAGGCCGTGATTTAGGCCGGCCCGGCACCCGCGGCCGGAACGGCCGCAGGAACACAGCCCCGGCTGAAACCCGGGGTCCGCTCAATCGGCAGGCGCGTCCGGGC
>Ga0070738_10005892_pt1 | contig 13205 bp, 9 predicted proteins | sample Coa_R2_2_FD_66446 | JGI IMG/M metagenome (GOLD analysis project Ga0070738, IMG submission 66446) | Surface soil microbial communities from Centralia Pennsylvania, which are recovering from an underground coalmine fire - Coalmine... | ecosystem: Environmental > Terrestrial > Soil > Unclassified ... | reverse complement strand
ACCCAGACGTTTTCGATTTCGCTGATCGATAACAGATCCTGGCCCGGCTGCACGTGCTGGCCGACCTCCGCCGTTCTGCTCATCACCACGCCATCCACTGGCGCGACGATTTTCGTGTAGGAGAGATTCAACTGCACGCGATCGAGCTGCGCTTTGGCGGCGGCGGCATTCGCCAGCCGGGTGGCAACATCATAGCGCTGCACCGAGATCTGGCGAGGCGCGTTGGTTTGCGCTTCGGCGAGCTGTGTCCGCGCCTGCTCAAGCTGAGCGCGGCGCTGATCGAGCACCCGGAGTGAAGCGGCTTCGGCCGCGCGCGCCGCCTGCACGGCGGCGGCGTCGGAAGCAGCCGTTGCCACGGCGGCGTCATATTGTTGCCGGGAAATTTCATCGCGCGCCACCAGCGTTCGATAGCGCTCCAAATTGGCTTGCGCGTTGATATTTTGCGCCTCCGCCTGGCGCACGTCGGCCTGGCGGGCCTCGTAATCCTGCTGCGCCGCGTCCACCGCCGCCTGCGCCGCGATGACGCTGGCTTGCGATGTGGAAACCAGCGTCTGGGTCGTTGTGGTTGTAATCGGGACGCTGGGATGGGCGGCGTTGACCTGCGCCAGCGCCTGGTTGTAGGCGGCGCGCGCCTGCTCGACTTCCACCTGGTAGTCCTGGGGATCGAGATCCACCAGCACCTGTCCTTTTTTAACGAATTGATCGTTCTGGGCATAGACGCCGATCACGGTTCCCGAGATGCGCGCGCCGATCGGGTCCAGGTTGCCGTCGATGAAGGCGTCATCGGTCGATTCGTAGGAATTCAGATAGCTCCAGAGAAAATAGCCGCACACGGCGAGGATCAGGGCGAGGATCGCGGCGATCCATAAGCCGCGGCGATGGCGTTTTGCGAATCCGCGGGCGCGCTGTTTTTGCGACGCTTTGGGCGGAGCCGGTGCTGGTCTTGCCTCTTCCTTCGGCGGAGCCGGATGGGTTTCGGGAGGAGGCGCGGCGCCGTTGGGAACCGTTTGGATCTGCTCGCGCAGCTTCTTCTGTTCTTCTTCCAGGCGACGAACTTCCTGGCGAAGCGCGTCGAGCGTTTGCGATTCCATCTACATAGTTCGATGCACGTCCCCAGCCGAAATATCCGGATCCGGACGGACTTGAAACGTTAACTTAAACGACGCCCGAGTTGCCGGCGCAAGGAACGGCAGCTCGCGGCGTAGATTAGGCGTAGGATTACTGCACGGCGATGGTAACCTGGCTGGAAGTGATCACTCCACCGGCGTTGATCTGCAAGGGAACGACGCCATCGACGCCGTCCGGCACGACTACGTTGAGCTGATTTACTCCCACCATCCCCGGCGATAAGCCGGAAAAGAGGACCTGGCAGGGGGTGTTTCCGATGAATACGGGCGTTGGTCCCGTGGTTCGCAAAGTGCCGGAAGAGGGCACGCCGTCGGCGATCGATGGAGTGACGGGCCCAAGCCCGTTGGCGAAGACGACCAGCGTGTCGCCCGCGGAGGCGGGATGCGAGTTTGGCCCCACGGGTCCGGCCAGCGTGCCATCGAGATTATAGGCCAGCGCCTGTCCGGTGGAGGTGGCGAAAATGCCGGGCGCGATCGCCGCCGTAGGGGCGGAAAACGATGGCGTGGACGCGCCGTTCACGTTGACGAGCACATTGGCGCTCCCGCTGATCTCCCAGGGGACCTGCGCGTTAATCTGCCGCGCGGAGACGTAGGAAAGCGGCGCGGCGATTCCGTTAAACGTCACGGAAACCCCGGCGAGCGAGTTCGGCCAGGACGCGGTGTTGTTGAGGGTCCCGTTCACCGGACCGAGTCCCGTGCCCAGGATCGAGACGAGCGAGCCGGGCGCGATGGGTCCCGCGGCGAAGGTCGCGGAGTTGACAACGGAACTGATCTGGAGCGATGTGTTCATCAGGAGCGTGGTGCTGGAGGGACTTGTGGCGATAATGTCGGGCAGCCCGTCGTTATTAAAATCGGCGACTGCGATCGAGACCGGGTTTTGCACCGCGATCTGCGCGGCGTTGGTGAAGGTTCCGTCGCCGTTTGAAAGAAAAATCTCGATTCCCTTGCCGCCGATTTGAACCAGATCCGATTTGCCGTCGCCGTTGAAATCGATCACGACCGGTTTGGTCACGTAGAGGTTTGCCGTGCCTGCCGATGAGGCATACGGGCCGGTTGAAACGGGCTTCTTGAATCCGCCGTTTCCATCGCCGAAGATGACCGAATACGCGAAGACGTTTGGCGGCGGCGCGCTCGAGTAGATCAAGACGTCGGCATGTCCATCGCCGTTGAAATCGCCGGCCGATGCGAGATACGTCACCGGGCTGTAGGAGAGCGCCAGACCGGAATTATCGAAAATGTTCGGACCCGCCGAATAGGCGGCGGCTCCATTGGCGAAACACGCGATGGCGGTAGCGACTTCGAGCTGAAACATTCCGGCTCCCGACATCTGCGCGGCGACCAGCGCCAGATCCAGGTTACCGGCGCCTTTGAAACTGGCCACCGCCGAATCGGACGTGCTGCCATTCAGGCCCGATGCGCCCGAGCACGGGGTAAGGGTTTTCGAAAAAGTTCCATCGCCCGCGCCGATCGCGATCACGCCCGGACCGATCAAATCGGGGATGCCGTCGCCATTTACGTCGGCGGCGACGGGCACGCCTTGCATCGCGTGATAGGGCGATGGCGCGGGCGATCGAAGGGGCGCGGCGAAGGTTCCGTCGCCCGCGCCAAGAAAAGTATCGATGTAGGTCGACGATCCCTGCGCGCCCAGCGCGGCGATGTCCATCTTTCCGTCGCGATTCAAATCCGCCGCGACCATCGTGGAGTATCCCAGGGCGGTTGCTTGATTGGGGGCGCGGAAAGTGCCATCACCATTCCCGATCAGGATACTCAGCTTCCCCTGCGAGAGAAAAATCAGGTCGGCGTTGCCGTCGCCATTGACGTCGGCCGCGACCACCTGCTGGATGCCGCTATCCACCGCGATCTGCGTGTTTTTAAACGTGATCGGCTGCTGCGCGCGTCCCAGGGGCGGCAGGGAAAGCGCAAGCAGGGGAATCCAGGCGGGACGCATGAATCCCGCCAAAAAGCAAGTGGCGGACCAATCGAGCTATTCATTATTAGGGGAAACCGGCGTCACGCCATTGGCCACCAGCGACTTATTAAACGCCGGCACATCCTTATCCATCAGGCTGCGGTATTCGATTTTCGCGGCGGCCAGATCCTTTTCGATCATGTCGGTCAAATTGCGCGCGGTGTCGGTGGGGCCATAATCGGCGCCTCCGGCCACGTCTCCGGCGCCGGTGCCGACCTCGCCGTTGAGCCAGATCAGATTGAAATAAATTTTGTACGCGGCGATGAAATATTTGTCATCGCTGGTGGTGAGCGCCTTGGAAACCAGCTTGTATTCGACGCTTTGCATCTTCTGGTCCATATCCAAAACCGATTTTAAGAGCTGGCTTTTGGAGGAATCGGCGCGCAGCATCCTTTCGACGTCTTCCATCTGCTTGCGCATGAATTCAATGTTGTTGATCATGGCCGACGTGGTGTTGATATCATCGCGAATCCGCAGTTGCAGCTTCACAGCCTCCTGAATTTCCACGTCGGAGGCGTGGGAGCTCGGATCGCGCACAATCTCCAGCGGCTGCGTGTAGGTTTCGCCGTCCACCGACAGTTTCACCGTGTATTTGTCCGGCGCGGCCACGGGACCGACCTCGGCCTGATCCGCGCCCCAGTGCGTGATGGGGCGCCAATCCCGCCCGCGAAAGCGAGGCTCCTCCCAGATATGCGGATTCTCTTCCGGCGTGGTCCGCAACTCCACCAGCTTGGGCGGATCGTAACGCAGATCCCAAACGGTGCGATTCAAGCCCGCGCGCGCCTGATTCACGCGCAAATCGCGCACCACTTTCCCATCCGCGTCAACAATCTGGGCCTGCACCGGGCCTTTCGGCGGATTCTTCAATTGAAAATTCACGTAGCCGCGGCCGCCGCCCAGGATGCGGATCGTCTCGCGCGGCTTAAAAAGGGCCACGGAGACATCGGATCCGACACCCTTCGCCATCTGCTCGAGCGGTGTGATGTCGTCCAGAATATAAATCCCGCGGCCGTAGGTGGAAACCACAAGGTCGTGGAACTGCTTTTGGACCACCGCCCAGGAAACGGGCGAATGCGGCAGGCCGTTTTGGAGATTGGTCCAATGGGCGCCGTCGTCGAGTGAATAGAATAAAGCGTTTCCGGTCCCGGCAAACAGGAGCCCTTTGCAGTTCGGATCTTCGGCAATGACGCGCACGTACGAAAGTTGATGGCTGGGCAAGCCGCCGGTGATTTTCGTCCAGGTCTGGCCGAAATCGGTGGTTTTGTAGATAAATGGATTGCGATCGTCCATCAGGTGATAATCGACGGAGATATAGGCGGTTCCCGCGTCGAAAAATGACGGCTGGATGCTGGTGATGGTGCCCCAGGGCTTCATCCCGACGTTTTTGGTCATGTCGTTCCAGTGCGCGCCGGCGTCCTTGGTGTACCAGATTTTGCCGTCGTTCGTTCCCGCCCAAATCAGGCCCTTTTGCACGGTAGACGGCGCGATCGCGAACACGACTTCGCCGTAAAACTGGCCCAAATTATCGCCGACAATTCCGCCGGAAGATTTAATATATTTTGGATCCTGGGTCGATAAATCGGGGCTGATCACGTTCCAGCTTTGCCCGCCGTTGGTGGTGCGGAAGATCACCTGGCAGCCGTAATAAACCGTGTTGTGATCGAAGGGATCGATGGCCAGAGGAGCGGTCCAGTGGCAGCGATATTTGGTGTCCTCCGGCGGCGAATCGAGGGTGTGCAGCCAGGGGCTGACCGATCTGGCCAACTTGGTGCGCGCGTCCCAGCGGGTCACCTCATCGCCGTAACAGGTGGCCCAGACGATATTCGGATCCGTTGGATCGGGATACGTGAAGCCGGATTCGCAGCCGCCCATTCCGCGATCCCAACCCGGCTCGGCCGAGCGCCCGAAGCCGCCGAAGCCGACCTGAATGGCCGGTCCGCGCATGGTGGTGCTGTCCTGCATATTGCTGTAAAAGTAGTAGGGCACCTGATTATCGACGGCGACGTGATACATCTGGCCGATGGGCAGCGTGACGCGATTGAAGCCGCGGCCGTGGGAGGTAGTGATATTCAGACCGCCGTCATGGGTGATCACGAAGCGATCGGGATTGGACGGGTCCCACCAGATATCGTGATTGTCGCCTCCCCAGGGGACGGGCCGGAAGGTCTCACCGCCATCGAGCGATTGATGAAAGGAGCTGTTGGAAACCAGAACTTCGTTCTCATTGACGGGCGAGACCGCCAGATGGATGTAATACCCCGCGCGCCCGATCAGCGCGCGATCCCAGTTGACCACGCGCCAGTTGACGCCGCCGTCATCGGAGCGCCACATCGATCCCTGATTTGCAGTTTGAATCAGCGCGTAGACGCGATCCGAATTGGACGGCGCCACGGCGACGTCGATTTTTCCGAGCGGGGAGCGAGGCAGGCCGGGCGAAGTCAGGCGCGTCCAATGATCGCCGCCATCGCGCGTGACGTAGACTCCGCTGCCGGGGCCGCCGCTGTACTCGCCGTAGGTGTGCATCTCCGCCTGCCAGGTTCCGGCGAACAGTTTTTCCGGATTATGCGCGTCCATGGTCAGGCCGGAGCAGCCGGTGTTTTCGTCGACGAACAGAATCCGATCCCAATGCGCGCCGCCGTCGCGGGTGCGATAGACGCCGCGCTCCTGCTGCGGTCCGGTCATGCGGCCGAGCGCGCAGGCATAAACGATATCGGGATTGGACGGATGGACGACGATGCGGCCGATACGGCCGGTTTCATCGAGTCCCATGTGCTGCCAGGTGCGGCCGGCGTCGATGGATTTGTAGATTCCATTGCCCATCACGTCCACATCGCGGATGGCCCAGGCTTCGCCGGTTCCGGCCCATACGATGCTCGGATTGGATGGCGCAACGGCGAGCGCGCCGATCGCGGCGACCGGCTGGCTATCGAAAACCGGCGTCCAGGCGTGGCCGCCGTCGACGGATTTAAAAACTCCTCCAGATGCCGCTCCGGCGTAGTACGTATTCAGGTCGCCTGGCACGCCGGCGACCGATGCCACTCGATTTCCGGCCAGCGGTCCGACAAAACGGAAGCGGAAGGCGTCGCCCGCGTCGGCCTGAGCGCCGCGGCGCTGGGCAAAGGCGAAACTGACGGTAAAGAGAAGGACAAAGTAGCTAAATCGACGCATTTGGGAGGCCTCGGATCGCAGTTTATCATGTACGTGGAATTATAGTTGCTCAAAATATTGGCGGACCAATGAGCCTTGACGAATATCGCCGGAAACGGGACTTCCAAATCACCACCGAGCCAAAAGGGCAACGTGCGAGGCGAACGAAGAAGCTCATCTACGTGATTCAAAAACATCAGGCCAGTCATTTGCACTACGATTTTCGCCTGGAATGGAACGGCGTTCTGCTGTCGTGGGCCGTGCCCAAAGGGCCGTCGACCGATCCTTCCGTGAAACGGCTGGCGATGAAAGTGGAGGATCATCCGATCGAATACGCGAACTTCGAAGGCGTGATTCCGGAGGGCGAATACGGGGGCGGCACGGTGATGGTGTGGGATCGCGGCACTTGGGAGCCTGAAGCGCCGGACGTCGAGGAAGCGCTGGAGCGCGGCGATTTGAAATTCACGCTGCACGGGAAAAAGCTCAAGGGGTCCTGGGTGCTGGTGCGAACGGCTCGCGGATGGCTGCTGATCAAGCATCGCGACGAGTACGCGTCGAAGGAAGACGTGTTGACGGCGCAGCCGCGGTCTGCCATTTCAAACAGGCTGCTTCGCGAAATCGCGCTCATAAATCACGGGAATGTGGAGAAGGCCGCGAAGGGCGATCCGGCGGCGTGACGGATCGCGTCCCATTTCGCGCCCGCCCGATGCTGCCCACGCTGGTCCGCGAACCCTTTCACAAGCCGGGCTGGATTTACGAAGAGAAATACGACGGCTATCGCATTTTCGCTTATAAGGAAGGCTCACGGGTGACGCTGGTCTCGCGAAATGGCATCGACCGGACGGGCAGCTATCCCGGGATCGCGCGCGCGATCGGTTTGCTCGAGCATCGCACGCTGCTGCTCGATACCGAAGTGGTGGTCTTCGATTCCGAAAATGTTTCGCGATTCCAGCTTCTGCAAAATATCCGCAAGGAGCCGCGGGCGGCGGTGTTCGATTGTCTTTATGTGGATGGACGCGATCTGCGGAATGCTCCGCTTGGGGAACGGCGCCCGGCGGTTCAGAAACTGATCGAGGATGGCGTCCTGTTCGCGTCGCGCATTCTGTCCGAAAACGGGCTGGAGGCCGATAAAATCGCGCGGCGCCGCGGCCTGGAAGGGGTCGTGGCCAAGGATCTTTCATCTCCCTACATAGAGGGGCGCAGCACGCGCTGGCTGAAATTCAAAGTTCATCAGGAAGACGAGTTTGTCATCGCCGGATACACCGCGCCCGCCGGATCGCGCGAGTATTTCGGCTCGCTTCTGCTCGGCGCGTATAAGGGCGGCGAGCTGCGCTATGCCGGAAAGGTCGGGACTGGCTTTACCCGCCAGAGCCTGGAGGAGCTTTACCGCAAATTTCAACCGCTGATTCGCGCGAAACCGGCGCTGGCCGATCCGCCGCGGGAGAAATCGGTCACCTGGCTTGCTCCCAAGCTGGTGGCGCAGATCGCATACCAGGAGTGGACCGGCGACCGCAAGCTTCGCCAGCCGGTATTTCTCGGATTGCGAAACGACAAGCCGGCCCGCGATGTAACGTTTCCGGGTTGAAAGACTTGGTCTTGTATTACGATCTAATTTGTATTACGATCTAATCCGGTATGAGCCAACTGGAATCGCTTCGCGACAACTGGGGATGGATGCTGGCGTTCGGCGTGGTGCTGGCGCTGTGGGGCTTGTTCGCGATCGCCTACTCGGTTTTCTTCACTGTCGTTTCGGTATTCGCCATCGCCTGGCTGCTGATCGTCGGCGGGGTGGTCGAAGCGATTCATTCTTTCCGCCATCACCGGCGGCATGCAATCTGGTATATCATTGAGGCGATTCTCGCGGTGGCCGCCGGTTTTCTTCTATTGCGGAGCCCGGCCGAGGGAGCGTTGGTGATCACGCTGCTTCTGGCGAGTTATTTCATTGTCAGCGGAATTTTGCGCGTTGCCGCCGCTGTTACGGTGCGCATGCCGAATTGGGGATGGCTGGTGATCAGCGGGCTGTTATCGCTGGTCTTGGGGATTATTATCTGGGGCGGATGGCCGGCCACGGCGTTCTGGATTCTGGGCCTGTTTGTCGGCATCCACCTGCTGTTTATGGGGTGGTCGAGAATCATGCTGGCGGTCGCACTGCGCAGCGGCCATTTTCCGACGCTTCCGACGCCGCGTCCGGCATGAAAAATCAGACGCCAGCCAGGCGCAGCTCGCGCTCCAGCCGGCGGGTGGCGCGCTGGCTGATCATGTCCGCCACTTTGCTGAGCAAACCGGGTACGTCTTCCGGTTTGATCAACACCGAGCCGCGCGAGGCGACGGGCTTGGCGTTCTGGTAGGTGGTGATCAGGGCTGTGGCGGGTTTGTAGTCCTTAATTCGGGCATGGGCGATGACCTTACGGCCGGCATCGGGTGACTCCATGTTCAAATCCGTAAGGACCAGTTCGTATTCGCCCGCATCGAGCTTACCGACCGCCTCGGCGGCGCTGGCGGCCGAATCTACGTTGTAACCGCCTGCTTCTAAAACTGTTTTCAGCGTCAGGCGGGAGGTAGGGTCGTCGTCCACCAGAAGAACACGCGCAAGATCGAATTCAAGATTCCGTGACTGACTCATTCCACAGGCCTGCTTGCTGTAAACCGGCCACTTACAATGGGGCCAACCTCAGTTTAACCCGAAACAGGCCAAATCCGACCCTTAGATTTGCTCAAAGGATTAAGCGACATTATAAGTTACTGAAAATACGCGATGAAATATCTGATCGACATGAGTCAGGTAGCGGTCGAGGGAAAATGCCTGGCGGATTTTGTCCAGGGAGAGATAGGAGAGGACTTCCGGATCGGTTTCGATGGCTTTTTGGAAATCTCCTTCATTTTCCCAGGCTTGCATGGCATGTCGCTGCACCAGACGATAGGCGTTTTCCCTGAGCATCCCGGCGGCGGCCAGATCGAGCAGAAGCTGCCCGGAGAAGATCAGGCCGCGGGTGCTCTCCAGATTACGGCGCATCCGGTCCGGGTAGACGCGCATGCCATCGACCAGCCAGCGGGACTTGGCGAGCATGTAATCGAGGAGGATGGCGGAGTCCGGCAGAATGACGCGTTCGACGGAGGAATGCGAAATATCGCGCTCATGCCACAGGGCGATGTTCTCAAAGGCGGCCTGGGCGTTGGAACGAACCAGGCGCGCCAGGCCGCAGATCTGCTCGGCCGTGACGGGATTTCGTTTGTGAGGCATGGCGGATGAACCTTTTTGTCCTTCGCTGAAAGGCTCCTCGGCTTCGCGCACTTCGGTGCGCTGCAAGTGGCGAAGCTCGAGGGAAATTTTTTCGAGCGTCGCGGCGATGAGCGCGAGCGCGGAGACCCACGCCGCGTGGCGATCGCGAGAGATGACTTGCGAGGCGATGGCGGCGGGCTTGAGGCCCAGGCGCTGGCAGATTTTTTCTTCGGCTTGGGGTCCGATGTGGCCGAAGACGCCGACGGCGCCGGAAATTTTTCCGACGCGAATGTCTTCGGCGGCGGCTTTGAGGCGCGCGAGATTGCGCGAGAGCTCGTCGTACCACAGCGCGAACTTCAGGCCGAACGTGATGGGTTCGGCATGGACCCCATGGGTGCGGCCGATCTGAGGGGTGTGTTGAAATTCGAACGCGCGCCGCCGGAGCGATTCGCGCAACGCTTCGGTCTCCCGGACCAGCAGCGCGGAGGCTTGCTTGAGCACCAGCGCCTGCGCGGTATCGACGATGTCGTTCGAGGTGAGGCCGTAATGCAGCCAGCGGGAAGCCGAGGCGGCGCCGGCGGCGGCCATCTTTTCGGCTACGGCGGTGGTGAACGCGATCACGTCGTGCTTCACTTCGCGCTCGATCTCATTGATGCGGGCGAGATCGAAGGCGGCGTGCGCGCGCAGAGCTTGGGCGGCGTCGCCGGGGATCTCGCCGAGCTCGGCCAAGGCATCGCTTGTGGCGAGCTCGACTTCGAGCCATTGGGCGAAGCGGTTCTGGTCGGAGAAGATGGCGCCCATTTCCGGACGCGTGTACCTTGCGATCATAAAAATTCAGGATAAAACGAAGGCGCATCAGCCCGTTGGCGTTTCTGCCGCTGAATCTGGCGCTGCCTTTTTGCGTTCAGTAAGTCACCGGCTCGGTGGCGCGGCGCGGGTCGGCGATCATCAGGCGGGTGAAGAGCTCGCGTCCGGCGAGGGCTTGGGCCGCGCACTGCTCCACGATTGCGGGATGATTGTTGTGCTCGCTTAAATGGCCGAGGATGATGGTGGAGGTTCGGGTGTCCAGATGCTCGCGAATAAATGAGCAGGCCAGGTCGTTTGAAAGATGCCCCATGCGCCCCATCACCCGCTGCTTGACGGACCAGGGATAGGGGCCGACCTTGAGCATGTCCAGATCGTGATTGGATTCGAGCAGGAGAACGTCGGAGCCGGCCAGATGGAGGCGGACCGAGGCCGGCAGATAACCGAGGTCGGTGACGATCGAAATTTTGATGCCTTCGGCGCGAAAGGAAAAACCGACGGGATCCAGAGCGTCGTGGGGAATGGTGAAACTGGAAACCTCGATATCGCCGATCGTGAACGATTCGCCGGAGGCGAAGATCTCGATGGGGGGGACGCGCTCTCCCCAGGAGATCGCCGGGGCAGTGAGGCGCGAAAGAAAAGCCGGAACGCGGCGCGCGCCGTCATTGAGTTTGGCGGAGATGGTGGCGAGTCCGGCGACATGATCGCCGTGCTCGTGGGTAATCAGAATCGCGTCAATCGATTGCCAGTCGACGCCGATCGCCTGGAGCCGTTCGAAAGTTTCGCGCCGGCTCAATCCGGCGTCGATGAGGAGACGGGTGCGGGAGGTCGCCATCAACGCGGAGTTTCCGGAACTCGATGAGGCAAGAACGGAAAGTTGAACGATGGCGCGATCTCCTTCTCTACATTATTCATATTTTTAAGCGGGGAACAACGGCGTAGATTAGGGGCTAGCCTGGGGAGACGAGGCAAGGCGAGGTTTCAGGCCTCCTATTCACGGTTACGATTGGCGGGAGCGGATGGATGCGAACATCTACAATAAGAGCATGAAGGCTCGCGTTTACGTTTCGTTCAAGAGCACCGTACTCGATCCGCAGGGCCAGACGATTTGCCAGGCGCTGCACGGGCTTGGACATAAGACGATCGCCGAGGTGCGGCAGGGGAAATTTTTTGATATCGAGCTCGCGCCGGACGCCAGGCGCGACGATGCGGAACGCGAGATGCGCCAGATCGCCCAGGACGTACTGGCCAATCCGGTGATCGAAGAGTACCGGGTGGAGTTCTTAGAGTAAATTATGTGTGGAATTGTCGGCTACATCGGACCGCGCAAAGCGGTGCCCATCATTCTGGATGGGCTGAAACGGCTGGAATACCGCGGCTACGATTCGGCCGGAATCGCGGTGCTGGAGGACGGCGACGTGCTCTCGGTGCGGCGGGCGCAGGGCAAGCTTCGCAACCTGGAGGATGCGCTGCGGCTGAGTCCGATTGAAGGCGATTATGGCATCGGCCATACGCGCTGGGCGACGCATGGACGGCCGACGGAAGAGAACGCGCATCCGCATCGCGATTGCCGCGGCGATATCGTCGTGGTGCACAACGGGATCGTGGAGAACTATCTGACGCTGAAGCGCGAGCTTCAGCAGGAGGGCCATCGCTTCTGCACGGAAACCGACACGGAAGTGATTGCTCACCTGATCGAAAAACATTTCGACGGCAATCTGGAGAACGCGGTGCGCGATTCCGTCCGCCAGTTGTCGGGTGTCTTTGCGCTGAGCGTCATTTCCAAACGCGATCCGCACAAGATCGTCGCGGCGCGGCAGGGTCCGCCGGTGGTGGTGGGGCTGGGCGATAAGGAGTATTTTGTGGCCTCCGACGTACCGGCGATTCTGAGCCACACGCGCGATATGTTTTTTCTGGCCGATGGCGACGTGGCGGTGCTGACCGCCGAGGGCGTGCACCTGACCGATTTCAACGGGCGTCCGGTGAAGCGCCAGGTCTCGCATATTTTGTGGGATCCGATCATGGCGGAAAAGGGCGGCTACAAGCATTTCATGCTCAAGGAAATTTTTGAGCAGCCGCGCGCGGTTCGCGATACCACGTTGGGGCGCGTGGGCCAGGAATCCGGCCGGATTTTTTTGGACGAGATGGAGATTTCGGCCAGAGAGTTCAAGGAGTTTCGCCACGTCCGGATCGTGGCGTGCGGAACAAGCTGGCACGCGGCGCTCGCCGGAAAATTCATGATCGAGCGGCTGGCGCGGCTTCCGGTGGAGGTCGATTATGGAAGTGAATTCCGGTATCGCGATCCGATCCTTGGAAAAGATACGCTGACGGTGGTGATCTCGCAGTCGGGCGAGACGGCGGACACGCTGGCGGCGCAGCGCGAGGCAAAGCAGAAGGGATCGAAAACGCTGGCGATCTGCAACGTGGTCGGATCGATGATCACGCGCGAGGCGGCGGGGACCATCATCACCCACGCGGGTCCGGAGATCGGCGTCGCGTCCACGAAGGCGTTTACCGGACAGTTGACCGCCATGTTTCTGCTGGCGATGTACCTGGGGCAGGTCCGGGAGAGGCTGGAAGCGGAGGCTTCGCGCAAGCTGGTGGATCAGCTTTTGCGCGTGCCGGCGCAGCTTGAGGAGATTCTGCGGCGCGATTCGATTTACGAAGACCTGACCAAAATTTTGTTCCGCGCCACCGATTTTTTGTATCTGGGGCGCGGGGTTCATTTCCCGATCGCTCTCGAAGGCGCGTTGAAGCTGAAGGAAATTTCCTATATCCACGCCGAGGGCTATCCGGCGGGTGAGATGAAGCATGGGCCGAACGCGCTGATCGACGAAAATCTGCCGACGGTCGTGCTGGCGACGCTCGATCCGGGCGATGACGCGAGCCGCGTTCTTTACGAAAAGACGCTTTCCAATATTCAGGAAGTGAAGGCGCG
>Ga0070738_10005889_pt1 | contig 13219 bp, 12 predicted proteins | sample Coa_R2_2_FD_66446 | JGI IMG/M metagenome (GOLD analysis project Ga0070738, IMG submission 66446) | Surface soil microbial communities from Centralia Pennsylvania, which are recovering from an underground coalmine fire - Coalmine... | ecosystem: Environmental > Terrestrial > Soil > Unclassified ... | reverse complement strand
CTTCTTCGGCTCGATGGGGGGCAGGCCGCTCAACCAGCCCATCGTCGGGATGGCTCCCACCCCGAGCGGCAACGGCTACTGGCTGGTGGCCGCCGACGGGGGGATCTTCAGCTTCGGCGACGCCACGTTCGCGGGATCGACGTCGGGAACGGCAGCCGGCCCGGGCACGGTTGCCGTCATCCCCACCCGCTCAGCCGGCTACGAGGTCGTGAACGGCGCCGGGCAGGTGTCGCCGTTCGGGGACGCGCCCCAGTTCGGCGACATCACGACGTTCGTCGCGAACTACGGGGGCCACGTGGTGGGCGCGGTGGCGTCCCCCGGGTGACCGGCTCCGCGGTCCGGGCCGTTGCCGAGCCGCCGGCGACGGCGGCGAGGGAGGGGTAGCGCCGGAGCCGTCCGAGGCGCCCCAGCCGGCCGGCGTTCACCCCGTGGTCGGCGGCATCGAGGAGGCGGAGGTCGCCGCGGCTGTTGCCGTAGGCCCACAGCACCGGCTGGGGCCTGCCATTGCCGGCCAGCGAGCTCGTCCGCAGCCATGTCATCGTCCGGGCGTACTTCTCCGCGCCCCGACAGTTCTTGCCCTCGTAGCGCCCCGTCAGCAGGCCGGCGGCGTCGACGGCCAGACGGGTCGCGACCACGCCGTCGACCTCCAGGAGCTCGCCGATGCGCCGGACGTAGCACTCGGGGGAGGCGGAGACGAGCACGACTGCGTGCCCCTCTGAGCGGTGCCACTCGAGGCGCGCCAGCGCGTCCGCGCGGAGACGCCGCCGGAGGTGGCGCTCGGCGAAGGAGGCTGCCACCTGGTCGACACGCCGTGCGGGCAGGCCGCCGAGCAGCCGGATGAAGAGCGACTCCTTGGCCGAGTCGGCCCGGGAGCCCCCGGCGACTGCCGCGGATGCCAGCCGGGGAAGGGTCGCGAGCAGGGCGCCTACGACCGGCAGGAGCCCCCGAACGGCGACGAGGAAGGGCACCACGCTGCCGCCCGTGGTCAGGGTGCCGTCGAGGTCGAACGCGGCAACGGTGCCCGGCGAGGCGTCCCCCGCCCGTGCGGTCGTCGTCACTCGGTCGCGCTGGGCCCGCGTGCGCCGGCTGAAGGAGACCCGCCGCACGGCAGACGGCGACGCCGCGCGACCCGCCGCGCCCAGGCGCGCCGCCGGAGTGGCCGGTGGAGGTCGTCGCTCCCCATGAAGGCGATTCTCGCATGGTCGGCGGGGACGCTCGGGCATGCCCCGTGGCCTCGGCGGACGCGCCACCTCGCGGTGCCGCATCCGCCGTGCCGACCGGCCCGCCGGGGCGGAAGGGCCGCGCCAGGCCGGCGCCCTGTGCCGCTACGGCGGAGGACCGGCCCGCCGGGGCGGAGGGGCCGCTAAAAGCGACCGAGCCGGTCGACAATTAGCTCGTGATCGGCTAGGGTGGGGTCGCACCGCAGACGAAGCGCCGGGGGGAGCCGTCGCGGGCCCGCTATCGACCCGGCACCATCACAGGAGGAAGCAGCACATGGCCATCCGACTCGGCGACACCGCCCCTGACTTCACGGCCGACACCACCGAGGGGACGATCAACTTCCACCAGTGGCTGGGCGACAGCTGGGGCATCCTGTTCTCGCACCCGAAGGACTTCACGCCGGTCTGCACGACCGAGCTCGGCGCCTTCGCCAAGGCCAAGGCGGAGTTCGACAAGCGCAACACCAAGCTGATCGGCGTGTCCGTGGACTCGGTCGAGTCGCACAAGGGGTGGGCTGCCGACATCGCCGAGACGCAGGGATCGCCCCTCAACTTCCCGGTGATCGGCGACGAGGACCACAGGGTGGCCGACCTCTACGACATGATCCACCCCAACGCCAGCGACACCCTGACGGTGCGCACCGTGTTCATCATCGGCCCGGACAAGAAGGTGAAGCTGACCTTGACCTACCCGGCCTCCACGGGCCGCAACGTCGACGAGATCATCCGGGTCCTCGACTCCCTGCAGCTGACCGCCCAGTACTCGGTGGCCACGCCCGTCAACTGGACCGACGGCGACGACGTCATCATCGCCCCGGCCATCTCCGACGACGAGGCGAAGGAGAAGTTCCCCAAGGGCTTCAAGGCCCTCAAGCCCTACCTGAGGGTCACCCCGCAGCCCAACCGCTGAGCTGACGGGAGCCTGCGGACGAAGGACGCGGGCCGCGCCGGCTGGCGCTCAGGCAGGCCTTCCCCGGTCGACGAGCTCCGGGCCCGGCGGGGGCCTGGAGCCCGCCGCGGTCTGGGCGAAGATGGCACGGCGGTAGTAGGCGAGCTCGGCCACGCTCTCGCGGATGTCGTCCATCGCCCGGTGGGCCGAGCGCTTGGGCGGCGCCGCCGCGAAGGCGTCGGGGTACCAGCGGCGGCACAGCTCCTTGACCGTCGACACGTCGACGGAGCGGTAGTGGAGCCAGCGGTCGACCTCCGGGAGGTGCTGGGCCAGGAAGCGCCGGTCGGTGCCGATCGAGCTACCGGCCATGGGCACCGTGCCGGCCTCGGGCACGTGCCGGCGCAGGAACGACAGCGTGGCCTGGCCGGCCTCGGCCAAGGTGGTCCTCGACGCCGCCACGGCGTCGAGGAGGCCCGAGCGGGTGTGCATGTCCCGCACGACGTCGTCCATCTCGGCCAGCTGCGCCGGGGTGGCCGCCACCACGACGTCGGGACCTTCGGCCACGATCTCGAGATCGTCGTCGGTGACCAAGGTCGCGATCTCGACGATGACGTGGCGGGCGGGGTCGAGCCCCGTCATCTCGAGGTCCAGCCACGCCAGCATCGGGGCGATGCTACGACCCGCCGAGGGCCCAGGGCGGGCCGGAGGCCGTGCGGCTAACCTCGGGCCGGTGCTCGCCGTGGCCATCCACCGGCTCGATCCCGACCTCCCGCTTCCGTCCTACGCCCACGCCGGCGATGCCGGTGCCGACCTGTACGCGCGAACCGACGCCTACCTGGCACCCGGCGGCGGGCGAGCGAAGGTGCCGACGGGCGTGGTGGTCGCCATCCCTCCCGGCTTCGCCGGGTTCGTCCAGCCGCGCAGCGGGCTGGCGTTGCGTCATGGCGTCACCTGCCTGAACAGCCCCGGCCTGATCGACGCGGGCTACCGGGGCGAGCTCGCGGTCCTCCTCGTCAACACCGACCCGGCCGAGGGGTACGAGATCCGCCGCGGTGACCGCATCGCCCAGCTGGTGGTCCAGCGGGTCGAGCACGTCGCCTTCCGGCAGGTCCCGGCCGACGGCCTCCCGCCAGCGGACCGGGGCGACGGGGGATTCGGCCACAGCGGGCGGTGAGCGTCACCCGCACGGCAGCCGGCACCAGGCGAGCCGATCGATCGCCGAGCCCCCACCTGGCCGCTGCAGAGGGGTACACTGCGTACCAGCGCGGACGTGGCTCAGTTGGTAGAGCATCACCTTGCCAAGGTGAGGGTCGCGGGTTCGAGTCCCGTCGTCCGCTCCAGCAAAAGACCAGGTGAGCCGGGGTTTATGGCCCCGGCTCTCCCGCGTCCGGGGGTCCGTCGGGGGCCTCCGTCGCGCGTCCATCGCGCGCAGCGATCGGCACCACGTCCGCGACGGGGGCGAGCGCGGCCATCGCGGCGGCAAGCACCCGGTCCCTGTCCTCGGTCGCATGCTGATAACGCAGGGCCGCGGCAGGCGAGATATGGCCCGCCCGGTGCATCAGCTCGGCGGGGTCGAGCACCACCCCGCGGAGCTTGTCGGCCCCCAGGGTCGTGACGAAGATGTCGGCGTCCTTGCGGCGGGTCAAGGTGCGGGTCCGCACGCTCCCGACGGGGAGCCGCCACCGTACGTCGTAGCGGGCGGCACCTGTCCTGGTGGTGCGCTTGGTGACCTGGGTCACGAGGTCCTCCCTCGGCTAGTGCCCGACGCGGGCGGCGGCGTTGTCAGCGAACACGTTGGCCTCCTCTCCCGGATGTAGCGGCGCAGCGTGGCCGTGCCCTTGTGGCCTGTGGTGGCCGGGATCACCCGCTCAGGCACCCCGCCCTGGCAGCTTTGGTGGCGAGCCCGGCTCGCAGCAAGTGTCCGGCCACGCATGCAGGGGTCGATGCCCGCCGCCCGGGCCAGGCGCTTTGCCGCGTTCACCTGGCGCTGTGCGGTCCGAGGGTCCGGCGCACCCCCGGCGCACCAGGCGGACTGCCTCGGCCTACGTCGATTCGAAGCCCGCGGCCCGGTGGACGGCACCCAGTTGGGTTCAAGGCTCGTCCGTCGCCACCGCGGGGAGCAAGCGCCATCGGTTGTGATCCCCGCCACGACGAGCCGACCGATGGGGGCCGCGAGATCCCGATCCTCTTGCCCGAGAGGAATCTCGAAACGAGCTCGGCGCAGGTGATGTCCTACGGTTCCTATAAATCGAGGTCGGCCTGGGCCACCATGGTGGCACCAAGAGCAACCAGTGCCTCCGGATCTGTCCTGAGAGACATCCTGGCCGATGTCACACCCCCGGAGTACAACAGGGGGTGTACAACCGATCGCGGATCAGACAGGAGCCGCCACATGTCCACCACCGAGGAGTTCTACGACCGCCTGGCCGCCGCCGCCAGCCTTGAAGGCGACGACGCCGCCGTCAGGATCACCGCCACCTACGAGCCGGCGGCAGGCCCCGGCACGAAGGTCTCGCCGCCCACGTACCCCGGGCCTGATGCACCCCGCAACGCTTCCGATCCGTATTCGCCCTATGTCATCGAGGACCGCGTGGCTCCCGACGGGAGCACGCAGAAGTGCGTGCTCCTCGACTCCCGCCAGTCCCAGGCGAACCGCTGCGAGGAAGCTCTCCAGGGCGCCATCTACGACGGGCGACTGAGCCTGCCCCACCTTGTGCTGGAGCTCGAGACCCACGGGACCCAGGTCACCATTACCTCGCTGACCGCTCCGCACCGCAGCCGCGACGCCTACTTCCGCGACGCGCTTGCCTCAGACGGCAGCCGTTTCGACGAGACCGACGCCGGCAAGAGGCTGCTCGCCGGCGAGGCCAGCGCGTATTACGCCAGCGCTCCGGCTGATCTCGTGTACGGAGTCTGGGACTCGCACCGTAAGAGGCGCATCCAGACCAAGTTCCCCCGCGTCTACTCCTCCGAGATTGTCGGCCTGGGAACCCAAGTCGGCATCCGGATGGCAGGAAGGTACGACCTCCTCACGGGCGCCGCCAACGTGACCGGCGGCGACATGGACTGGGACCTGACCGAGAAGGGCGGCACGAAGGTGAGCGAGATCGGTCTGGGCCCGATCCCGCCCCAGCGGGGACCCGGTGGAGTGACCGTCGAGGCGATCCGCCGTGACGCGACGCTGTCCTTCGCCGGACTGGCCCGCCTGTCGCTCGGAGACGCTGCGACGAGCCGGGCAGGTCGCGCAGTGCTGGGGGCGCTCGCCCTCCTTGGCGACCGGCTCGCCTTCGGGAGCCCGGCGCTGTTCCTGCGCTCGGGGTGCGACCTGGTGCTGACCGACGAGCGGATGACCTGGGTGGGACGCCGCGGCGAGGACCCCTTCGAGCTTTCCCGGGCCGATGCCCTGGCCCTGTTCCAGATCGCTGTGGACCGGGCGGCGTCCGCGGGGCTTACATGGGTCGACGAGCCCGTCCGCCTGCGTCCGATGGCAAAGCTTCAGGCCCTGGTCGACAAGGTGTTCCTCACCTCGCCCGAAGAAGGCGAGTAGCAGTGCTCGCCCTGCAGATCGACTGGCTCTCCGCGGCGTACGAGGCTGGAGCGGAGCCGGGCGAGCGGGAGTGGCCGCCTCACCCGGCGCGCGCCTTTTGCGCGCTGGTCGCAGTGGCAGAGCCCGGCTCGGCCGACGACGATGCCCTCCGCTGGCTGGAGGCTCAACCACCGCCATGGGTCCACGCCCCAATCGCGACAGACGCGCGGCGCGATGGCTACGTAGTTACCAACGCAATCGATGTGAAAGGTGCCCACCAGGTCCATCTCGGTCGCACCAGCAGGAGCCGGACGTGGGCCCGGGCGCTTCCGGCACGTGCGTCCGCACGCTTCGTCTGGCCGGAGGCGGAAGCGGGCAAGTCGATCTTGGCCCGACTTGACGGCCTGGCGAGGCGGGTGCCCTACCTGGGACGCTCGACGAGCCCGGCACTGGCGATGTTCGCGCCAAGCTTGCCGGACGAGGACGACTTCGAAACGTTCGCACCGAGCGAAGGCGCCGCTACAGGCACTCGCCTTCGGGTGCCCTACCGCGGCTACCTGGACCAGCTGCGCGCCGCCTTCGATGCCGGCCAGGCGGCATGGACGACCGCCCGGCGCGTGGCTTATGGTCGGCCCGGCGAACGGGCGCCGGCGGGCCCCGCTCGGCCCGTCTCCCGACCGTACGCGCACCTGGTGACGCTCGGATTTGCCCCCGGCATCGCCATCGACGGACGGTTGGCCGTGCGCGTCGCGTCGGCGTTCAAGAAGGCGATCTTGTCACGCCTCGGCGCGCCGCTGGCCGAGGATCCGTGGTCCCCACTGGCCCCCAGCGCTCTGGATCTGCTCCATGGCCACTACGACCACGCCGACGGGCGGCGCCAGTGCTCGGTGTTAGCGCTGCCGGTAGTCGGGCATCCCAATTCTTCAGGAGCCCTCGCCGGGGTTGCAGTGGCTGTGAGCCCCAACCTGGAGACCGGAGTCCTGCGACCGCTCCTGCAACTGCTGGGTTTCGACCGCGCGAATGGCCCGCGCCTGGACCGCCTGGAGGTGGCGGGCGTTGGCACTTTCCCGCTCGTGCGCTCCGACCGCCGGCGAACTCTTGACCCCTCGCGCTGGACTCAGGAGTCGGAGCGGTGGGACACGGTCCTGCCGATCGTGCTTGACCGCTACCCGCGTCGGAGCTACACAGCCGAGGAGGCGGTCGCCGAAGGCTGCACCTTCGCCGGACTGCCAAGGCCTGCCGCCGTCGAAGCGCGCCCTGCCCCCCCTGTCGCGGGTGCGCCATTCGTACCTCGCAGCGCCCGTCACAGAGGTGGTGAGCCGCCAAGGCCGGCAGTGCACGCCACTTTGCATTTCGACAGCGCGGTAGCCGGTCCTGTGCTGCTCGGCCACCTGCGCCATCTCGGACTGGGCCTTTGCCTGCCCAGGGTCAAAGGGGGGTCGTAGGGATGGCGGTGCTCGGATCACCTGGCGGTTTCGCCGAGTTCTTCGAGGCGGTCCACGGCGTGGCGCCGTTCCGGTGGCAACAGGATCTCGCGGCCAAGGTGCTGACGAGCGGCTGGCCCGATGTCATCGACGTCCCCACGGGGCTCGGGAAGACGGCTGTTGTCGACATAGCGGTGTTCTGCCTTGCGAGCCAGGCAGAACGGGAGCCTGCCGAGCGCACCGCCCCCACCAGAACCTTCGTCGTCGTCGACCGTCGCGTGATCGTGGACCAGGCGTTCAGCCGCGCCAAGAAGCTGGCAAGAGCGCTGAACTTAGGTGGTGCCGGACATGCCGTCGGCACCGTTGCGGACGCGCTTCGCAGCGTGGCTGGAAAGGACGCACCGGCGCTCGAGGTGGTACGGATGCGCGGCGGCACGACTTGGGCCTGGCGCTGGCTGGAACGTCCCAGCCAGCCGGCGGTGATCGTGTCGACGGTGGACCAATTCGGCAGCCGGCTGCTCTTCCGGGGCTACGGCGTCGGCGAACGCCTCCGACCGATCGATGCTGCCCTGTGCGGTACTGACGCCCTACTGATCCTTGATGAGGCGCACTTGAGCAGGCCCTTCGTCGAAACTGCCGCCGCTGCCATCGACCACGACCGTCATGCGTGCAAGCCGGTGCTCGCCGGGAGGCGGCCCAGGCCAGTACTGCTGTCCGCCACGCCGCCAGAAGAGGTCGCCCACGAGGTCTTCCGGCCGGAGTTCGGGGCAGAAAGCTCTGCGGAGGAGCATCGCCGGCTCGCAGTGAGCCGCGAGGCCCGCCTCATCGAGGTGACAACGCGCAAGGATCCTGCTCCCGAGCTGGCGGAGGCGCTCGCCGCCCTCGCCGCAGGTGGCTTGGAATCCCCGGACATCCAACGCGTAGCTGTCGTGTGCAATACCGTCGCGCTGGCTCGCGCGACATATAGGGAGCTGGCGCGCTCTGACCCCGAAGCGGACATCGTTCTCCTCATCGGGCGCTGCAGGGGCGCCGAGCGCGAGCTCGTCGTGAAGGAGTGCTTGCCACGCTTGCAGGCCGTCCTTGAGCGCCCGCCCGCGCCCAAGATCATCGCCGTTGCAACCCAGACGATCGAAGTCGGCGCGGACCTCGACTTCGACTTTCTGGTGACAGAGGCAGCGCCGCTGGACGCACTACTGCAGCGCCTGGGACGCCTTGACCGGCTCGGCCTCCGGGGTCGCGCAACGGCGGCGGTGGTTCGCGCCGCTGGCGCCGCGGACGACCCGGTCTACGGCCGAGCCACGTCCCGCACGTGGTCCTGGCTCGTCGAGCAGTGTGAGGTCCCGCCCGCCACGAAGGTGAAAAATGTCGTCGCAGCGCTGGATGGTGCACCTGCGGTAGAGCTGGGCCCGAGCGCGCTGGGCAACCTGCTCACTCCGTCGGTCCGGAGAGAGCTTGCCGCAGAAGCACCGCTTTCTCCGGTGGTTCTCGGGCCCGTCCTGGAAGCGTGGGCACGGACTGCGCCCGCGCCGGAACCGGACCAGCCGGTGGCCCCGTACCTGCACGGCATCGAACGGCCCGCGGCCGAAGTGCTCGTCTGCTGGCGTGCAGGCCTGCCGTCGCCCTCCAACGACTTCGAAGCCTGGGAGGAGGAGCTGCAAAGCGCACCGGTCCTGGCCGAGGAGACCGTGGCGGTGCCGGTGTGGGAAGCCCGGCGCTTCCTCATCGGAGCGCCAGCGGGACCTGTCGCCGACATCGAGGGGATGCCGGACCCCGAAGAGGACCTCCCCGACCTCGACGAGCGGGAGCCAGTCTCTGCAGTCGTGCTCACACCTGATGGCGAGGTGGTGGCGGCCGATCGACACTCCCTGCAACCCGGCATGACGCTAGTGCTGCCGAGCGAGGTCGGCGGCCACGACAGGTGGGGATGGACGGGGGAGACCGGCGAACCGGTCACCGACGTCGCCGACGTGGTTGCTCACGCGAGGGGCCGCCTACGGCTCCGTTGGCGGCCCTCGGTCGTTGGGATCGAAGAGCTCCCGCGCCTCCCCGATGGCGACGCCGACGATCCGGCGGAGGGCCTCGCCCAAGCCCTCTCCGAGCTCCAAGAGGCGGCGCCCGAACTGCGAGCCGGCGTCGCTCAGATCGTCGGCGAGCTCGCCGGTTCCCGTGGCACACGGGTCGTCGAGCTTCCGGATCGCTGGAAGATCCTGGACGCGCCGGGAGGGCAGGCCCTCGATCCCGCCATCAGCGACGATGACGAGGTATCTACCAGTGGCTCTTCGGAGCCGGTGTCCCTCCGTCGGCACCTGTGGGATGTGGCAGGACTGGCCGAGGAGCAGGCTCGTCTCATCGGGCTTCCGCCACCTCTGGTGCACGCTGTCGAGCTGGCGGGCAGGGCGCATGACCTGGGCAAGGCCGACCCGCGTTTCCAGGCGATGCTCCATGGCGGCGATGCTCTGCGCGCCCTGGCGGCGTCCGAACCGCTCGCGAAGTCAGGGATGGATCCGACCGACCGGGAAGCGTTTCGGCGGGCACGGCGGCGATCGGGCTGGCCGAAAGGCATGCGCCACGAGGCGATCTCGGCCGCGCTGCTCGCCGAGCTGCGCGTGACATATCCGGAGCTGTTCCGAGACGTGGACGTCGACCTCGTGCGCCACCTGGTCCAGTCACATCATGGCCACGCCCGCCCGTTGCTACCACCTGTGGTCGACGAGGCGCCAGAGGACGTCACCTTCGGGCTCCCCCTTCCCTCGGGTCCCGACGCGGTGGCCAAGGTGCCCTCTGACCGCGATCTGGTCGATTGGGAGGGGCCGTCTCGTTTCGCCCTCCTCGGACGGCGCTACGGCCTGTGGGGCTTGGCGCTGCTAGAGGCAATCGTCCGCATGGCCGACATGGAGGCGTCCGCCACCTACCAGAGGAGGAGGGAGCCATGACGACAGTCACGCTCGAAGCCCTTCGCAGTGACGACTACCTCGGGTTCCTCGCTGCCATGGGCGCCTTCGAACTTCTGACCGGTAACGGACTGGACGCTCGGCTCGGGTGGGATGGCCTTGGCGGTCCTGCTCTTCTTGACACGCAGCTTGCCGATGTCGACGCCGTCGCCGGCCGCTTGCAGGACGTGGCGGTGAAGATCCGGGCGGCCGGAGCCCTTGTCCCGGCGTCCCCGCAGCTGATCGACCAGCGGCGCAGCCAGGCCGAGCGCAAGGCCCGCAAGGCCGAGGGCATCGAGGAGCGAAACGATCCCATGCGCGCCAGGCCGGAGATAGTACGTGACAGGTTCCGGGCAGTAGCCGCTCAGGAACGAGACGGAGACCGGGTCACGGCGCGCTGGGCGGCCGCTCTGTTCACGATGCTCGGCCTCGACAGCGGAGGTGACGCCGTGCTGACGCCCCTGTACGCACCCACCGGCCAGCAGGTGTTGTCCCAGCTCCTGGAAAAGTACCTGGTCCGTGCCGGTGAGGACGGGATCCTGATGGAGGCGCTGGTGGGTTGGCGACGGCGCTCGGACAGTGGCGCCAACCTCGACCAGCGGGACCTGCGCGATGCGGCCTGGGGCTCGCGCGGCGAGCCCGACAACGCATCCGTGCCCGGTGCCACATGGTTGGCGTTGATGGCAATTCCCTGGTTCCGCCAGGTCGGCAACGGTCGTCGCGCCGAGGCGGTCGGGTGGGAGCGCGATCGCGCAGCAGTGCGACCCAAGACTTTGCTCTGGCCGGTTTGGTCCGGGCTGCGATCGCCCGAAGCCGTAGAGGTGCTGCTGTCGCATCCAGCGGTCCGCGCTGTGGCAAGTGCCGCCGACGGTGGGAGGGACGCCGCTCGACGCTCAGCGGAGCAGAGCTCCCGGCTCAGGGCACTCGGGGTGGTCGCGGTGTGCAAGGCCAGCCGGGCCTCATCGGGCAACGCCGACGGGCCGCTCCAGGCGACCCGGGTGGTCTGGCCGTGAGCGTCGTCGACGTTCCCGACCTCGTGCCGGCCCGGATGGTCAACGAGATGGCCTACTGCCCGAGGTTGTTCTTCCTGGAGTGGGTACAGGCACGGTTCGCTGACAACGCCGAAACGGTGGACGGTCGCTACCAGCACCGGGTGGTCGACCACGAGGGTGGCCTCCTTCCAGAGCCGGCGGATGTGGGCGCAGTGAGGGCGCGGTCGGTCATGCTCTCTTCGCCGAAGCTCGGGCTGGTCGGACGGGTCGACCTGGTCGAGGGCGCCGACGGCGTGGTTCGCCCAGTCGACGTGAAGCGCGGCAAGCCCCCTGACAACCCGCAGCGCTCGTGGGAACCCGAACGCGTCCAGCTGTGCGTGCTCGGGATGCTCCTGCAGGAGGCCGGCTACAGCTGCTCCTCCGGTGTCCTCTGGTTCGTTGAGAGCCACGAGCGGGTGGAGGTGCCGTTCTCTCCCGCGCTCGTCGCGCGGACGAAGCAGCTAGTGGAGGACCTGCGGCGCACGGCGGCTGCCGATTTGCCTCCGCCGCCGTTGGTGGACAGCCCGAAGTGCCCACGCTGCTCGTTGGTCGGCATTTGCCTGCCAGACGAGCACAACCTGCTCAACGGCACGACCGATCGCTCGCCACGCCGGTTGATGGCCAGGGACGATCCAGCCAGACCGTTGTATGTGACGACACCGGGCGCCGTAGTCGGCGTCGACGGCGGGCGGCTGGAGGTAAAGCTGAAGGGTGAGAAGCTCGCGTCAAGGCGCGAGATCGACGTGTCGCAGGTCTGCGTGTTCGGCAACGTGCAGGTGACAACTCAGGCTCTCCGCCGGTGCTTCGACCTCCAGGTCCCGGTGAGCTTCTTCTCCTCGGGAGGCTGGCTCCACGGTATGGCGCAGGGTCTTCCGTCCAGACACGTCGACCTGCGGCGGCGGCAGGTCGTGCTTGCCGGTCAGGGTGGTCTGGAGGTGGCGCGCCGGTTTGTCGAGGGGAAGATCAGGAACTGCCGTACCCTTCTCCGGCGCAACGGGCGCCCGGCCCCTCCCGAGACGCTCGCGTCACTGGCACGGCTGACGGGCCAGGCCGCTTCTGCCACCTCGGTCGCCAGTCTGCTCGGCGTAGAGGGGGCGGCCGCGCGGATTTACTTCGAGTCCTTTACGAGCATGCTCCGACCCGAGCTCGGTCTCCCGGGCCGTCCATTCTCGTTGGAGGGCAGGAACAGGCGCCCGCCGCTAGACCCGATCAACTGCCTGTTGTCCTTCGTGTACGCGCTCCTCGTCAAGGACCTTACGGCAGTGTTGTGGGCGATCGGCTTCGACCCGTACCTCGGGTTCTTCCACCGGCCGCGTTTCGGCCGGCCGGCGCTCGCCCTCGACGTCGCCGAGGAGCTCCGGCCATTAGTCGGCGACTCCGTGGTCCTTAACCTGGTGAACAATGGCGAGGCCCGCGCCTCCCACTTCATCGTGCGCGGACTTGGAGTCAGCCTTACTCCCGACGGCCGCTCGGCCGTCCTCGCATCATACGAACGCCGGCTCGAGGTGGAGGTAAAGCATCCCCTGTTCGGGTACCGGGTGAAGTACCGCCGGCTCTTCGAACTGCAGGCGAGGCTCCTGGCGGCCTACGTCCTGGGTGAAGTGCCCGAGTACGTACCGTTCGGGACACGATGAGGCGTGTCGCGCCGGCGCTACCTCCTCGCCTACGACATCGCCGACCCGAAGCGCCTGCGGGAGACACACCGCACTGCCAAGCGCTACGGCTACCCGCTTCAGTACTCGCTGTTCGTGTGCGACCTGGACGCCGTGGAGTTGACCAAGCTCCGCTGGGATCTCGGCCGCGTGATCAGCCAGCCTGTCGACCGCGTGGCGATCATCGACCTCGGGGACGCCGCCAAGGTCACCTTCGAGTTCCTGGGAGTGCGCCCGCACATTCCCGGAGGGAGCGCGACCATCGTATGACGAGCGCTCCGATCGGCGCTCCTCTCCCGGGCAGCGCTCGCTCCCTGGTCAGGAGCCAGATCGGTGTGCCCGATGCCCGCGTCGCCATCCCGATCGGGTCCGTCGGCGACGACCGTTCGCAGGCACCCGTCAGAAGTGCACGTCAGATGTGGTAGATTGGGCGAGCGGTCCTCCCGGTCGATATGACCGGGCTCCATTGCGGCGTCGTCGCCAACGCCGCCGCCCGCGGCGCCTCCTCCGTCCTCCCGGTCGATATGACCGGGCTCCATTGCGGCTG
>Ga0070738_10005884_pt1 | contig 13244 bp, 14 predicted proteins | sample Coa_R2_2_FD_66446 | JGI IMG/M metagenome (GOLD analysis project Ga0070738, IMG submission 66446) | Surface soil microbial communities from Centralia Pennsylvania, which are recovering from an underground coalmine fire - Coalmine... | ecosystem: Environmental > Terrestrial > Soil > Unclassified ... | reverse complement strand
TGTGCTTCCTGGGCGGTAAAGTATTTTTCTTTCAGGTGGGCATAGAGGGATTGTCGTTTTGTTGGTTTGTTGCTCACACAGGTACTCCTTTGGTGATATTCTCCCTTGTTCTCATTATAGCCAGAAAATCTTACACAATCAACACAGTAACATCTTCCACATGCAATTTTTCAAATTCGTGCCTTTTCCCATTGACAAACCCGTCTTTCGTTCGTTATACTGTTTAGTGTGTTCAATGTGTAAATGTGTTTTCTAAGTGAGTGAGTAGGTAGATAGATCAGGGAGTAGCAGACGTGATTGAGTATGATGGCGAGCAATATGTGCTGGGGAAAGAAGCGGCTGTATTCCTGAAGACTTCCAGGCCGACCTTTTATCAGAATGTCTGGCCGCATCTGGTGGGCTATCAGCTTCCTGGACGGAAGCGAACCTACTACAAGCTGATTGACCTGAAGCCATTCGCGCGGGTCTCTGTCGTCAAGCAAGCAACTGGAGCGCATTTTTTTGCGAAATTTCACTCAGATTGTGAGCAAAATGAGGGAGGAACCATCCATGTCCCAGACAACACGACTTCGTATTGAGTGTTCGACGGATCGGGGGCAGGCAGTCGCCATCAATGTGCTGATCGGCTGCTTCACCGTTCTGGTGTCGCTGCTGGGCCTCGTCTTCGGGGCAGCAGTGGTTTTCGTGGTGCTGGCATTTAGTCTGCTGCGTCTCCTGATCGCGTTCGTCGATGGCTGGCTCACCGCTTTTGCCGGGCAATCACAGCAGGCAACTCGCGTTTATCCGTTTCGTCGCGGCGCGTCTCGTGCATCCTTGCCGTAAGGAGGCTTGTATGGAAGAGCAACGAATCGTCGAATCCTCTCCTGTTCGCAGTCGCCGGGGCATGCCGCCTTTTAGCTGGTATGTGGCGCTTCCACTACTGGCGTTGACCGGCCTGCTCATCTACTGGCTGGTCCAGATCGGGGCCTTTATCGCCAACCACTTCGGTATGTGGTGGGCCGCGCATGGCGGCTGGGTGATTGCTATTGGGTCCGTCCTGCTGTTTCTCTTTGTACTTTTGCCCCAGGGCTGGCGCGCCTGGGTGGCGTTCTCGCGGCACCGCCAGGAAGTGGAAGATCGCGTGGCGCAGCGTCAGCTTCTGTTGACCACCAGGCTAGCCGTCGAGATCGGCGGCCAGCACGGCTTCAACACGCGGTTGCAAGGTCGGGACTTATTGGTGGAAAGTATCAATCCGCTTTCGCTGGCCCCTGCCAGCAAGACGAGCAATTTCTTTCTGGATGCCCCCTCCGATGACCGTGAACCGGTGGAAGACGAGGAAGAGGAGCTTGCGCCGTTGGAAATGATTTCGCTCTCGGAACTCTTGCGGGACGGGGAAATACTGCCCGATGAAGAAGAGAGCATCATTGGCTACGAGCGTGACGGGGAGCCGGTGGTGGGCCGGCTCTTCGATATCCAGGACAACATCTACAATTCCATCTTCATCGTGGGCGACCAGGGCTATGGCAAAAGCTCACTCGCGGTGCTGCTGGCGGCGTACACGGTGTTCCACCGCGGGCGACTGCTGGTGATCGACCCCGAAAAAGGACAGGCCCAGTCGCTGACTGAGCGATTAGGACCGCTGGTCCATCCGGCCTTTTTGCTCTGCGAGATTGCCGACACGCCACAAAAAGCGGAGCAACTGCTCTCGATTGCCGAGCAGGAGATTGCCGAGCCAGGAGATTACCCGTTGTGCCTGCTCATTGATGAGCTGTCGATGATCGCTCGCGCCGCTGAGACGAATATGGGCAAGTGGGCAGCCGTTGGCAAGCGCATCCTCGTGGTGGCTGAGGACTATGCGACGCGCGGGCGCAAGCGGATACGCCGTTCGGTGGCCATGGGCCAGTTCACACAGGGCAAAAAAAGCGGTGGCACGGCGCTGCGTTATGCGATGGCGAACATGGTGTTTCGTATCGACCAGAAGCAAGCCCGTCTCGTGTTGGAGCCGGAAGACGCAGCTATTGCCCCGACGTTGGTTCCCGGCGAGGTCATCGTGATTCCCTCGCGCTCAAGCGAGCCGAAGGTGCAAATGCAGGTAGTGTACCCGGATGAGGAAGGCTTGCAGATGATTGCGCAGGCTATGCTCTCGGAAAGCGACCTGGTTTCCGGCGCGTTTCAACCAGCGTTTCAGGAGAATCTGCAAGAGGACTTGAAACGGCCTGGAAACATCCTTGAAATGACACCTGAAACAGCATGGCGAGCCAAAGTGCGCCGTGTGCGCGAATTGCGAAAAAAGAACCGTAACCAACGGCAAATTATTGAAACGATCTGGGGAGTGCGCCCCGGTGGCAGTCAGGAATACGCCCGCGCTCGTGACGAGTACCTGAGCATCATGGAGCAGATCACTCAGGAGGATGCAGGGCTTTCATCAGAGGAAGGATAAGATCGTGTGCCGTCCCAATACCAACTGGGGAGTCAAACGGTGAGAAGCCATCTAAGGAAGTTGTCTATGTCTGAAGAAAAAGAAAAAAAAGACATACGCTGGTGGAACGATTGGACGCTGTTCGCGTACCATTTCCAGCACAGCACCTACATCACGGCGTTGTGGAACTGGCTGCTAATCTTCCTCAGCCGCGCGGCGGAGCCGTTTCTTTTTGCAACCGTTCTCTACAACGGCTATAAACTGCTGCCAGGCGTGCCTGTGCCACCAACAGGACTGGATATATGCATGTTCATCGGCCAGCAGGCCACCCTCGATATCGGGGGTCTGGGCCTCATCAAGCAGGCACAGCAAAAGGGCGGAAAGCGTTCGTTTGCGTACTGGCTGGGCATTGTGCTGGTTGGCCTGATGATTGCGAATATGGTGGTGGCCTCTATCGAACACATCACATCGCTGGGCGACGCGACTCCGGTGATTGAAGGTGTTTTGCTCGTCATCCGGGCGATCATGGCTGTCCTCTATGGCTACGCGGTGCATTCCTTACGTGAGGATACGCTGGAGTCGGCGGCTGTAGTGAAATCATTAGATGTCGTGGTGGCCCTGGCAACCGTTACTGCTGCTCTTGAGAAACTGACCGAAACCCAGAAGCACCTGGCAGATGAAACCCTTCGGCAGATGACTTCGGTTGATGCGAATCTCCTTTCGGTCACTGAACAAATCCAGCGGTTGGAGAGCGCGACCGAAAGGCAGTTGATGGCTTTCGGTGAAAGCCATCAGTCCGAAACTGAAAGGCAGTTTGTCAGTCAGCAAGAAGCGATTGCTCTCCATGTCGATGGAGCTATCGCACCTGTCCACGAGACCCTTGCAGCCTACGGTGAGACGCTTTCAGTGCTTCCTGTGTTGAGGGAGCAGATAGCTCACCTGGAGACACTCCCGAAAGAGGAATGGCAGGCGATACGAATGATGGTTGAACGCTGCGCCGAAATATTGCCGAAGGTCGCCCAGAGCATAGATCAGGTTTCGGTTCGACAGTATATCGCTGCACCGAAACCCTCTCCTGAAACAAGACCGAAACCTGTAACCGAAAGGCAGCGAAAGGCAGCGAAAGGGGAAGCTCCTTTCGCTTTCGATAAGAGAGAATTCATCCTGGAGTGTTTGCGGGAAGACCCGAAGGTGAGTATCAGTGTCATTCAGCAAAAGGCGCTGCTGTTGGGCCAGAGCATTGCGACGGGATATGTGAGTGAAGTACGGACAGCTTTTGCTGAGGAACAGCGCGCAGCTCTGAACAATGTTTCTGTTGTTTCTGAGTGATCTACTGCGGAAACACACGTTTCCCCGTTTTGTTTGTGATAAGCAAGCGAGGCAAGAGATATGGATTTGCCAGAGTATCAGTGGGACGGGTGGATTACTCCCGAAACACCCAGGGACCAGCGTATCGCAGAGCATCAGCGCCGTGTCCAGGAGCAGCAGCGGACGCTGGTACCGCCCCCTCCGATGGAGCCGCTTCAGCCCAATCCTTTGCTTGAAAAGGCTGCGCTGCCAGCCACAAGAACAGCCGCAAAGCGCAAGCCCCGACCGGCAGCTCGCAACTCCCAGCGCACAGGGCGCAGGCCCGGAACGGGCAGTCGATCACCAGCTTCCCGGCAGATGCCTCCTGTTGGCCCCAGCCGTCCAGTCAGCAGGGATCGCCAGGTGGCAGGACGCGAGCAGCCGCGTGATGCGCTGGGGCGCTTTGCGAGATCGGGACAGGCGCTCTTGCGTGGGGTGCGCGGCTTCCTGAACGGTGAGGTGGCGGCACTGGGCGCGCCTACCACGCTCAAGCGACTGCCACCTCCTGCAACGGTTGCCGCTCCTCTCGCCCCCTCGCCGACGGCAAGGAAAAGCCGGAGCCGGAAAAGCGCGACGGCGAAGAAAGAACCGGGCCTTTTCGGGCGAGCAAGGGCAGTTGTCAGCGGGGAGTATGGGCGGCAGCGTCGGCAGCATGCGCGTGCGCGTGCCGTGGCGCAGTTGGGCGAGTTGGACAGAAAGCCGGTACGCCGCAAGAGGCGGCGGGTGCCTGCGCACCCGCCGGGGCGACCAGGAAAACCGCGTAAAAAGCGGGGCTGGTTTCGGCGCCTTTTACGACGATTATTGTAACGATGGGCATGTCGTCAGGTCAGCGAAGAGAGAAAGGCAGGCAACGATGAAACTTTTTGGCAAGGGCGGCTTGATCGATTTTTCTCTGCCCATGTCGGCGGAGGAGGCGCAGGCAAAAATTGAGCGGTACGGAGATCTCTACCGAGAAGTGTGGGATGGGCCAGAACCGCAAACAGAAGAGGAATGGGAGGTATGGACGCAGAAAATGCGTGAAGAACACGACCTGTTTCACGAGTTGCGTGAGGAAGTGGCCGGTTTTGAGGTGTCGTTGGAAGACGAGTTGGAAGACGAGTTGGAAGACGAGTTGGAAGAGGAGGAAGCCTCGCGTGGTGGAGGTCTCTTCGGTTGGCTCTTTGGCTGAGGAAACTCGCCGATCTCGCAGTCTGTACCAATCTGTATCAATCAGTATCAGGAAAAGATGAAAGGAATTAGCCAAATGGGCATTTTATCATGGCTGCTTGGCGGCCAAAACGCGCCGGAGAACAGTGCCGGAGAGCGAGCGGAAGCGTATGTAGAGAGCCAATGGACAAGCGGCCTCACAAGACACTACAGCGCACAGGGGGTGATTGACAGCGTGCAAAGCAGAACGGGCGTTACCCTTACTGCAGATGAAGCAGTGAAAATAGTGGAGAAGGTGAGAGCGCGTCATGGCTGGGGGCGTCGAGATCGTTCCTCGTACTTTCCCTCTGAACTCTAAAGAAATCTCTGAGACAGGCCACAGGAGCTAGCAGCATTGATCTGCTAGCTCCTGTGGCCTGCTTTTGCCTGTTGCGATCAGCCGCTGGTGTCGTTGCCGCCGGGCAACGTTGACCATCCAGCAGGTAGCGGCGGCTTCGATGGTGGCGGTGGAGTGGCAGGCGTGCGCGTGTTGCTCTGGAGCCAGAGCATGAGGGGTCGGCAGGCCACGCCGGAAACGGTGGCGGAGAGCGTGGCCTGAAATGTCGCCAGGTCGGCGTTCCAGTTGCCGGTGAGCCTGCCGCTACAGAGGACGGTCGCTATCGCCGCAAGCAGGATGAAGGTGGCGGCGATGGCCTCATTGATGTAGCGATTCCAGCCGTCCGTGCGGATGTAGCCAGCCAGGGCCGCGGCGCCCGCTCCAAGGACCATGGGGAGCAGGGCCACGAGTGTGACCAGAAGTTGTGTGAGAGTCATGTGTTGTTGTTTCCTCCCAGACGGATAGCCTGCTTTACAGCAGCCATCCGTCGTCTGCTACTGTTTCCAGTTCCAGTGTGCTTGCTAGCCAGTCCCCTGTCTGCCTGATGGCAGGCAGCCGCACCAGCGTCTCAAGATCGGCCAGTTCCAGGCGCGGCAGCGTATCCGTCAACTGCGCGGGCGGTGGGCTACACTCCCGGATGAGCCGCTCCATCGCGCCGGTATTGCCCACGTGGACAACCTCCTCGTGCGCGTCCAGCGCCGAGATCAGCACAATTTTTCGCGGAAACGAGCGTTCCCCTGTTTTTGCGTTCTGGCTCTGACGGTACAGAGGTATCATTGTGGTACCTCCACCGGCCCGGCGGGCGTCCACCAGGTGCAGATGCCCGTCTCGTGGCACCAGGAGGCTCGGGCGGCGCTGTACTGCTGCTCGGCGTAATGTTTGCCGGAGCGTTCGACCTCGTGTTCCGCTTCCAGCGGCGGGCCGAAATTCAGGCCGTGCTGACGGCGCCCGCGCAGCCAGTCTCCCGCAATGCCGGTATCGTGGTGAATGTTCGGCTTGCAGAGAGACCAGATTTGCAGATCGTCCTCGCTCCATGCCAGTGGGGGAGGTGGGGGCGGCGATACGATGATTGGCTCCGGCGCGGTTGTAGGCGGTGCGGGGCCTGCTGGGCGGGGCAGCCAGTTGGGGACGCCAGGGACAATGACGGTGGCCGAGACGAGTACCAGCCCCACAGCTTTGTAAGCACGTGGGCCGGGGCGCAGGCTGCCCGGGTCGTAAAGGTTCTCGCAGTTGGCGCTGTCTCTGACCAGGAGGTTGCCAGCAGCCGTCACGCCAGTAACCAGGATGACGTGATTTCCTGCCGGTTTCCACGAGGTGTAGGGATTTTTCATCAGTCCCAGGTCGAACACCGAGGTTTCAGCAACGCCGATGATGACTGGGTAACCGCATCTCACCCACTGCCGGACAACGGCAATGTCTGTGGCGGTGGCCTGATAGTGCAGGCTCAACTGGTGTAAAAGCTGGTACAGTTGCCCATCCGTCATGCCATCTGTGTTGGAGACGCTATCCGATCCATCGTACTGGCGGTAGTATTTGTCGGCCAGCGCAAATGCCTGGGTAGGCGTCATTACTGGCGGCTTACCAACCTGGCTCATCGCTCGCGCCATGAGCGCAGCCACGAAGCCACACATGAATTGTGAAAGCGGCTTGCCGTCCCTCCACTGGAATTGCATCACATCAATGAAGTCGCCGATCTCGCCTGTCTTTGAGAGGGGGACAGTGTAGGACATGGTTGGTTAGCCTCTCTGAAGCAGCGCGAGCAGGTTCTGATGCGCTGCTTGCACGGCAGCGACGGCCTCGTTGATGGCGGTGATCGCCGTGTCGGCAGCAGAAAGGGTGCTTGCGATCTGATCAACGTCGATCACGGGTGCAGGCGGCACTGGCACTGGCCACTTGTTGGGAGGCAGCAGTTGCCCGCTCTGGGGATCAACGCCGGCGAAATAGCGAAAGCTGGGTGGGGGCGCTTCACTGACGCCATCCGGCAAGATCGCAATACAGGCCAGTATTCCGGCATCCACCAGGTCCTGCCACAAAATGGGTAGTGGTTGGCTGAAGGCGGGTGCGGCTTCCCCATCCAGGTAGTACGCTTGCGGCTGACTGTCCGAGAAACCGATGCGCACCAGGCTGGTGGAGGTGGGCGCGTCGCTGCTTGGCTCGATCCAGTTGTGCAGTGCCTGCGTGTTTTTGGCATATCTCAAATGAGAGCCATCGTCCAGGATGAATAACTGGCAAACGCCGCTGATATCCTGGGCCTGGAATTCATGTTTGACGGTTGAGAGGTCACTGAGTTGATCGGCCATGTCGATATAGCCAATCTGCTGGCTCCTTAGCCAGTCCAGCACCTGCGCCTTCGTCATGCCGATGGTGTTTGAGGGGATATCGGGCTGCCCGGTGTACTGCTCGTAAATCTGGGTTGCCAGTGCCTGTGGTGACAGGCGCGCGAGCAGCGAGGGCTTGACGAACTGCGCGATGACGGCGAGCGAGGCCGCGATATGGCGCGCGGGGGAGCGTCCGAAGGCGTGGGCATACACGGGTTCAAAGCTCTGGGGGAGCTTCATCAGGTAATCAGCCATCGTGGTTTTTTCCTTCCTCCACATCTTCCACGTAGTCGGCCTGCCACCCAGGCCGATATGGTTGTCCACAGGGTATCCACAAGTTCCTGTGGCTCTTCTACTATTCAGTATACGAGTAAGAACGAAAGGAATCACTCGCATCCTGAATATCCTACGGACGGACGGTCCGTAAGCTAATGCGGGAGGTATCTTCCGATTTCCAGCATCACAATCCCGAAGACGAGCGCCGCTAGAATACCGATCACCCACTTGACAGCATTGGTGTGTTCCTCGTAGCGCACCAGTGTCTTGCTCACCTCGATGAGCGTGGTAAGCTGGGCGTCCACTTTGGTTTCAGCATTGATGAGCCGCACGTTGAAACCTTCCATTAAGGTGGTGAGCCGTGCAAGCAGTTCACCATGTTCCTTGATTTCATTGGTGTGTTTCTCGACGTGGCTGGTAAGCTCCTGGATGTCCATCGGGTGGGTCCTTTCTGGTTACGTGCGCGTGATCGGATAGTCGTTGGTAATGGCCTGGTTGTAGGGTTTGGTGTAGGCATAGGGCGCGTGCGTGTTGAGCTGCCCGCTGCCGCTCGTGCTGGTGGCCCCGTTGCCAAAGAGGCCGGCGTTGGTGTAGGTCACGGGATTGGTGCCGCTATGGCCGCCCTCGGTCGGGCCGAAATAGGTAGAGTTGGTAATCACGTTGTTCACAATGGTGCTACTTGTTGGCACCTTGCGGAACACCTCACCGGCCAGGGACGTGTCTCCTATCAAGACGCCACTAATCGGATTGGCTCCAACAGCAAAGTAGAGTGCGAAGCCAGGTATCGACCCTGTTGCTGCGTAATACGCGTTGATGTTATTCAGGCCAAGCTGGGTAATCAGGTTGTGCGTTTCGTAGACGAGCAGGCGTCCCTTTTCACGCGGCGTGAAACGATGCCACCAGCACCTGAATTCTTCCTCCGTCTCGAATGGCACCTCGTAGGTGCGGATGATGCCCCGCACGGGCTGTTGTGGGCTTTTTTTGAAGAACATTATGAATACCTCCCGGTGGGACCGCTATCGACACCTGTTGAAGTTGTTTCATGAATACAGAGGCCGATGCTGGATAATGGTTGGCCGGCCAAAGCCTTTGAGCGCATTGTTACGCGATGCAGATTGCGCATGTGGCGTGTGAAGCTCGGAATATCCGCTCCGCATATCACCTCATACTCGGTGGTTCCCTCGCCTTTCAGATGGACGATTACCTGCTGGACCAGGAAAAGCGTGGCGTTGTAGCCCTCTTTGCTGTTTGTAATGGCGACGCTCTGCCCCGGCCAGAGCGCGCTGTACGTCTTGAATTGGGGCGCAACCAGCGGGAAGGCGTAGTTCGCTAACTCCTGCAGAGCGCGCTGACTGGCTGCCGCTGTACTGACGATGGTGGTGTCGCTCACCTTGCGATCAATCCAGATTTTGTAGGTGTCGTAGCTCAGTAGGTCCATCTCCTGCGCCCGGATCTGTGAATCGAAGGTGTAGGTTACGACGATGGTGTTCCCCGCGATGCTTGCGGGAAACAGCACCTTATGGTTGGGAAAATCCACCAGGCACTGGTAGCCATTCGCAAACGTCGTGTTGGCGTTGCCCTGTACGCCCTTAATTTGCTCCACCCCGTTGACGGTGACGCTCGTCACTGTCTTGGGGGCAGGGTTGGAGAGCGTCACACTGGTGCCGCTGGCCGGGGTAAAGGTCTCCTGAGTTGTCTGGGTAAAAGCCCCGCCGTGGACAGTGACACGATTGCCCATCTGCGTTGCGTCGAAGCTTTGTGGCTGCCAGTCGTGATACTCAAAGGTGGTGATGTTATCCGGGTTGTCGGACAAGCCATAGGGTGCAAGGGAGCCGCCAACCGGGGCGTAGTGGACATCATAATAGTTGTCTACGTAGACCAGAAAGCCGGTAGTGTTTGCCAGATCGTTGCAGACTTCGGAAAATTGCACGTCATCATAGGTGCGCGTGTCAATGGTTGCGCCCTGCTCTACGTTGTTGGCGGAGAGCCGATTTGGGAAAAGCTGCGCGATCAGCGTGGTGAGGATGGCTGCGTCAGTCTGCTGGTTGAAGGTTGCGTTCACAAACTGCGTTTCCAGCAGCCAGTTGACGCCGCGCACGCCTACATGCCAGGTCCTGTCGAAGCCGTTGTCATAGTCGGGTTGTCCATCCACCGTGAAGCCGGTGAAAATGCGGTTTTGTCGGATGGTGCAGCCGTTGGGCAGCACGTAGCAGCCGCTCTGCGCGCTATTGCAGTCGGGGGTCGGGTAGCTTTGCAGCGAAGGCCACCACATCGGTTCTAGTTGGGCGGCGCTCACTTGTAGGGTTCCGCTGTTGCTGCTACTGTTGGTGACGGTCAGTCCGATCTGCACATCGATGATCGTTGTCCCGGCGGGCGCAGCAAGTTGATAGGAGATGCGCTGTGTACCGGTCAGGGCGCTCCATGTTTGTTGGCCAGAGGCAAGTATCCGCGTATTGTTCATATAGCGGATAGATAGGAAAACTTGGGCATTTGTCAGTGCAGCCGTGATCGTCGCATAGACTGAGAGCATGTAGGGTGTTTGATCAGCAACGGTAAGCGGCTGTGTATATTGCTCGATGTAGGTATCACCTGCTGTGTTATTGATCGAGATGGTTGTAGGGGGCCCGGGGGTGATGGTTGCTCGTGCGCCCTGTGCAAGCAACCATTGCCCGTTTGCAGAACCGGGTGGTTGGGGCTGATAAATCGAGCTGCCTAAAGGGTCGTGGGCCATGAGCGGGTCGAGCAGGAGATTTACTGCTGGATTGGAGGTGGCCCCGTCGATGATGACGACTTCCTGCAGCGCGCCAACCGGATTGGAAGAACCATCGTCGGCAATATCCATCTCGAAGGTCGTGGTGTTATCGGTGATGGACAGCTCAATGGGCAAGTTGTCGAGATCTGTGCGCGCCGTGATGTCGCGTCCTGCCAGCAGGCAGAGATAGCCCGTCGTGGTCATAATTAGCTACCTCCACTTCCTGATGTGATAGTTGGTAGCGACCCTTTGCGCCGGTTTTTGCGTGCCAGCTCGCGGTCGACGATCTCTGTCACCTCGCGGGCAAACTCGCGTGACGTTCCCATCGGTACCTGGAAAGTGAAATTGTAGGTGTAGTTGGTGATGTAGTTCACCACTTGCCCGCTGCCTGTCCCACCAGTCAGGCTCCCGCTGCCACTGCCACTGCTTGCCCCACTGGCCGAAACTGACCCCAGACCTTTCTTCCGTCGCTCTTCCAGCAGCTTTTCCTGCTTTTCCTGGCTCTTTTTCTGAGCATCCAGCAGCTTCAGTTTGGCCTTATCGTTGGCAAGCAGTGCTTTGTAGGCTGCCGTACTGATCTGGCGGTGTTTGTGCTGCGCCTGGAGGGCCTTAATCAGCTCTTTGATGGCAGCAATCTGCTTTTCGGTCGCTGCGACCTTCTTTTGCGCAGCGGCGATCTGCTGGTTCAGATTGGCTGGTGTGCTGCCGCTGCCCCCACTTTTGCTCCCGTTTGCAGACAGGCCAGCGAACGCGGACGCCAGATTAGCGACGGCTGCGGAAAGCATCGGCCTGGAAGCGTTCAGCCCGGCGGCATAGCTTTTTACGAAGTTGACCGGCCATTTATCGAGATCGCGGCCAGGACCTTCCTTGGATGGCGAGTGGAAGCCCAGGAATTTGGCGACCTGCTGCGCGGCGTTCTCAGCAGCCTTTGCCAGATTGCCGAGTTGCGACTCAAAGCCAGAAATCCAGCCCTGTAGGAAATTGGAGCCAAAACCGCTGGCTTTGCCGTTCAGGCCCTCGAACCAGTTGGAAATGTTGTTCCACAGCCCTTGCAGTGGGCCGGCGATATACGTAGTCCAGGCGTTGGAAAACACGGAAGACACGGCCTGCCATGCCTGCGCCGCCTTATCCTTCAGCCCGGCCCACTTGTCGGCCAGCCAGCCGGTGATCTGCGTCCACTTCTGGGTCAGCCAGTCCACAATCCGCTTGGTGGTCTTGTTGATGAAGTCCACCAGGTCTTTCCAGTAATAATTGTGGTTATAAAGCCAGTTGAACCAGCCGCCAACGGTCTGGACACCCTGCTGCCACTTTTGCCCGATGAAGGAAACGGCCTGCCCGGTTTTCTGCTGCGCCAGATTTTTCAGATCATCGAAGGACTGCACACCCTTCTGTTTGAGCTGGTCGAGGAGATTGGCGCTTTGCTGTTTGAGCTGGCTCAGTTTGTCGAGCAGGCCCTTTTTCATCTGCTCGCTGTGTTCCAGGCTGCCTTGCTCCATCTGCTCCATCTGCGTTAGATGGTTGAGCTTGATCTCAATGGCGCGGCGCTTGGCCGGGTCTTTGGTTTCCGCCAGTTGTTTGAGCAGGCCCAGCCGCATCGCCTCGGTGTGAGCAATGACCTGCTTTTCCATGTCGATGCTCTGGTTGATCAGAGCGAGTTTGGTCTCAACGGCTTTCTGCTGCGCCTGGTTCTTCATCAAGGCCAGCTTGTCATTGACCCCTTTGGGCAGCAAGCCGAATTTTTGCAGGATTTGGTTAATTGGCCCCTGGAACATGGTCACAATACCGTCCATCTGGCCGTGAATCATGCCCTTCCAATCAGCGAAAGCTTGCTTCCAGTTGCCTGAAATCAGGTCGAGGGCGATCTTGATGATGCCGGAGATGGTGGCCCAAGCGAATTTGATCATCCCGACGATGGTATCAAATTGCTGTTTAACGATGGGGGCCAGATAGGGCCAGGATATATTCCAGAGTTTGATGAAGGCATCGAGCCCCCGGGAGAGTTGCCCGAAAAATTGTTCTAGGATGGGCTGCACACGGGAGCTGATCTCATCAGCAAATTGCCTGATGGCGGCAGCAGCCTGCTGGATATAAGGCGAAAGAAACTGGATAGCCGGGCCAAGTTTGGAGGCCAAAAATCCGGCAGCTTTGACCACGATAGGCAGCAGGTGTTCCTCGAACATCAGGTACAGCCGCATCGTTGCGGTACGGATGGTCAGAAATGCACCCAGCAGTGAGCGCAGGATCGGAATCGCGTTTTGCCCGATGGCTGTAGCGAGCGATTTGAAGCCGGGGAGCGCCTGCTTGATGGCAGGGAGCATCGAGGATTGGAACCATTGTCCAACCTGCCGTGCCTCGCTGGCGAGTTCGCCCAGCAGGTCGCGCAGGATGCCTGCTCCCTGAGAAGCAAGGGTCGAGAAGCCCCCTTTGAGATCAGAACTGCGCGAGAAGAGATCACCCAGCGTCTTGACGAGCGGCTGGCCCCACCCCCAGAGCTTGCCGATTCCGGTACTCACGTCATCGATGGCCCCGGAAAGCCCCTCGGAAGCGGCTTGCAGGATGCCGCTTTGCTGCACCCACTGGATGACCCTGTTGACGACGGGGAGAATTCTGTTGCCCAGTTTGGTCAGCACC
>Ga0070738_10005880_pt1 | contig 13248 bp, 14 predicted proteins | sample Coa_R2_2_FD_66446 | JGI IMG/M metagenome (GOLD analysis project Ga0070738, IMG submission 66446) | Surface soil microbial communities from Centralia Pennsylvania, which are recovering from an underground coalmine fire - Coalmine... | ecosystem: Environmental > Terrestrial > Soil > Unclassified ... | reverse complement strand
CGCGGGGACGTGCTTATGGACCAGGTTCGATTGATTCATCAAGCGGCAAAGTGAAGCAAATCACCGCGGCCATGTTGCGGCAGCGATTGCGCCGACCGTCCACAGCTTTTGCGAGGGATTCCGGACAAGATTTCCAGCGTGCTTCAGCTCCCTGATTGGGCATGAATCATTTCGGCCCCAGTCTCATCGGCCCGTCGCCGCCACCCGCTTTTCGATCCCTGCGCCAGCTTTGCGGAGCGCGCAGCTTGGCTGCACCCGGATTCGATTTTCGCTCGGTCATTGCGAGGAGCAACGCGACGACCGCGTCCGCCGAAGCGCCTGCGCGAAGGCGGAAGCAATCCAGGGCCGCGCATACGACTCTGGATTGCTTCGTCGCTCCGCTCCTCGCAATGACGATCAAGCGCACCAACGCCTCCTCGCGGCGCGTTGTGCGCCCGAGCTTTGCATCTCGCTTTCGCCCTCAGCAAAATCGAGGGCGCAGGGAAGGCCGGGTGGCCGCATGCACCCGGGGCCTCACGCGCAAAAAGGAATTGCGCGAGGCGCGTAGACCACAGGTACAGGCGGTGACAACCGGCCTTCCCCGCGCGATGGTGTTACGGCTTATACGCGCTCTCCCCGGTGAACCATCCCGTTTGCCACCGTCGCCTCCGCGAAGCTTTCAGCTTCGCTCGGACTTGGCGCCAAGGCCTTGGGGCGCCAGGACCACACGATTTCGCCGTCCGCGAACCTCGCCACCAGGCGCGCAAACGACAGCGTCTCTCGCCATCCGCCGCCGCATCCTGATGGAGACGTTTTCAAGCGCCGCTCGTCTTGCACGCCGGTCGATCGCTCACGGCCAAGCCGCCCTGCGACCCCTTGCGCACGACGCCCTCGCGTCCACCGCTTCGCCGGCCCAACGTGTCGTGACGTTCGCGAGACGCCCCTCTTGGCGGGCCGGGATGGGCCAAGCAGATCACATTTTCCGAAATTTCGAAATCAAAATATTTTTCTCCGTCGGACTGGACAGGCCAAATCAGCCTGAACGAACAGCCGAATTTCGATTTTTCGCGCACGCGGTGGTTACGGGGTCATCCGCAGCGCGGCCCGGACAGGCAAGGTCCTTTTGCCCGACGGGCGAATCACCCGGCCTTCCAGGCATGGGCTTCGCCGGCCGGTACGAACCAACCGCGGATCTCTTGTGGATCTAACAGCGAAGTGGCGGCGGTTCGCATCGAGGTCCGCTTCGTGAGGCATACCGACCAAGATTTGCTCAGGTCGAGGTCTTCGCATTTTGACCCATTGCAGACCTCAATGCCATGCCTGACCAGCGGACGGGTGAGTGGTGAGAAAGTTCTCGCAGTCCCGAACCACTTTGCCGTAGTGCTGCGCAACCGACTTCGCGACTTGCCTGAGGCAATCGAACTCTTTTGGCCTTTGTAGCCAATAGTCCGGTTGATACGCAGTAGCGCACTTAACAAGTCGCCAGAGTAATAATCCGCCTGCAGCAACGGCTCGACAACCAGCCGCGCAAGTGCCTTGGGCACGAGGTACTTTAATCCAATTCCTTGACCGATCAGAAGCCGAGCATCGGCGTCGCTCAGCGCATGCAGCGGAGTTTTCTGCAAGCGTATGCATCTTGCGACCATTGGCGTGGCGGCCGTTTCCCGTTCCCCAGCGTCGTAGCTCTCAAGCTCTTCTAACGTGCGATCCTCGTCGGCCATCTGCGTACCCGTCCGTTTAACTGCTGGTACCACAACTCGCTCGCGCGAGTCTGCTCCTGGCCCGGCTGAAAAATCCTCGCGGCTGCAATCGTTGGAATTTCGACCCGTAACCCAAAACGCTCATGGACCTGTTTAGCGGCGGAGACGACAATTGCGCATGTGGACCTCAGCACGGATTCGGGCAGTATCGGTCCCGCTCGATGGAGAAGCAGGGCTGTTTATGACGGAAGAGCGGTCAGGCTTGCCGGTTCTTGGCTTCGCGGATCAAAGGTCGTTCGAAACATGGCTCGCGGCTCAACCAGCTGATGCGGCTGGCGTTTGGATCAAGTTCGCCAGGAAGGCGGCGACAGGAGCGAAGCTGACGAAAGCAGAGGCGATTGACGCTGCGCTCTGTCACGGATGGATCGACGGAAAGCTGGAAAAGTATGACAGCGAGCACTGGCTTGTTCGCTTCACGCCACGGAAATCGCGCAGCAAGTGGTCGGCGCTGAACCGCGACAGAGCGCTGACGCTCATCAAGGAGGGCCGCATGAGACCTGCAGGCTTGGCGCAAATCGAAGCCGCCAAGGCCGATGGTCGGTGGGAGGGCGCCTACGCCCCGGCGAGCCGGGCCGAAGTCCCCATCGACCTTCAGAAGGCCCTGGACAACAACCCGACGGCGTCCGCATTCTTTGCAAGATTGAACAGTCGAAATCGCTACGCAATCCTGTACCGGATCGGCAACGTCAAAAAGGCCGAGACGCGGGCGCGCAAGATTGCGGAATTCGTCGCCATGCTCGAGCGTGGCGAAACAATCCACGGCCAGGAAAGATGCTGATTATCGCGTGCAAGCGGCATGGATTTGGGGCTGATAGAGCCCCGCGATTTGGAGGAACAGCCATAGATCAAGCAAAAAGGCTCACCAGTTTCTCTGGGCACGAAGCAGGAGCGCCGTGTTGTTCTGGTTCTTCAACTCGTAGTATGCAACGGGCTTCCCAACGGTAGGACTGGCAGCGAGGATAAGGCCGGCATTGTTCTGGGCGATATGACTCCAAGTAACATCCGCCGAGAAGGTCAGTCCTTTCACGGGTGTCCAGCGGGTGATCAGACCAGCTTGTACAATCTGGTAATCGGGGTTGCAGGTTCCACCCCCCGCTACCTTGGTTGAACTAAAGACCGGAAGGAACGTGCCGCCGCTGGATGCACCATTCCCAGCGGTGCCGCAGATCGCTAGTTTGGAAAAGCTGTCGTAGCTGACGCTTGCCCAAGCTCCATAGGGGCTCGAGACCCAGTGGGGATTCCAGTTGTGGTTGTAGCCGCCCTGCGCACCCCAAGTCTGGATCGGGTGCTGATTACCTCCGGTTACAAACACCGTATCAGGGGCAGCATTGATGGCTACGCTCTGGTAGGCAAGCGGGTTTCCTGAGTTGCCGAACAGTCCAACCGCGCCGTATTGGGTGGCGAGGTCCTGGATGTTGTAGCGGGTTGCACCATTCGTATACACGCCCTGAATGTTGATCGTATCGGCGGCCCCTGTCGGGATATTCCTGATCGTCAACCCCGCTGCCGTGGCATAGCCCCACAAATCGCCGGGATGGCCAAAAGGTTCGACCCCGCCTGAGCCCCCGGTGCCGTAGTAAGCTGCATGATTATCGTGTGCCGCGACCGAGAGCTGAAATATGCCCCAACTCTGGTCAGCGCGAAACCTCGCGACGAAGTCAGGCCAACTCGATCCAGCGTAGTCGCTGCCGCCGAAGGGACCAAGCGCGCCGCCAGCGGGGCTAGTGACGCCAAACGTGCCGAGGTTCTGGACGCCCGCCTGATAGTAGGCGACCTGATCCTGAACCGAGACAGCGAACGTCCTCCCTTGGCCGAGGTCCCAAGTATAGGTGAACTGGTTCACACCTGTGATGGTACCGCCACCACCGACGAGACCGTCAAACGTGTTACCCGGATAGTTCACCCAGGGCATGCTGAATTGCGAGATGGCCCTGCCGACGGTGAAGCCAGCAAACTGGATGAAGGCGCTGCAGGTGCAGAACCAACCACCGGCGACGGCGCCCTGGTTGGCGTTGTTCGGTGCCGAAGCTACCGCACCACCAGATCCGATCGGAGAGTAGATCGTGGCCCCGGTGCCCGTACCCAGGTAGCTGTCCGTATTCCAGGTGAGGGTGACGAACGCGAAGGTTCGCAAGACGCCGAACTCGGTTTGCGTACGTGTGTCGATGTCGATATCTTCGCGAGAGCGCCACAAATAACCGTTGGTGTACCGATTTTTCGCGCCGCCCTGGCCAGAAACGTTGCCGGTGTCATCCGAGTTCGTGTTCGCCAGAACGTCAACGCGCAGATAGCCGCCAAGCTTGAGGCACGTGTCGGTGCCTGGGATGTAGTAGAAACCCGCACCATACAGCGAGCAGACCTTTACATATTCGACCGCCTTGGCCCTCAGGGGGAGATCAGCCGCCTTAGCTCCGGCCATGGCGACCAGAGCCGCCGCTGAGCCGAGGACAAATCTCCTCACAGCAAGCATATCGTTTCCCCGCGCCGACCTCCGTAAAATCCATTGAAGGCGAGCCCCGCAGCATGACCGCGATGGAACCGGAGAGCAACGTTTGCTAATCTCAGAGCACCTATTGATGAGCATCTTGATGAGCATCGTGATATTAATGTAACAGCCGCGGTGCGCGTTCGCTCGACAGCGCGCATACCTATCAGCGACACTGCAGCCCTCGTAATGCGCAGTGCGCGGCAAGAGTTTTCAATTTGCCAGGGCGCTTCATGGCAGAGACAATCGGACGGCGAGAATTGATAGCGGGGCTCGGCAGCGCCGGCTTTGTTTGGTCGATCCCAGCGCGCGCGCAGCAGGCCGCACTGCCGCAGCCTGCCACGAAGAAGCGCCTTGCGATCATTGTCTATAAAGTCGAGGACTTCAGGATCGGAGGCCACCCCCTTGCAACGGCCTTCTTTGAAGAACTGCAGCGCCTCGGCTACGTCGAAGGCAAAAACCTCATTGTCGACCGCTGGCAATATCAGTCGGGACGTCTCGAGGGACTTGCACGCGAAGTGGTCGACACAAATCCCGATGTTATTTCCTCCCCGGGAACGCCGATGACTCTTCGCCTCAAAGCGGCGACGACGACGATCCCCATCGTAGCCATGACCGGCGACCCCATTCGGTTCGGGCTCATTTCGAATCTCGCCCACCCGGGCGGCAACGTCACGGGTGTGAGCGTGGACGCCGGAGTCGAAGTCTGGGCTAAACGCCTTGAATTGCTCGCCAGCACCGTTCCCAAGTTGAGCAAAGTCGTTTTCGTTTCATCGGAAGGAGCTTGGACGGGCGCAGGTGGCCAGACGGTGCGCGAGGCGGCACAGAAGCTGAGCATTTCCCTGGTGCCGTGTCCCCTGAAAAGTCCTTTTGGCGAAGCGGAATACCGGAGCGCATTCTCGTCAATCCAGCGAGATCAACTGGACGGATTGATCCTTTCGGACGAGGGGCAGGTGATTCTTCCGCAAAAGTCCTTGTTGCTTCAGCTGATCCACGAGCTCCGGCTTCCCGCCATTTACCCCTACCGTGATTTCGCGGAAGCAGGCGGATTGATATCCTATTCCTCAGACATCAAGTCCGTCCTTTTCAGGCAGGCGGCTCAGATCGCCGAAATATTACGGGGAGCCAATCCGGGCGACATACCGTACTCTCAAGCAGATCGGTTTGAACTTGTCGTCAATCTCAAAACGGCCAAGGAGTTGGGAATTGAGATCCCCGACGGGTTGGTTGCGGGCGCGGCTGCCGTGATTGAATAGCGTACCTGCGTGTATTTCCGCTTGTGGGCCGCCCGACGGCGTCCGCATTCTTTGCAACCTTGAACAGTCGAAATCGCTACGCAATCCTGTACCGAATCGGCAACGTCAAAAAGCCGAGACGCGGGCGCGCAAGATTGCGGAATTCATAGCCATGCTCGAGCGTGGCGAAACAATCCACGGCCAGGAAAAATGCTGATTATCGCGTGCCGATCCCGACGAGCCAGCGGTGTGGCTGCACTCGCAGGAATTCTTTTCACGCAGGTTTTTCCGCCGTTGCAAACTGCAAACAGATGGGCACCATGCGCCGAAAATCCGTCAAGGTTACAGTGAACGACAAGATGCAGCGCGGCTATCGCTACGTGCTCACGGAGCCCGCCGGGCGCAACTTCGATCCGGAATTTCAGCCCGAGCTGACGCCGAAAGAGATGCTGGCGCTCGGGGTGTTCTGCGGCAAGTACATGACGGACTGCCGCAACGAATTCCCTGCCAGCTGGTTTGCCGGCGCCCGGCTTGCATCATCCGGACCCGACTGCTCCTTGAACTTCTTTGGCGTCGGCGCAAGCCAGCCGCTTGCCGTCTGGCGAAAGAACGGCTGGATCTATCCCGACGATCCGCGCGGATGGTTTCAGTGGTATTGCCGTTACTACATGGGCCGCCGAATTCCTGGCGAGGACGCCCGCCAGATCAAGCGCTGGAAGGCGATCCGCCGACATGTCGCGCAGATCAAGAAGGCGTGCGAGCCGGGCGACCTCACATGCCGGTGCCGGCAGCGCCAGGCGTTGCTGCACTGGGCCTACGACAGCCGGAAACTGTGACGAAGACGCCTTGCGGATCGAGGCGAGCTCCCTCCACGGACACTGTCGGCAAGGTTAGGGCCTATGGTACGCCATCGACGGCCGGTCGCCTGAACCCCATGGCCATCCAGGCGCGAAGTAGCTTCCGCATGAATTTCCAGGAGTGGCGGGGATAGTTGGCAATATCGTCGGGCAGAATCACACCCTGCGGCCGTTCGGCAGTCATAATCCGCATGGTTGCCGGCGGGATGTCGTCGGGAAGCCGGCCGCGATAGACCGCAAGCCAATGGCCCTTGGTGAAGTCGAGGAACATCGCCGTGTTACAGCAGCGCGCGTACATTCGCCTGGTGGGGGAGTCCGGCTTCAACCGGCGCTCGTCAAGAAGGTCGCCGCCTTGAACGCAGCATACGCGGTCCTTGCGATAGAGAACGTAATCCGTGCCGCCATCCTCGGCCAGGACAGCGTGGCCACCGGACGCCACCCGATCCCGGCGACCGGCCTCCTGGCAACTCGCGCAATAGCAGACACTGCGCAAGATCGGTGGTCCGACGATCCGGAGCTCGACTTTGCCGCAGCGGCAAGGTGCCGAGATGTCTTCATTCGTCATTCGCATCGCCTCCAATCTACCTCCGGCCTCGTGGTGCGGCGTCTTTCTGCACCATGACACAACAATCCTGTGGCAGGGCTATCTCAGTGATGCTGCCAACCGAGCGACGCGAGGAACTCGTCCGCGACCGGTCGCCATCGGCCCGGATAAAGCCGAAGCAAGTGTCCGTCGCCCGGAATGTCATGGAGCCGTTCGAATCGCGCGCGGCCGCCGGCTGCGGTGAAGGCCTCGCGGTACTCGCGAATGAGAGCTTCGTTGTAGAGCTTGTCATTGTCGGCATAGAGCCAGAGCTGCGGGACCTTGTCGGCCGCGCCACGGCCGGCGTTCGCATAATACGGCGTCGTAACCGGTCCGTACGGGTACCAGCCGCCGGAGAAATTCACGACGCCCATCACCTCGCTTGGCTTGAGGCCGGCATAATGCATGGCGAGAAAGCCGCCGCGCGACTGGCCGGCGAGCAGCACCGGCCCGGGCCGCACGCCGGGCAGTGTGCGGCCAAAGGCGGTCGCGGAGTCCAGATCCTCGACGGCTTGCGCAATTCCTGCGGACACATCGACGAGGCCGCCATCGTGATCACGGCCAAAATCCTCCTCGCCATTGACTCCTTCGGACCGGCCGCGCCCGCGGCGCATCAAGACCAGCACGGCAAAGCCGTTGTCGGAAAGCCAATGCGCTTCGGTCGAGAACGACCAGCTCCGCAGCTGGTTGCGTCCGATATCGGAGCCGTGGGTGAAGATCGCGAGCGGCGCCGGCCCGGCACCGGTGGGCGGATAATACGTGCCTTCGAGCATGATCGGCCGCGCGCCGTCAGGAGTCCGAATCGCAAGATGTGGAATGAAGACACGTTCGCCGGGCCACGGCCAATCGGCCGGCCGCTCGCCTTTGGCCAAGCGAGCCGGATCGGTGCGGACCAGTGCTCCTGACGTGACGCCGCCCGACTTCAGCGTCGCCGTCATGTACAAGCGGTCGGGACCATCAAAGGCGTAACGGAAGATGCGAAATCCCGTCATGGTCAGCACACCATCGGCGATGGTTGCATCGTCCCGCCACCATTCGCGATTTGCGCCGTAAAAGGCCGAGTCCGACTGCGCGAAGACCACCTTCGCATGCCCTTCGCGCGTGACCCGCTCGACCACGAGAATGTGGCGGTCATCATGCCAGGTCCCGATCCATGCACCCTGGAAGCGGGCAATCTCGGGCGGCACGTCAGGCGCCGGCGTCTCCATCTCGAACTTGTCGGGCAAGGGCACGATCGATTCCGGATCGACCGTGAGCGGCTGGGCCTCGGCATGATGCATCGACATCAATAACACCATCGATAGGACAGTCAGACGTCTGCGCATCTTTCTGTTCATGGCCCTGTCGATCCTACCGCGCGGCGCAAGGGGGATACGGACGCACCTCGATGACAACCCTAACGGAGTGCATCCGAGACGCCAATACCTCTAAATGCGATCGGAAATCGCGCACGATAGAACGGCCAAGCGCCCTACCGCCCCGACGATTGCTGCTTCAGCTCATACACCGCCGTCCCGAACATCGCGGGCACGCCCCGCTCCGCGCCGGGGCCTTCGAGGCTCTCGAGCGGAACGTACACCGCGAACGAGTTCAGCCGGCATTCGGCCTTCCAATACTCGGCCAGCACCGTGCATTCATTGGCCGCCATGTTGTAGAGCGTGCGGCGGGCGCTGTCCTGGGCAGTCGTCGACGGCACCTCGCGCGGATCCGCCACCCCCTCGATGCGGGCGCGGAAGGTGGTGGTGATCTGGATGACGGGATCGGGGCCGAAGGCCGAAGGGGCCGGCGGCTCGGTGCCTTGCATGGTCAAAGGCTGGGCGGATGCAGGTGCAATCGCCAGCGCCGCAAAGGCAACCGCAACACAACTCCTCATGATCGCCCCCAAACCGGCTGGCATCGGCCGTCGATGTCGCCACCGCAATTTCTAGGTCAATTTCGCTTCCCGATCATGACAGGAGGGCAAATCCACGGGAGGCGGGAACCGAATTTGATGCCATCGGTTAGCAGTCACAATCTTCTGATGCTGCGGGAGTGAGCGCCATGGACAAGGATCGGATTGCCGGTACGGCAAAGGATTTCGCTGGAAAGGCCGAGGGTGCAGTGGGCGAGATGGCCGGAGATGCCTCCACGCAGGCGTCGGGCCGCTTGCGCGAGGCTGCGGGCACCGCGCAGAACCTGTACGGCCAGGCCAAGGACGCGGCGCGGGACGCCACCGACACCGCGACCGAGTATGCGCGGCAGGCCTATGAGAACAGCGGCGATACGTTCCGAGAAGGGACGGAAGCACTCGCCAAGAAGGTGCGGGACAATCCGATCGGATCGGTTCTGATCGCCGGCGGCATCGGCTTTGCCCTCGCCTTGATGATGATGCGGCCCTCGTCGCCGCCCCGCCGCGGCGGTCGGTACTACGGCTGACGCGACACCGCGGAGATGAGCCGTGAGTAACGATATTCCGCTGGCACCTTACACCTATGAAGGCCTCGATCCTGTCCCCGAGCGGAAGTCAACCTTGACCCAGGCTTCCGAGGCCGTCACGGGTGCGGCCCGCGGCATCGGCGATGCCATCGAGGCCGGACGCAAGCCCGGCATGCCCCTCAGCATTCTCACCAACATCGCGCGCGAGGCGCCGTTGGGTTCGCTGCTGGTGGCGTTTCTGCTGGGCATTGCCATCGGCCGGCGACGGTAGGCTGATTGCCGAACGGACCAAAGCGCGATGGGACCGTTTGATCGCCATCGCGCTTCAGCCTGCTCATCGAGCGTCTTTCCTGGGCGCAGATCAGGGCGCGAGATGCTCCCGGATGCCTGCCACCGCCTGGGCGATCGCAGCCTGTGTTGAGGGGACGTTGCGCAGCGCGTTCAGCAGCACGAAATCGTGGATCGTGCCGTTGTACCTCACCGCGTCGACCTCAACGCCGGCGTCCTTCAGCTTGCGGGCATAGGCCTCGCCTTCGTCGCGCAGCGGGTCGTTCTCGGCGGTGATGACGAGCGCGGGCGGCAATCCCTTCAGCTCTCCGGCGCCGGCGCGCAGCGGCGAGACGTAGACATTGTCGCGGGTCGCAGCATGCGGCGCATAGAGATCCCAGCCATATTTCATGAAGGCGCGGGCGAGGAAGCGGCCGGTGCCGTACTCGAGATAGGAGGCGGTGTCGACGCTGGCGTCAGTGGCCGGGATCAACAGCACCTGGTAGCTGATCTTCGGGCCGTTGCGGTCCTTGGCCATCAGGCTCAGCGCGGCCGCCATGTTCCCGCCGACCGAGTTTCCCGCGATCGCGATGCGCCCGCCATCCGCGCCGATCTCGGCGCCATGCTCGGACACCCATTTCAGCGCGGCATAGCTCTCATCGAGCTGGGTCGGAAACCTTGCGGCCGGCAATGGCGTGTATTCGACGAACACGCCGATCTGGCCCGAGCCGACGACGATGTCGCGCAGCAGCCGCTGATGGTTCTGGAAATTGCCGACGATCCAGACGCCGCCATGGATGAACAGGACCACGCCGGGGCTGCCACTGACATGCACGGGCTTCATGACATAGAGTTTCACGGTGCGGCCATTCTCGGTGATGGTCTTTTCGGTGGTGGTGACGCCGCTCATGTCGACGGGCGTCTGCGACTGCAGCGCGGTCAGAATGTCCTGCGGCTTGGGCTGCGGCAGCTCCCAGAACGGCGAAGCATCCTTGTTGATCGCGCCGAGGAAGCTGCGGATCTGGGGATCGATCCGCGGATCGGTCGCGGGATTCGGAGCGGCTGCGGCAACGCTGGTCATCAGGCCGGCGCCAATGGTCAGAGCGGCGAGATTGAGGAGATTTTTCATGACACTATTCCTTCTGGGGTGGGGGTTGAGCTCGCCGATCCGTCGGCGAGGAGTGACCCCAGACTAGGCGCGGCTCTGACGCACGGTCTTCCCCCGGCTTGCTGTTGCTTTGACCGGGCTTGCTGTCTTGCCGTGCCTGCCGCGCGCTTGACGCTCCTGCTTGCGGGGAAGTACCGTTCCCGCCGTCCCTCGGACCAGCGAGGGACTGTCTTCGTTGACCGGGAATGATGTGACCCAGTTGTTGAGGGCAATGCCTCCACAAGGTCTGTCGACGTTGTGCAATGAAGAACTGATATCGCGAGCCACCCGGAGGCCGGCCGCGACACGCGGAGCCGCCCGTGGGTGCTAGCTCGCTCGCGCGGTCCACGGAGACGACCATCCAGAGCGAGCCGTTCGACGGCCAGTGGCTCGGCGATGGGCAGCGCAAATATCCGCGCTCAAGACTTCTGCTGTCATCCTCCGATCGCGGCTGGACGACGTTGTCGGCCGAGCTGCGCTCACACTCGGCCGGACGGATCGTCTCGATCGAACAGCAAAGCGTCGAGGTCGTCATCGCCATGGCTCGAACCGAGGGCCCGGTGACGCGGATCGGCGCAGGACGGGAGCAACAGACGCGCCCCGATGCCGGCACGGTCTGGCTGGTGCCGACCGGCGTCGGCCCGGAGGAGATCGTGCTGTCCGCGCCGATGCCGCAGACGCTTCATCTCTATCTGCCGATCCGGCAGTTCGATCTCCTGGCCGACCAGTACAATCTGAGCAAGTCGCTGGTCCGCTCGGTGCAATATATCGGCGGCCTCAATGATGCATTGATCACGCAGGTGGGCGCTTCCATTCTGCATGAGCTGTCAGAGCAGTCGGCGACAAGTCGCATGGTTGCCGAGATGGGCTCACTGATGCTTGCGACGCGGCTCATCCAGCAATATGTCGACCACAATCTGATCGATCGCATCACCGGCGGCGATCGTCCCGATCATGTCAGAATGCGGCGCGTGCTGGACTATGTCGATGAGCACCTCGAGGAGGAGCTCACGATCAACGACCTCGCCCGGGTGGCCCATTTGAGCGAATTCCACTTTGCACGCATGTTTGCTACGGCAATGGGAATGCCGCCGCAGCGTTATGTCAGCCGGCGGCGTCTCGACTCCGCCATGAGGATGATCGGGGCCGGCAAGCTTCCCCTGAGCGAAATTGCGTTCCGGTCCGGCTTTTCCTCCCAAGCAAGTTTCACGCGCGCCTTCCGCCGCGCCACCAACATGACACCCGGCGAGTTCAGGCTGCACGCGCGCTAGCGGCAGTTGCGCTGCCCTCGCGCAGCGGCGGGACGCTGTGCTAGCGTTGCTCCAATAATCCACCGAAACCAAGAGAGTGGACCGTGATGACCAAGCGGATCAACCGCTGCATCGAGCTTTTGCAGCAGGATGTGGCTATCTATTACGACGGTCCCCATAGCGGCCATGTGCTGACCTATGCGCAAGGCGTGATCGATGCCGCGACCTGGGCCGACTACATCAATGTCGGCATGGAGCATGGCGCGTTCGACATGGCGGGGCTTGCCGAGTACATGCGCGGCATGGTCGAGGCCGGACCGACACGCTCGGGCCACCACACGCCGGCGGTGATCGTCGAGGCGCCGGTGAACGGAATCGACGCCGCGCATGTGCGCTATAATGCGTGGCAGTTCCGCCAAATCCTCGGCCGCGGTGTGCATGGCATCCTGTTGTGCCAGGCCGAGAGCGCCGATGCGGTGCGCGCCTTTGTGGAATCCTGCCGCTATCCGCATCATCTCACTGGTGTCGATCCCGACATCCCCTCGCCGTTGCAACGCATGGCCGGCGCGACGCGGCCCGCGGAAGCCGCCAGCGATGCCGCCGGACGCAAGCTGCTTGGCATCGGCACACGGGGCCGCGGCTCCGAAAGCACGGCGGCGCCGGTCTGGGGCGTCTCGAGCGAGGCGTACATGGAGCGCTGCGATCCCTGGCCGCTCAATCCGGACGGCGAGCTGATGCTAGGGGTGAAGCTCGAAAGCCCCGAAGGCATCGCCAATTGCGAGGCGATCATCCGCGTGCCGGGACTCGCTTTTGCCGAGATCGGCCCGGGCGACTTAAGTCTCTCGCTCGGCTATCCCTCAATTCCCTCCGAGCCCTACCCGGCGGAGATGCAGGCGGCACGCGACCGCGTGCTCGCGGCCTGCCGCGAGAATGGCGTCGCATTCCTGCAGAGCTGCACGGCGGAGACCATCATCAAGCGGATCGACGAGGGCGTGCGCGTGGTCGCCGGCCACAGCGAGCTGGCCGCGGTCAAGGGCCGGGCCTATCAGAACCGGACCATGCCCGTGTAGTGCCTGCTCAGCTCGCCTTGCGCACCGTCGACAGGAATTCCGCGACATTGCTCTTGAGCGCGCGGGCCTGGTCCTGCAGCGCCGCGGCGGCGGCGAGCGCGGCCTCGGCGCCGGCATCGGTCTCGCCGGCGACGGTGCGGACGTCGCCGATCTGCCCGGTGACGGTCGAGGTGCCGGAGGCCGCCTGCTCGATGTTGCGG
>Ga0070738_10005874_pt1 | contig 13267 bp, 8 predicted proteins | sample Coa_R2_2_FD_66446 | JGI IMG/M metagenome (GOLD analysis project Ga0070738, IMG submission 66446) | Surface soil microbial communities from Centralia Pennsylvania, which are recovering from an underground coalmine fire - Coalmine... | ecosystem: Environmental > Terrestrial > Soil > Unclassified ... | reverse complement strand
CGGATCTTCAGCACTGGGTAGCCAAGCGCGTGCGCCGAGGCATGATTGTCGCCGATCGCCCGCAACACGAGGCCGGGACGCGTACGATAGAGGAAAAGCCAAATGCCGATGATGAGAGCGATCGAGACGTAGACGAAGGCGTCCTCGCCGAACAGGATGCGGCCGACCACGGGCAGCTCGGTGAGCAGCGGCAAATACAGGTTCGGCGACGGCACGATCTTCTGGCCGACGAACGCGGCGCCGATGAGGCCGGACAGGCCGACGCCGAAGATGGTCAGCGCCAGGCCGGTGGCGACCTGGTTGACGGCAAGCCCGAGCGTGAGCACGGCAAAGACGCCCGCCAGCACCACGCCGGCGAGCACCCCGCACAGCGAGCCGACCACGGTCGAGCCGGTCACATAAGCGCCGGCAAAGCCGCAGGCGGCGCCGACGATCATCATGCCCTCGACGCCGAGATTGAGCACCCCCGAGCGCTCCGCCACCAGCTCGCCGGAGGCCGCGAGGAGGAGCGGCGTCGAAGCGGTGATCGCCGTCAGAATGAAGCTGACCGAAAAGATCAGCTTGGCGATTTCGACCACGGCGTCAAGCATGGGCCGCCACCGCCCTTGGCGCGCTCGGCAGCAGGCGGATGCGATAGACGATCATGGAATCGCAGGCGAGGACGTAGAACAGCAGGATACCCTGGAACACCTTGGTAAGGTCAAGCGGCACCTTCAGCGCGATCTGCGCCTCCTCGCCGCCGATGAAGGTGAGCGCCAGGAACAGGGCGGCGACCAGGATGCCGAACGGATTGAGCCGCCCGAGAAACGCGACGATGATGGCGGTGAAGCCGTAGCCGGGCGAGATGCCCGGCTGCAAATGTCCGATCGGCCCGGCGACCTCGATGATGCCGGCAAGGCCGGCGAGCGCCCCGGAAACGACGAAGGCAAAGAGGACGAGGCGGTCGGCGTTGAAGCCGGAAAAACGCGCCGCCTTGGGCGCAGCGCCGACCAGACGGATTTCAAATCCCATGATGGTGCGGCCAAGCAGCACCGTTCCCAGGATGACGACGATGAGCGCGGCGACCGCCCCGGCATGCAGCCGGCCGCCCGCGATCAGAGTCGGCACAGTCGCCACCGGATCGAAATCCGCGGTTGTGGGGAAATTGAGCCCGTGCGGATCCCGCCATGGTCCACGCACCAGGTAGTCCATGCCGAGATCGGCGACGTAGACCAGCATCAGGCTGGTGAGGATCTCGCTGGCGCCGAAACGAACTCTGCAGAGCGCCGGAATGAGCGCGTACAGCGCGCCGCCGAGTGCGCCGAGGAGCAACATCGCCGGCAACACCCAATGCCCGACGCCGGTGCCGTTGGTGCTGACCGCAAGCCAGCTTCCGCACACCGCGCCGACGACGAACTGCCCCTCGGCGCCGATGTTCCAGATGTTGGCGATGTAGCAGAACGAAAGACCGACCGCGATCATCACCAGCGGCGACGCCTTGACGGCGATTTCCTGCAGCGAATAGCTGTCCGTCAGCGGCTGGATGAAATAGACGTCGAGCGCGGTGATCGGATTCTTGCCGAGGATCGCGAACAGGATCGCGATCGTGACCAGCGTCAGCGCGATGGCGATCAACGGCGAGGCCACGGCGACGAACGGCGAGCGCTCCGCGCGCCGTTCAAGCACCAATCGCATGCTTTGCCTCCTGCTCCTCGGCCGGCCGCTCGGTATTGGCGCCGCCCATCAGCAGCCCCAGGCGTTCGCGGGTCGCCGCGGCGGCATCAAGCAGCGGCGACAGCCGCCCCTGGAAGATAACCGCCATGCGGTCGGCGATCTCTTCAAGCTCGTCGAGGTCCTGGCTGATGACCAGCACCGCGGCGCCGCGGGCGGCAAGATCGATCAGCGCCTGGCGAATGGTGGCCGCCGCGCCGGCATCGACCCCCCAGGTCGGTTGGCTGACGACGAGCACGCCGGGTTCGCGCAAGATTTCCCGGCCGACGACGAATTTCTGCAAATTCCCGCCGGACAGGCTCACCGCTTCCGGATCGCGCTTGGCCTTGCGCACATCGAAGGTTTTGCTGGTGCGATCGACATGCGCTAGGGTCGCCGGCCGGTCGATGAAGCCGTGCTTGACCATGCCGCTGGCGGCATGGCCGGTGAGCAGAGCGTTCTCCGATAGCTTCATGCGCGGCGCCGCGCCGTGCCCGAGCCGCTCCTCGGGCACGAACGCCGCGCCCATGCGCCGCCGCTCGTTGACATCGAGGAGCCCGGCCGCGCGGCCGTCGATGACGATCGCCCCTGCCGCCGGAGACAGGCGCTCGCCAGAGAGCGCCGTGAACAATTCATCCTGGCCGTTGCCGGCAACCCCGGCGATGCCGACGATCTCGCCGCCGCGGACCTCGAGCGACACGTTCTCGAGGCGCGTGCCGTGCGGGTCGTCGGGCGGCAGCGAAAGCTTGTCGACGACGAGCCGCGGCGCCGACGTCGCGCGCCCGGACGCTGTCTTCACCTCGCCGATCTCGGCGCCGACCATCATCCGCGCCAGCGACGCGGCGGTTTCCCGGCGCGGATCGCACGTCGCCACCTTCTTGCCGCCGCGCAGGATGGTCGCGGTGTCGCACAGCCGTTTGACCTCCTCCAGCTTGTGACTGATGTAAAGAACGGCGCGACCCTCGCCCTTGAGTCGCTCCAGCACCACGAACAACAGGTCGGCCTCCTGCGGCGTGAGCACCGAGGTCGGCTCGTCGAGGATCAGCAGCTTTGGATTCTGCATGAGCGCGCGCACGATCTCGATGCGCTGCCGCTCGCCGACCGAGAGCCGCCAGACCTCCCGCTTGGGATCGAGCGGCAGGCCATAGACCCGAGCGGTTTCGCGCAGCCGCTCGGAGACGGCGGCAAAAGATTCCGCCGGCGGAAGGCCGAGCGCCACGTTCTCGGCGACGGTGAGATTCTCGAACAGCGTGAAATGCTGGAACACCATGCCGATGCCGAGGGCGCGCGCCTCGGCGGGGCCGCCCAGCACGATCTTCCTGCCGAGCCAGCGCAACTCGCCGCCGTTCGGCTGGATGAGACCGTACATCACCTTGACCAGCGTCGATTTGCCGGCGCCGTTCTCGCCGAGCAGCGCGTGGATCTCGCTTGTGAACAGGTCGAGATCGATGCAGTCGTTGGCGAGGAAATCGCCATACCGCTTGCTGATGCAAGCGGCGCTCAATAGCGGCGCGGACCGCGGGGAGCCGGCCTGGGGCGACGGATCAAGCATGAGAAGCGCTGCGCATGTCCGTGTTGCCGCTGGAGTGCAAGGGCCGTGCCGTTGCCGGCTGCGGCGAGGCCCTTCCCGTTGCCATCATCCGACAAAATCGCCGCGCGCGCAAAAGGCGGCGGAGCCGATCATGGCGCCGGCTGCGGCATCGCACCGACAAGCTTGCGCAGGTCGGTCCCGTTCTGCCATTGTGTTTTGTCGGGGATACGCGAGGGGAGCCCCACATCGTGGAGCTTATACTTGTTGAATCCGCCGGCGCCATCCTCCGTTGGCTGCATGTGGTCGCCAGCATAGCGTGGATTGGCAGCTCGTTCTACTTCATCCATCTCGATCTCAGCCTCAAGCCGCGCCCCGGCCTGCCCGCCGGCGTCAAGGGTGACGAATGGCAGGTTCACGGCGGCGGCTTCTATCACATGATGAAGTACCTGGTCGCGCCGGCGCAGATGCCGGACAGCCTGACCTGGTTCAAATGGGAGGCCTACACCACCTGGCTGTCGGGATTCGCCCTTCTGGTGCTGGTCTATTATCTCGGCGCCGACCTTTTCCTGATCGACAAGTCGGTGCTCGATCTCACCGTTGGCGAGGCTGCCGGCATTGCCTTCGGCAGCCTGGTCGTGGCCTGGCTCGCCTACGAGGGTCTCTGCCGCTCGCCGCTCGGGCGCCACGAGGCCGCGCTGGCGCTCGTCGGCTACGTCTTCCTCGTGGCTCTCACCTACGCCTTCACGCACGTATTCAGCGGCCGCGGCGCCTTCAACCAGATCGGCGCGCTCATCGGCACCATCATGGTGGCCAACGTCTTCGTCGTCATCATCCCCTACCAGAAGAAGTCGGTGGCGGCGATGCTCGCCGGCCGGAAGCCCGATCCGAGATGGGGCGAGCTCGGCAAGCAGCGTTCGGTGCACAACAACTATCTGACACTTCCGGTCGTGTTTCTGATGCTGAGCAATCACTGGCCTCTGTTCTTCGCCACCCGCTTCAACTGGCTGATCGTGGCCATCGTGCTTGCGATCGGGCCGGTGATCCGCCACTTCTTCAACGCGCGCCATGAAGGCAAGGCGAGCCCGTGGTGGACCTGGGGCGTCGCGGCGGCGGGCGTGGCGGCGATCGCCTGGCTTTCGGCGGCCGGACCGCGCGCGGCAACGGTGGGCGCGCTGCCGCCGCCGCCGAAATTCGCCGAGGTCGCCAGCATCATCACGTCGCGCTGCAGCATGTGCCACGCCGCCGAGCCGGTGTGGGACGGCATCGCCGCGCCGCCCCGGGGCGTGCGGCTCGACGCCGACGATCAGATTCTCCTGCATGCGCCGCTGATCGACATCGTCGCAGTGCGCTCACATTTCATGCCGCCGGGCAATGTGACCGAGATGACCGACGCGGAACGCCTCGTGCTGGCGTCGTGGCTCGCCGCGGGCGCGCCGGCGAAGTAGCGGCGCGGCGAACGACAAGGGGCGATGGAGTTGAGTTTGCATGCCATTCGTGGGCGCCTCCTGAGCTTCCTGCGTCAGCCGCACGGCGCCGGCGACGCGCAAAGCTACCGCTACATCGACGACGGCATCATCCTGGTCGAGTCCGGCCGCATAGCCGCGGTCGGCCCCGCTGCCGAGCTTGCGACGCGGCTGCCGGCGGGAGCGCCCGTGGCGCATCATCCGGGCGCGCTGATCATGCCGGGCTTCATCGACCCCCACATCCACTTTCCGCAGACGCAGGTGATCGCCTCCTACGGCGCGCAGCTGCTCGAGTGGCTGGAGAAATACACCTTCGTCGAGGAACAAAAATTCGCTGACCCCGCGCACGCCACCCGCATCGCGGAATTCTTTCTCGACGAGTTGGCGCGCAACGGCACGACCACCGCTTGCGTGTATTGCACGGCGCACCCGGCGTCGGCCGCAGCGCTGTTTGCCGCCGCCCACAAGCGTAACGCCGGCATGATCGCCGGCAACGCCATGATGGACCGCGGCGGTCCGCCGGGCCTGTTGGCGCCGGCGGCGAGCGCCATTGCCGACAGCTGCGAGCTCATTCGCCGCTGGCACGGCACCGGGCGGCAACGATACGCGGTGACGCCGCGCTTCGCCGTCACCTCGACCGAGGCGCAGCTCACCGCCGCCGGCGCGCTCTTGAAGCAATTCCCCACCGTCCTGATGCAGACCCACCTATCCGAAAATCATCACGAAATCGCCACCGTGCGGCGCCTGTTTCCCGCCGACGCGAACTACACCGCCGTCTATGCCCGCTGCGGTCTTCTCGGCCCGCGCTCCCTTCTCGGCCATTGCCTGCACCTCGACGGCAGCGAGATCGCGCTCCTGCGCGACAGCAATTCGGTCGCCGTGTTCTGTCCCACCTCGAACCTGTTCATCGGCAGCGGCTTGTTCGACTATGCGCGGATCAAGGCAGCCGGCGTGCGCATCGCGCTCGCCACCGATGTCGGCGGCGGCACCTCCTATTCGATGCTGCGTACCGCCGCCGAGGCCTACAAGGTGATGCAGCTGCAGGGCCAGAACCTGCCGGCGCTCGCCGCCTTCGATCTGCTCACGCGCGGCAACGCCGCCGCGCTCGGCCTCGACGCCGAGATCGGGACGCTCGCGCCGGGCGCGTTCGCCGACCTGGTGGTGCTCGACGCGCACGCGAGCGCGGCCATGGCGCACCGCATGGAGGTGGTGCGCACCCTGGAGGAGGAATTGTTCGTGCTAATGACGCTCGGCGACGACCGCGCCGTGCGCCAAACCTACATTGCCGGGAATCCGGCGCTGCCGACGGCGGACGCCGAACGCACCCGTCGATGAAGAAGTTTCGCCGCGCGTCCTAGGCCTCGATCGACACCTCGACCGCGCCGAGACCGAGCAAATCGAAGCGGTAGTCAGACCTCCGCTCGGGAAATTTCGTCGTCGCCAGGTTCCCGGTCATGACCACGTCGCCGGCCCGCAACGTCGTCCCCGTTTCGGCGAGATGGCCGGCAAGCCACGCGACCGATTGCAAGGGATGGCCGAGCACATCGCGCCCCGATCCGCGGTCGATGATTGCGCCGTCCGCGGCAATCGTCCCCGCAAGCGCCGCCAAGTCCGGCCAGATGCGCGCGAACGGGCCGAGCACGATGCCGGCGTTCCACGCGTTGTCGGCGATCAGCGACAGAATCTCGAGGCCTGCGTAATCGGCACGGCGGTCGTCGATGATTTCGATCGCCGGGCAGACCGCATCGACGGCTTCGGCGACGGCGGCGATGACGGCGGGGGCTGCGGGAGCGCGCGCCGGCGCGCCCCCGTCGAGCGCAAGATCGCGCCCCAGGCGGACCGCGATCTCAAATTCAAGGCCAACCCTGCCGTAGGCCGCCGCGTTCAGATGGACGCCCGAGGCGTACACCCGATCGCGCAGCACGACGCCGGCGATCGGACTGTCGATACCGCACATCTGCTGCATGCGCCTGGCGGTGAGCCCGACCTTGTAGCCGGCGACGCCGGTGCCGCGTTCCCGCATTTCCAGGCGGACATATTCGCGCTGCACCGCGTAGGCGTCTGCCACGCAGGCGATGCCGAATGTGGCGGCGAACGGCCGGAAAGTTGCACCGCGGCGGTGCTCCTCGACGAGCGCCCGCGCGGCCGTGATCGCACCCCCTGCCATGGCGCATCCCCATTGACGGTCGCTCCGCGCGAGCGCGCGGCGCACCGATCGGTCAACATACCGCCGCACGCCATCCTATGCTATGTGCGGTCGCACCAGGTGCCCGGCGCGGAAAAGCAGGAAATGCACGATACCGCCGCTTTGATCAAACGGTTGCCCAAGTGCGAGCTGCATATCCACGTCGAAGGCAGCCTTGAACCGGAACTGATGCTGGCCCTGGCGCGCAGGAACGGCGTTCGCCTGCCCTACGACTCCGTGGAAGCGCTGCGGCGGGCCTACCGCTTTCGCAACCTGCAAGATTTTCTCGACATCTACTATCAGGGCATGTCGGTGCTGATCACCGAGCAGGATTTCTACGACCTTGCCTTCGCCTATCTGCGCCGCGCGAGCGCCGACAATGTCCGCCACGTGGAAATGTTCTTCGACCCGCAGGGCCACACCGGGCGCGGCATCGCCTTCTCGACCGTCGTCAACGGCCTCCATCGCGCCATTGCCGACGCGCGGCGCGAACTCGACGTGCACGCCAGCCTGATCATGTGCTTTCTGCGTCATCTCGACGAAGCGGACGCGGAAAGGACGCTCGACAGCGCGCTAGCGTTCCGTGACAAGATCGTCGGCGTCGGGCTCGATTCGTCCGAAACCGGGCATCCGCCGAGCAAGTTCAGGCGCGTGTTCGCCCGCGCGCGCGCAGCCGGCTTCTTTCTTTGCGCCCACGCCGGCGAAGAGGGGCCGCCGAGCTACGTCTGGGAAGCGCTCGACGTGCTCGGCGTCGGCCGCATCGATCACGGCAACCGCGCGCTCGAGGACCCCACCCTGGTCGCGCGGCTGGCGCGGGACAAGACGGCGCTGACCGTGTGCCCGCTGTCCAACCTGCGGCTGCGCGTCGTCGATGATCTGGCGCGGCATCCGCTGCGGCGTATGATGGACCACGGGCTCGCTGTCACGGTCAATTCCGACGATCCCGCCTATTTCGGCGGCTACGTCAACGACAATTACGCGGCGGTAGCACGGGCCTTGTCCCTGACGCGCGCGGAGATCGCAGGGATCGTGCGCAACAGCATCGAGGCCTCGCTCATGCCGCCGCCGGACAAGGACAAAGCGTTCGCCGAGGTCGCCCGCATTCTCTCCGCCGCGTGACGTGTGCGCGCGTGGCCTACGCCCCGCCCTTCATCATCAGATCGACCGCGCGGTCGGCGACCGCCATCACCGGGGCGTTGGTATTGGCGCTCACGATGTTGGGCATCATCGAGGCGTCGAACACCCGCAAGCCCGCGACCCCACGCACTTCGAGGTTCGGCGTCAAGACGGCGTACGGATCGGAATCGAGCCCCATCCGGCATGAGCCGACCGGGTGATAGTTCGTCCCGGTCACCGCTTTGCAATAGGCGGCAAGCTCGGCGTCCGATTTAATGCGCGGATCGGGCCCCAAGACGTCCCTGATCAACCGGCGCATGGGCGCGGTCTCGACGATGGCGCGCGCGTAGCGCATGCCGGCCACGAGCGTGCGCAAGTCACGCGCGTCGGCCAGATAGTTTGGGTCGATGATCGGCTGGTCCGCCGGGTCGGCGGAGCGCAGCCGCACGCTGCCGCGCGACTGCGGCGTAATCAGGTTGGCCATCAGCGTGATGCCGTGTGCGGGCGGCGGCGAAAGCAGCGGCGTCGGCGTCATCACCGGCATGCAATAGATTTGCAGATCCGGCTCGGCGGTCGCGGCCTCCGTGGTGCGCACGAAGGCCATGACCTCCGAGGCATTGGAGGCGACGGGCCCTGACCCGAAGCACAGATATTGCAACCCGTTTGCCAGCATGCGCAGGCCGCGATCCTCGCCGAAGTAGCCGCACGCACTGTTGGCGCTGGCGATCAGGAAGGCGCAATTGTGGTCCTGCATGTTCTGGCCGACGCCGGGAAGATCGACCCGCGTCTGGATTCCAATGTCGGCCAGATGCGCCGCCGGGCCGATTCCGGAAAGCATGAGCAATTTGGGAGTGACGTAGGTCCCGGCGGTGAGAACGACCTCGTGGTCGGCGTAAGCGCGCTCGATTCCCCGCCCGCCGCGCCGGACGAATTCGACGCCGGCGGCGCGGCCGTTGTCGAGCACGATACGGATCACCTCGGCATTGCATTTGAGAGTGAGGCGCGGATCGGCGCGCACCGGATCGAGAAAGGCGCGGGCGGCGCTGCATCGCCGTCCCTTGTGGGTCGTGGTCTGCACGATGGCGACGCCCTGCTGATCGCCGCTGTTGACATCGGTCGCGTAAGCGACGCCGAGGTCCTGCATCGCGTGCAGGAAGACGCGCGAAGCGTCGCAAAGCGGATGATGGGGGTCGGAGACCTTGAGCGGGCCGTCGATACCGTGCGCCGCCGTGTTCAGCCGCTGGTTGCCCTCGTGCTTTCGGAAGTAGGGCAGCAGTGCCGCCCAATTCCAGCCGGCGCCTCCCGTCGCCGCGTCCCATTTGGCGTAATCGGCCGGCACCCCGCGCGTGTAGGTCATGGCATTGACGGAACTGCCGCCGCCGAGCACGTGCGCTTGCATCAGCGTCAACGAGCGGCCGTCGAGCGAGGGCTGCGGCGGCGATTGGTACACCGACATGAACGGGCTCGGCCGCAGCAAGAATTTGACGAACCCGGCCGGCATGTCGATCAATCGGTGCCGGTCGGGCGGGCCGGATTCGAGCAGCAGGACCCGCGCGCCGAATTCGCGCACGAGACGGCTCGTGGTTACGCAACCGGCGCTGCCGCCGCCGACCACGATGTAGTCATACCGGTCCACCCCTTTTTCCCCCTCCGTGTCACTAGACCGGCGAGCCTATCATGATCCTGCTGCATTGAATCGGATCGCGGCCCGGTTGGTCGTGGCCGCACGATCCTGCCAAAGAACCCGGTGTCCGCTTTTGCGGATCGAACTCCGGCGGATGCAAGCGTCGATATGACCGCGACAGCGCCGCCCGTCGGACGCAGCCGGGAAACGGCTTTGGCGGGAAAGGAGCCCCAAGCGCCGAGGGAGGGGGGTGCGCTTGGGGCTCGGACTGCGGTGTCAGCTTTTCACCGCAACAAATCTCGCTGTCGCGACGCGCCGGCGTTGCCGGCCGCCGCCGCTTCGACGGCTTCCGTCACCCAGACCGCGCATTGCTCGCAAGCATAGGTTCGCACCGGGGCGGCTCCGGCCGCCGGAGCGGCCGGAGAGGGGCACAGCATTCTCGCGCATCCGGGGCAGATGGGCTGCAGGACGATGTCATCGCCCACCACCCGATTCATTCTGTGAATGGCCAGCACGGCGCCGTCTCTTTTTTCAAACAATCGAACGAAATTCAAACATCTGTTTAAGACGCAGCGAGGCCGGAAGCAAGGAATTTTTATGATTTCGACCGGCCGGCAGCGCGGCGGTTGGCCGCAGAAAGTTCCACGGCGCTCGAATCGGCGGGCGGCGCCCCGGGCGGCGGCAGCTCAAGCCGGCTGTATTGCCGGGCTCGCCTGCGGCAGCGACAGCCGTTCGCGCACGACGAGGAGCTGCGCGGCAAGCGCGGCGGCGATCACGGCCGGTTCCTTGCCTTTGATCTGCGGAACTCCGATGGGGCAGACCAGCCGCTCGATCTGCCGGTCCGTCACCCCCATTTGCCGCGCCCAGTGCACGAAGCGCGCCCGTTTGGTCTGCGACCCGATCAGGCCGACGAAATCGAACGTTTCGTGCTGGAGGGCAGCGACCGTGATGTCGAAGTCGAGCGGGTGGGAGTGGGTCATGACCACGACCATGGCATCGCGCGGCGCCTCGTCCAGCTCGCGGTCGACGGCGTCGGCGTGGACGGCGACGACGTTCTGCGGAATGTGCTGCGGGAATTGATCCGGCCGGCTGTCGATCCAGCGCACGCTGAACGGCAGCGGCGCCAGCGCCAGCACCACGGCGCGGCCGACATGGCCGGCACCGAACAGCAGCACCGGCGTCGTCACCTCGCCGAAGCTTTCATGGAACGAGGCCGCGCCCACACCGGCCGCGCCGATCACCGGCGCCGCGCGGAGCATGACCGTATCGGACGGCGCGAGCACGCGCTCGACCCGCCCGTCCTCGCCGATGCGCCCCATGACCGCGAAAGCCCCGCCCTGCTCGGCTGCTTCGAAGCGCAGCACCATCGGCAGATCGGCGGGGCCGAAGGTCTCGGTCAGGGTCTTCACCATGCCGCCGCAGCATTGACCGAGGTTGGGGCCCAAGGGCCAGTCGCGGAACTGCGCCCGGCCGCGGCCGGCGGCCAGCGCGGCGCGCGCCGCGGCAATCGCCTCGTATTCCAGGCGGCCGCCGCCGATGGTGCCGAAGAATCCGCCGTCCGGCTGCAGCACGATGCGGGCGCCGGCGTCGCGCGGCACCGACCCGGCCACGCCGATCACGCTGATCAGGCCGGCACTGCCGTGACGCTCGATCGTTTCGCGGATGCGGGACCAGACTTTCGCCATGTGACGTCCAGTGTCACGCCATGACTCTTTCCGCAAGCGGAGCGAGCGCGGCAACGGCATCGACCGGCCCGACCGCCTTGAGGATCGCCTCGGGAGTCGCCGGCGCATCGAGGGCGACGCCGTTTCCCGGCCGCACCGAGTGTACCGCATCGGCGATGGCCGCGAACACCGAGATTGCCAGCATCAGCGGCGGTTCGCCCACCGCCTTGGAACGATAGATCGTCTCCTCGCGGTTGCGGTTGTCAAACAAACTGACGCGAAAGTCCGTGGGCACGTCGGCAGCGACCGGAATCTTGTAGGTCGAAGGCGCGTGCGTGAGCAGGCGGCCCTGCTCGTCGTAGACCAGCTCCTCGGTCGTCAACCAGCCCATGCCCTGGACGAACCCGCCTTCGATCTGACCGATATCGATGGCCGGATTGATGGACCGCCCGACGTCATGGAGGATATCGACACGGCGCACGCTCATCTCGCCGGTAAGAATGTCGATCAGGACTTCGCTGCAAGCCGCGCCGTAGGCGTAATAGTAGAACGGACGGCCTTTGCCGCGGTCGCGGTCCCAATGCAGCTTCGGCGTCTTGTAGAAGCCGGCCGCCGACAGATGGACGCGCGCGGCGTAGGCTTTCTTGGCCAGCTCGCCGAACGCGATGCTGTCGTTGCCGATGAACACGCGATCGTCGCGGAACGAGACCAGATCCTCGGGCACCTGCCAGGTCTCGCTGGCGAAGCGCGCCAGCCGCCCCTTGATTTCCCGCGCCGCCCGCTGCACGGCCATGCCGTTGAGGTCGGTGCTCGCGGACGCGGCGGTGGCGGAGGTGTTGGGCACCTGGTCGGTCGAGGTGGCGGTGATGTGCACGCGCTCGAGCCCGATGCCGAACTCCTCGGCGGCAATCTGCGCCACCTTCTGAAACAGACCCTGGCCCATTTCGGTGCCGCCGTGGTTGAGGTGCACGGAACCGTCCTGATAGACATGCACCAGCGCGCCGGCCTGGTTGAGATGCGTGAGGGTGAACGAAATGCCGAACTTGACCGGCGTCAGCGCGATGCCACGCTTGAGGATCGGCGAGCGGGCGTTGAACGCCGCGATCTCCTTTCGCCGCGCGCGATAGTCCGACGATCGCTCGAGCTGCTCGATGACCAGCAGCGCCACGTCGCAATCCTCGACGGTCTGGCCGTACGGCGTGAGGTCGCGCCCGGGGCCGTAGAGGTTAGCATTGCGCACGTCCAGCGGATCAAGCCCGAGTTGCCAGGCGATTGCGTCGATCACCCGCTCGATCGCCAGCATGCCCTGCGGGCCGCCGAAGCCGCGGAAAGCCGTGTTCGACACCGTATTGGTCTTCACGCGCCGTGAATGGATGCGAAATTCGGGAAGAAAATAGGCGTTGTCGGCGTGAAACATGGCGCGATCGACCACGCCGATGCTGAGGTCGGCGGAGCAGCCGCAGCGCGCGTCGAGTTCGAGATCGACCGCGCGGATGCGGCCGTCGGCGTCAAAGCCGACCGCGTAGCCAACGGCGAAATCGTGCCGCTTGCCGGTCATCGCCATGTCGGCGTCGCGGTCGAGTCGCAGCTTGCACGGCCGGCCGGTGACGCGCGCCGCCAACGCCGCGATCACGGCCCATTGCGTCGCCTGCGTTTCCTTGCCGCCGAAGCCGCCGCCCATGCGGCGCACCCGGCAGGTGACGAACGAGTCCGGCAGATCGAGAACGCGGGCGACGACGTGCTGCACTTCGCTCGGATGCTGGGTCGAAGAATAGACCAGCATCGCCCCGTCCTCGCCGGGCACGGCGAGCGCAATCTGGCCCTCAAGATAAAAATGCTCTTGGCCGCCGATGTGCAGCGTCCCGCCGGCGCGCAGCGGGGCGGCAGCAAGCGCCGCGCCGACGTTGTCGCTGACGAAGGCGTAGTCGGGCAGCACGAACTCGCCGGCGGCCCGGCCCTGCTCGACGGAAACGTTCGGTCGCTCGGCGGCCACCT
>Ga0070738_10005866_pt1 | contig 13275 bp, 10 predicted proteins | sample Coa_R2_2_FD_66446 | JGI IMG/M metagenome (GOLD analysis project Ga0070738, IMG submission 66446) | Surface soil microbial communities from Centralia Pennsylvania, which are recovering from an underground coalmine fire - Coalmine... | ecosystem: Environmental > Terrestrial > Soil > Unclassified ... | reverse complement strand
TAAGTAATCATTATCTATACTACGTGTGCTGGTTCGAGAATTGTGTGTCAAGAAGTATCAAAAAGTATAAGTATTTTAGCAATTGCTCTTTGGAGAAAAACTTTTTGGTTTACTGACTATACCTTCAAGCTGTAATGAAGAAGTATCAGAGATATCGGCAACCAATTTAATGTCATTATTGAAGCAATTAAGATAAGCACAGATTATGCGCGTTTCACTCAAGATAAAGCCATCGTCTGTCTCTAGGGTTGGCACTTTGCCTGTAGGATTGTAATTGAGTAAGTCACTATCTGCCTGTCGCACAGTACATGCTTGCATTTCGATTCGCTCCCCCAAATTTAGCTCGAGTGCAGCGACTCGAGCCACCCGTGCGTATGGGGAGTTAGGTGTGTAGAATAATTTCATGACCAAAGGTGTTATGTATTATACTTTTTGCTAAGGAATTACCAACTACTTAACCGCTATCACAATCATCTCCACCTGTTTGATTAAATTGCTATAAATAGCGCTTTCTTTAAGTAAGAACTGTGTATCAGATGCACTTTCCGGATAACGCTCAAACCAGAGTTCGCCAGGGGTGTAAGCGACATGCACCAGTTCAAAATCAACATCAAGGTATAGAGCAAGCAGCGTAAAAGCTTTTGAATTTGCAAGCCATTCTCGATTTTGTCTTTTTGAAAGCATGCTTAACCCTACAGGTGTGATTGCACGAACATGAGTAGGGTCGTGGAAGAAGCTATCACTTCGATGATGTGGGACTGTAATATGCAACTTCGCTCCTGGTTTGCAAATGCGATATAGTTCTTGGATGATTTTCAAGTAAACTTCTGTTTGCTGGCCAAGATGTTCCAACACATGATGCATCTCAATTTCAGCAACACTATTGTTGTCCCAGGGATAGGGAAATGTTTCTAGATCAAATCGGAGATCCGGCTCACCAAATTTGTCAACATTGACATAGCCGTCAAGGCGTTTTGCCCCGCACCCAAGATTTAATCGTAGGTCTGTCATTGTAAAATGAGTATAACAGTCACATAGTAGATATTTTAAGATAAAGTCCTCTAAATAGAAAAGACTGTATCCAAATGAAACTTTGCTTAAGTTAATGAATAACTTAAGGTAAAACTCAACAGATGTGACAGCATGACCGGACTGTATATATAAAACTTTATATAAAACTTTATTACCTGTTGTTCTTGGTGCTAACACTTACCTTAATGAGCACCTAAAGGAGAACCAAAAAATAAAAGGTTAATCAAGCGGCATCTTAAAGAAAATAGTTTTTGCCAATTACCTTCTGAGGAACAGTGTTGTTGATTTTTCTAACTCCAACTGCCACGTTAGTACTCCCAACGTTCATAAGATGAGCCTAACGCTTGTTGCATCTAATGTGTGAGGAAATTTCACTTTATGCACAAAAGTTTTAGTTTTATCTTATACGCAACAAATTTCAACTTATGTGCAAACCTACAATCATCAGAACTTAGATATCATGCGTATAATTAGAGTACAAGATAACCTAGATCTCTTTGCACTCGTTCTCGAGAACTACTAACCCCAAATCCCCGACCTCACTACCTTTAACACTGATCACAGGTCATTATCATATAACTGCATGGTTGATCAAAAAATACCCACTGGGATACAGCCTTTGGGTAAACAATATTAAAAATAAAGCCCAAGTTTTACTTTCACTTTGAAACCTTCACACCCTGACAATTCTTCAACCAAAAATTTACCTGAGCTATCTAATCTAAATGTCTTTAGCTCATAAAGACACTTCACCACTTTTGGTTGATTCAAATTCTTACTGAGGGTAGTGCCTCTAAATTACAATTGACTGCTATATCAATATCGGTAACAGCGATCACACTGTAAAGTAAAGATGCAAAATAACACATCTCTACAACAATTTATCCATAAAATAATATTTTTTTAAAACTAATATAAAAGATTAGATATTTGTCAATAACTCAAAAGCTTTATGTCCACAGGTGCAGGAAAAGCACTGGTAAACGTGGTTAAAGAGTAGTAAATAGGCTTAATAAATTGTGTATACCCATTGGTGTACACAATTATATTTCCTTTTATCTTCTACTTCATATACGCTCACTTCCAGCGTAAAAGTAGGGACGTTGCATTGCTAAGTCTCTACACACCTGTGAATGACAAATACATATTTTGATTCTTAATCAAAGGAACCATAATGTCTGAATTGTTTAAAGGAGAATTTTCTCGTCGTCAAATTCTGACTACTACCGGATTAGGAGCCATTTCAGCCGCAGCGATCGCTAAAATGGGTGAAGAACCTGCTGCTGCCCAACAGCCGCCGACAGCACAACCTACGCCACGCGGAGGCTCATTACCACCTCAGATTAAGTTTGCACCCATATCTGAGCAAACCGAGGTCGATGCAGGGGGACCACCAACAGCATTGCCACCAGAAAGACGCTTGGGGTTCGCGATCGTTGGACTTGGAAGACTGGCATTGGAAGAAATTATGCCGGCGTTTGCCCAGTGCAAACTAGCCAAACCGACTGCACTAGTCAGTGGCGACGCTGCCAAAGCAAATCAAATTGCCGAGCAGTATGGCATTAAACCACAGAACATTTACAACTATCAGAATTACGATAATCTTCGCAACAATCCAGATGTTGATGTTATTTATATTGTGTTACCTAACAGTATGCATCGGGAATATACGGTGCGTGGCGCTAAAGCAGGGAAACACATCCTGTGTGAAAAGCCAATGGCAACTACAGTCGAAGACTGTAAAGAGATGATTGATGCCTGCAAACAAGCTAATCGTAAGCTGATGATTGCCTACCGCTGCCAATATGAGCCGCACCATCGTGCCATGATCCAGATGATCCGCAACAAAGAATTGGGATCTGTAAGGTTAATTCAAGCAGACAACGGACAAAACCAAGGCGGTGACTTGAACCAGTGGCGATTGAAACGTGCCTTAGCTGGGGGTGGTTGTTTACCGGATGTGGGAATCTACTGCCTCAATGCAACCCGCTATTTAACAGGAGAGGAACCAATCGAAATTAGTGCTAGAACATTTAGCACTCCCGGCGATCCGCGCTTTAAAGAAGTAGAAGAAAGTGTCACTTTTCAGCTGCAGTTTCCCAGTGGAGTGTTAGCAATTTGCTCCACCAGCTACGGCATTCACGAAGCGCGTCGGTTTCGCGTCTTTGGTTCCAACGCCTGGGGACAACTCGATCCGGCGTTTTCCTATAACGGGTTACGGATGATGGTTTCACGCAAGTCATCAACTAATAATATGGCAGAAAACGTGACTGAGGTAAGGATGAGTGAAAAGAACCAGTTTGCTTTAGAGATGGATCATATGGCAGATTGTGTGATTGCCAACAAGCAACCCCACACCCCAGGAGAAGAAGGTTTGCAAGACCAAAAGCTGATGGCATTGATTTACCAAGCAGCACAGACTGGCAAAACGATTACCCTACCACGCGTATCAGGACTAGATGTGACTCGTGGTCCTGCCCCCCGAACCCTCAAATAATACCAATGTTCCCAAGCTTCCTTATTTTTGAACCTTGAATTTTAAATCCTATCAATGACAACTTCTGCTTGGAGTCCACTACATAAATCGCTGTTTCGCGATCGCTGGATTGCTTCGATAGTCTCTAACATTGGGGGCTGGATGGTGGTGATCGAATTGGAACCAGAAGAAGGGCCAGTTTTAGTGACGATAGAATATTGCATTGACCCTAATCAAGCCGAAGAATTCATGGAAGCAATCAATGCTCTACGAGTGGTACGGCTACGAGATGGTGCTATTCGTTGGGGTATTTGAGCAAGCAGGGGTTTAAAGCAACTTTTCAATTTATTTACGCCTTAATTGCTATAGATAAAGCAAAACAACATAAACAGTGGAATTCACCCTAAAAAACACGTATTTTTTGGGTGAACTTTCTCTAGAAAGCAACTGGATAATTATCTATTGTAATTATTAGTTAAATATTGAATAGTTGACTTAGTTATTAATTGAATATTCAACAACTAAAACTCTAATTGAAACCAACAGAGGTTCGTAAATATGTTGAAAGACAACGTACAATCTGAGTTGTTTGTAGAGTTATCTAACAAGCAACAGCAATTTGTTGCAGGTGGCTATGGTCCCGATTATGGCAACTGGTATGGCGGTGGCTGGCCTGGTGGCAACTGGCGTGGCGGTGGCTGGCCTGGTGGTAGCAACTGGTATGGCGGTGGCTGGCCTGGTGGCAACTGGTATGGCGGTGGCTGGCCTGGTGGTAGCAACTGGTATGGCAGTGGCTGGCCTGGTGGTAGCTGGCGTGGTGGCAATGGTTACTGGGGATAAAATTCCGAGTTCTTTTCACTGTAATTGATCTGGGCTTGCCCCAGCAGAGATACTTGTATAGTCTCACAAGACAATGGTTGCAATTGTTAAGTAAAAATTAGGCGTTGCTAAATTTAGGATAGCAATCCTTACAGGATCTGTAAAAATCAAAAGTTTTAGAATCCTGGTTTCTCCGAGAAGCCAGGATTATCATTTTTTACAAATGAGCAAATGTGATGAACACAATGTATCGAAGACTTGCGGCATAGATAGGACGCATCCCGATTTGGCAGATTTATTTTGTAGTGCGAGCATCTTGCTCGCTAGAGATAAGCGAGCAAGATGTGAGTGCAAAGCACACGCTTCGCGAACGCACTACTTATTCCAAAATGGGATACTCCCCATAGATAGACACATAGTCTAGCTAGTGATTGGCAACTTTAGTTAAAGAGGCAATAGTCAATTAAAACTACGATAATTTGACTGATATATAGTATTTTAGTGATAACACTCTATTAAAAGCAAAACATAATGAGGTGACAAAACGCATCCCACTCCCCATTCCCTACTCCCCACTTACCCAAATCCTTTAGATGTATGTCACATTTAACTTTACGACGAGCAATAGCTCGGCTCGCTGCAGGCATCTTGGTATTTTTTGTCATCAGCTTATTGATGGTGACTAACCCAGCTTTAGCAGATACAACCAATGTATTGCCTATTCCACAACCATCTTTTCGAGGTAAAATCGGCATCACTTACCAAGAGTCAACACCGTATTTTCCTCCTCCAATCACCGCTCCAGCAAAAGCCCCGAACGTGCTGCTTGTGCTATTGGATGATGTGGGTTTTGGGCAAGCAAGTACCTTTGGTGGACCTGTAGAAACCCCAAATTTGACTCGCCTGGCTGCAAAAGGATTGCGTTACAATCAATTCCATACCACAGCCCTGTGTTCACCTACACGAGCAGCTTTGTTGACTGGACGCAATCATCATTCTGTGGGTACAGGAGTTGTTGAGGAATTAGCAACAGGTTTTCCTGGTTACACAACTATCCTACCCAAGAGCGCTGCCACTGTAGCAGAAGTATTGCGGCAAAATGGTTATAACACTGCCGCTTTTGGTAAATGGCACAACACACCAGATTATGAAACTAGTGCAGTAGGTCCTTTTGATCGTTGGCCAATAGGGTTAGGATTTGAGTATTTTTACGGTTTTTTAGGTGGTGATACTAATCAATGGAGTCCGGCTTTAGTAGAAAATACGAAACGGGTTGCACCACCAAGGAATAACCCAGATTACCATTTGACCCCAGATCTAGTAGATCATGCGATCGCCTGGATTCGTTCTCAACAGTCCATAGCCCCTGACAAGCCTTTCTTTACCTATTTGGCTACTGGTGCTACCCATGCACCCCACCACGCCCCCAAAGCTTGGATTGACAAGTACAAAGGCAAATTTGACCAAGGCTGGGATAAATTACGAGAACAAACCTTTGCTCGTCAAAAACAACTAGGTGTTATTCCCGTTGATGCCCAGCTGACACCCCGTCCTAAAGAACTGCCAGCGTGGGATTCCCTATCAAAAGATGACCAAAGAATCTACGCCCATGAAATGGAAGTATTTGCGGGATTCTTAGCACAGACCGACTATGAAGTAGGAAGATTGATCAGTGCAATTGACCAAATTGGTGAATTAGACAACACCATTGTTTTCTACATCGTTGGTGATAATGGTGCTAGTGCAGAAGGCGGTTTGGCAGGTAGCATCAATGAATTGAAAGTTTTTAATAAAGTACCCGAAAGCCGAGAGCAACTGCTGGCTTCCTTAAATGACTTAGGCAGTCCCAAAACCTTTAATCATTATCATGCAGCTTGGGCATGGGCAGGTAGTACCCCTTTTCAATGGACAAAACAAATTGCTTCTCACTTTGGTGGTACTCGTAATCCCTTGGTCATTGCTTGGGGTAATCGCATTAAAGATCGCGGTGGAATCAGGAGTCAATTCCATCACGTCATTGATATTACCCCCACTATTTTTGAGGTAGCGGAAATTACTGCACCTACGGAAGTAAATGGAGTGAAGCAACAAGAACTAGAAGGGACTAGCTTAGCCTACACCTTTGATAATTCTGATGCACCTTCCCATCATAAAACCCAGTATTTCGAAATGTTTGGCAACCGCGCTATTTATGATGACGGATGGATTGCGGCTGCTCGTCATCCTCGATTGCCTTGGCAAGGTACAATCAATGCTGACTTCCAACAAGATCCTTGGGAACTGTACAACATTGAGAAAGATTTCAGTGAAGCCAATAATTTAGCGACTGAAAATCCTAAGAAACTGGAAAAACTGCAAAAATTGTTTTTATCACAAGCACGTCAATATCAGGTTTTGCCATTGGATGATCGCGTCTCTGAAAGATTTGATGTCAGCAGTCGCCCCTCTCCAGCTGCAGGACGCACAACTTTTACTTACTATTCTGCTGTAGCATCAATTCCAGAAGGTAGTGCACCGAGTTTGAAAAATCGATCCTTCACCATCACTGCTGATGTAGAGATTCCAGAAAGTGGTGCACAGGGTGTGCTATTAACCCAAGGGGGACGTTTTGCTGGTTGGAGCCTTTTCCTTGAAAATAGTAAACCAACATATATCTACAACTTTGTGAATGCAGAACGTTATAAAATTCAATCTCCTCAAAAATTATCTCCAGGTAAATCAACAATTAGATTTGATTTTGATTACGACGGCGGTAAAGTTGGTGCAGGAGGAACTGGGAAGTTATTCATCAATGATCAACAGGTAGCTGAAGGGCGAATTGAAAAAACTGTGCCCTATCGCTTGGCGTTAGATGAAACCTTTGATGTTGGTCGAGATACAGGTACTCCTGTCGTTGAAACGTATCAAGTACCGTTTGCATTCACAGGTAATTTACAAAAGATTACCTTAAATTTGAATTAAACAATGTAGAGATAATTCATAAATTACTTCAGGAATATCTTAAATATTGGAATTGATGATTTGGTAGTGCGAGCATCTTGCTCGCTTGTTATGGATACGCACGTAAGATGTGAGTGCAAAGCACACGCTTCGCGAACGCACTACCTTTTAACAATTGGGATATTCACGATTTTTTCTACATTTTAGAATTTCTTAAAACAGACAAATTTACTATTTGCAAATTTCTAAGAAATTAAAAAGACTATGAATGAAATTATCCCAATACTTGACAAATTAGCATTTCTAGCTTTTGTCGTCGCTACTATGTTTGGGACAGGTTTAAAGTTAACGGTACAACAGATTTGGCAACCTCTGTGTAATATCCGGTTAGTGATTTTCTCGCTACTATCAAACTTTGTCTTAGTGCCACTTTTTGTGTATTTACTGCTGCAAGTGATCCATCTCAACGAACCTGTAAAAGATGGTTTGATTATCATGGCATTAGCATCTGGTCCTCCAGCGTTACCTAAACTTGCCCAGATAGTTAAGGGAAATTTAGCTTTTTCTACAGGGCTGATGATGTTGTTAATGTTTGGTACAGTCTTTTATATGCCGATCGCACTACCATTAGTTTTACAAGGTGTGCAAGTCAACTCTTGGGATATTGCCAAACCATTAATCTTTCTGATGCTAACACCATTAGGGATTGGGTTATTGATTAAGGCAAAGTATGAGGCGATAGCTTTCAAGCTTCAACCCGTGACTTTCAAAATATCTAATTTTGGCTTACTTTTAGGTTTAGTAGTAAGACTGATAGTACACTTCAATGAGATTATTATTTTATTGAAAACGGGAGTAATCCTTATTTGTGCTATTTTTATTGTATTCTCCTTTACTGTGGGCTATCTTTTAGGCGGTCCTGGTATTGATACCCAAAGAGTGTTAGGAGTGGGAACTGCTCAACGCAATTTTGCTGCAGCATTATTAATAGGTACAAGTAATTTTGATGATCCAAATGTAGTGAGCATCATTATGGTAACAAGTTTATTAATGATGGTGATCGTAATGATTTTGGGGCAGAGGTTACCAGAGCTAGATCAAGTACAAAGTACAGAGGTAGAACAGGTAGAAGTTTCTTAAAGGTAAAAAATCCGTTTAAAATGACTATAGTTTTTCTGTCCGTCTTTAGTAAGACTCCTGATGGCGGCTGTTGCCCTTCATTCCCCTAACCCCTTGTGGTTCTTACCCCTAGCTCCATTTTCTATTGAATCTAATAGAATGAAACCAAGCATAAAATCTATGATCTCGCTCAAACCACTCTGCGTCCTCAGGGTGGTTTTTTATTCTTGGTGATGTCGGTGAGGATTTGCTTCGGTCTCTTCCTGATGAAAGAGAACTTAGCTTTGAGCGTATTCTAAAGTGGGCTTAGAGAACTAATTTCGATGGGATCACAGATTTATCGAAGTCATCAGGAGTTTTTAAGTGATGCATATTAACTATCACAACCTCTTTACGCTTATCGCCTTTGCGATCGCGACAATACCCGTTTTCCTACTGCTTGACCGCTGGTGGCGCGAACGGGTTTACGACCTATCTGGTAAACAGGTAGAAACCAATGGAAAAAAATTGCCTGAACCGATTGAAAAACAAAAAGAGCCATCACTTGAAACGACCCCTGTAGAAGATAACCAGTCTGCTTTGCAATTGATTGATCCTTCCCAAGCATCTGTTGAAGTTCAAGCTTGTTTAGGCGATATTCAAGACACCTTAGGAATTCCCTGGAAACCAGCTAACTGGAGAGCTTATGCGATGTATCCCGCCGTGATGCAGTTGTTTTGGGAAAGACTCAAACCAGCAACGCAAACTGAATCCTTCTTGGAGGATGCGATCGCCATTAATGAAAAGGTGTACCAAGACGTTAATGACTGGTATCAACCAGGTTACCAAATTCATATAGACGAGACCGCCCATCGGCAGATCCAGCGAGAACTGAATGCATTTAGCTTTGGTAATCCACAATTGCTAATTCAACAGATCGCTTTAAGTAAAACTCTAGCAGGTGAAGTTGTCGGTCAGGATAGGAATGCAGATATCCGGCGTGGTCCCCATGCCTATCGCCATCCGGAAATTCAATTAACTGGGGGACAGTCGGCTTCTACCCAAATGCAGCGAATATATAGTGACATTAAGCAAACTCTGGGAATTCCGATGATCAACTCTGACTATGAGGCTCTAGCCCATTGGGCTGACTTTTTTATTGTCGCTTGGGAAGACATCAAACGCTGGCGTGATCGACCAGAATATCAGCTTCTCAAACAAGCAATTGTGCAAAAAGCAGAAAATGCTGCCAGTCGGCTTCCTTCTGTGGTTGTCATCGGTGAAACCGAAGTCCGCGATCTCTTAGACAATCCCGAAGATTTCGAGCAAATTCAGCAGACAGTGCAGATTTTTACAACAATTTTGCCAGAATTGATTATCCAAGATGCCCTATTCTATCTAGGTTTATCAGGTCTTCGTGCAATTTCATCAATTCCTTAATAAAAATCATTCATATTATATGAAAACTGGAGAATTAGGAATAGTATAGAGTGTCCCCCTTCCCTTGTCTCTTAAAATAAAGCCCTAACGAAATAAAAGGAGAAAATTTTGGTTACAACTCAACCTCAACAAGCCTCAAATACTAACCAGTTGCTACGCGATCGCGTTGTTCTCATTACAGGTGCAAGTCGTGGTATTGGTGCGGCGACTGCTAAATTAATGGGACAACATGGTGCTGCTGTTGGCGTGAATTACTACGGTAGTGAAGCAGAAGCGCATAAGGTTGTGGAATCAATCACATCCGATGGTGGTCGGGCAGTGGCGGTGAAAGCCGATGTGCGTGATCTACAACAAGTCAATGCAATGGTGCAACAGGTTACAGAGACTCTAGGTGCTATTGATACGTTGGTGATTAATGCCAACGCAGATTTTCCAATAACCCCCTTTGTCGATTATCGTTGGGAAGACTTTGAAGCAAAATTGCTTGGAGAACTGAAAGGGGCGTTTTTTCCCTGTAAAGCGGTTGTCTCCTCAATGATAGAACGTAAGCGAGGTACTATCATTGCCGTTAGCAGTGGCTTATCTCGTCATCCAGGAGAAGGCTTTATCGCTCATAGTACCGCAAAATCTGGATTAGATGCTTTCATTAAAAGTCTAGCACTGGAACTCGGTCCTCACGGAATACGTGCTAATGTTGTCGCGCCTGGGTTAACCCTAACTGATGCCACAGCCAGATTACCTCAAGCATATAAAGATGCTTCATCTCAAATGGTGCCATTAAAGCGAAATGGTCTACCAGAAGATGTTGCAGGAGCTATTGTGCTATTAGCATCTGACGAAGCAAAATTTATTAATGGGGCATATTTACCCGTGAGTGGTGGTGTACAGATGCTATGATAGTTCTAATAGACAAATTCGGGGGCTAATTTTCCCTGTTCCCTGTTTCCGCTCCCGTTTCGGGCTTGCTCAACGAACAACCTTCAAGGTATCGTAAAGTAGTTTATAGCGACGAAATCCAGCTTCATACAAAGGATTGGCCTGTGGCTGTAACACATGACCATTTCGCGCTAGTATTTTAAGTGCAGCGTCTAAACTAGGGTAGGCACTAACCCCCACCATTGCCAAAATAGCTGCTCCATAAGCGGCTCCTTCTTCGGCTTTAGGAGCAATGAGTTCTGTTTGTAATACATCTGCTAGAATTTGTAACCAAATTTTAGAACGTGCGCCTCCACCCGTTGCCAAGAGTTGATGAATGGGTGTGATCGCACTGATGACTTCCAAAGCTTCCCGCAAGCTGAATGCAACTCCCTCTAAAACTGCACGAATGATATCTGCCTGCGTATGAGCTAATGACAAATTCACCAAAGCACCCCGTGTATTTGGATCGAGGTGGGGACTGCGTTCTCCAGAAAGATGAGGCAAAAATAAAAGACCACGGGCACCAGGTAGCGATCGCTCTGCCAAATCCATCAAATCTGTATAAGATATATGTGGTACAAATGTATCACGATACCAACGCACAGAGCCACCAGCTGCTAGCGTAACTCCTAGTAGATGATAGCCACCATCCACATGGCAGAACAAATGTACTCGACCTTGTGGATCAGGAATTGGCTGAGCGCATGGTGCAAAGATAACTCCCGATGTGCCAACACTCAAACTACCCAAGTTGAGGTTGCTTGATGAGATACCCAAACCAATTGCTGCTGCTGCATTGTCACCTCCCCCAGCAATGACAGGTAATCCTACAGGTAATCCCACACGGACAGCGATTTCGGATTTCAAGCGTCCGGCGATCGCATTAGATTCAATGACTGGCGGGAAAAAGGCAGGATTGATATTGAGAGCATGGAGAATATCTGTATCCCATAGTCGCTTTGCCAAATTCAAACACCCAACACCAGATGCATCAGATGGTTCTGTCACGGGTTCGCCCGTTAGTACATATCCTAGATAATCTTTTGGTAAGAGAATTTTCCACAACCGAGTATATGCTTGTGGTTCTTTAGCTTGTAACCATAGGAGCTTCGGTAGTTGAAACCCCGTAATTGCTGGATTTCCAGTGCGCTGGATGAACTCCTGTCTGGGAATAGTGTTTTCAATGAGAGCAACAGCTTCACCTGTACGCTGATCGTTCCACAAAATTGCTGGTCTAATTGCTTGACCTTCCGCATCAAGAGGAACCATACCATGCATTTGTCCAGACAAACCGAGGGCAATTGCTTGGTATCCATTTAGTTGTTGAGTAACATCGGATAGAACAGCTAAACTTGCTTCAACCCAATCCGATGAGTTTTGTTCTGTCCAACCGGGGTGTGGAGTTAGTAGAGGATAGCTCCTGGCTGCTTGGGTGATGATTTGCCCTTGCAAGTCAACAGCGATCGCCCGTACTCCTCCTGTACCCAAGTCTAAGCCAACTACGATGTCAGTCAATTGTCTCTCCCAAATTTTTAAGCTCAGAAGGCGGAAATAAGATTTCGCCTTGAAAGGTTGCAGCTTTTATTTTCTCATTAAGTTTTGGGCATAGGGCATGGGGTATAGGTTGAAAAGCCTATCTATTGTTGAGAATTGTGCAAGATTTGGGTTAGGGTTTCTTGAGAGCCAAACTCATATAAACTGTGTAAATGCTGTGTAACTGTATTGACAAAAAGCGATGACTGCGATAAATCACCAAAAATCTCAGCGAGGTTGAGCAATGGTTTTGCATCGGAACCACTGGTATGAGCTAGTTGAGTCAAAGTATCTGCTATTGGGTCATCAATAGCAATGGGGTTGCCTTGGTCATTCCTGCCATTAAGGTAACGGAACCAAGCTGCAACTGTGAGACTCATATAGTTAATAGCTCCTCCTTGGTTCAGCGCATCACGGACTGAGCCGAGAACAAATTTTGGCATTTTGGCGGAGCTATTAAGGCAAAGACGGGGCAGTTGATCGCGTATCTTGGGATTGGCAAAGCGTTCAATTAAAGTCTGTTTGTAATCGTCTAAATCAATTCCTGGTACAGGTTGGAGTGTGGGCGTAACTTCTGCCATCAAATGATCAACGGCTTGCCGAATTAAGGGATCAGCCATGACTTCATGAACGTAGGTATAACCTGACAAGGAGCCAAGATAGCCAATTAATAAGTGACTTGCATTGAGCAGTCGGATTTTCATCATTTCATAGGGATGAACGTCCTGAGTCATCTGCACACCAACTGATTCCCAATCAGGTCTACCTGCACAAAAATTGTCTTCAATGACCCACTGAAGAAATGGTTCAGCAACGACCGGAAAGGCATCATCAATGTTAAATTGTTCCGCTACCATTTTGATATCGGCTGGGGTGGTGGCGGGGGTAATGCGATCAACCATAGAGTTAGGAAAAGCAACCTCCTCAGCAACCCAGTCTCCTAATTCTGGGTTCTGCATCCGTGCATAAGTAGTCAACATTTTACGAGCAATGTTGCCGTTACCTTGCAAGTTGTCGCA
>Ga0070738_10005862_pt1 | contig 13285 bp, 15 predicted proteins | sample Coa_R2_2_FD_66446 | JGI IMG/M metagenome (GOLD analysis project Ga0070738, IMG submission 66446) | Surface soil microbial communities from Centralia Pennsylvania, which are recovering from an underground coalmine fire - Coalmine... | ecosystem: Environmental > Terrestrial > Soil > Unclassified ... | reverse complement strand
CCCGATGCGCTGCACGTAGGGAATGCGATCGCGGATGGGGTCCATACCGAGCACGCGGATGCGCCCGGCATCCGGCGCGAGCAGGCCGGTGAGGAGCTTGATCGTCGTGCTCTTGCCAGCGCCATTCGGACCAGCGTAGGCGACGATCTCGCCGCGTCGGATCCTCAGACTGATGCCGCGAAGTGCCTCAACCCGACGGACCTGCGGGTGGATGAGGCCGCGGATGATATCGCGGAGCCGACCGGCCCGCTGGACCTGACGGTATACCTTCCAGACGTTTGACAGCTCAACGACGATGTCCGAATGACAAGTAGCGCTGGGAGCCAACGCGTCCATAGTGCATCAGCCCTCGGTAAAAGACAATGGCCGCGAGGCCGCTCAGGAGGACCGCGGCGAGAGGGGTCACGACTGGTGCGTACGGCGCCGGGTCGATCCCGAGGAGGGCGCGGCATGGATACCAGGCGACGAAGCCGGTGGGAAGCGCCGTGAGCAAACCTCCCAGCCAGATCGGCCCGAGCCCGTCGAGAGGGAACGGGGAGATCTCGCGCATAATGCTCATGGCCGCGCTGCTGATCTCCTCCGCCGCTCGTGGTGCCCAGTAGGCCACGCTCCCCCAGAGAAAGGAGAACGCCAGGGTGATCGCACAGGAGGCGAGAAGATTGATCGCGGCCAGGCCGAGCCACAGGGCGGCCGGGTGGAGGGCAAGCTGTCTGGCCGCCCAGAGTACCAGCGCGGCCCCTGGGATGAGCGCCATCGCGCCCGAGAAGGGAACGAATCCCTCGGTCAGGAGGGTGAGCCAGACCGGATGCGGTTGGATCAGAACGTGATCGAGCTGGCCGCGCCCGATTCGCCGGCTGATGATCGCGACGTTGAATCCGAAGAACATATCCTGGACGGCCCGGACAAGCAGAGCGTAGCCGAGCATAAAGACCACCCGCGGCTCCGACCAGGGACCGATGCCCTCGAAGCGCGCGGCAAGCAGGAAGGTCGTCGCAATCGTGCCGAGCGCTAGTAGCATATCGGAGACAAAATACGTAAGAAAGAAGCCGGGCTGACGCGTGATCCAGACCAGGTCCATCCAGGCAAACAGACGCCAGTGGCGCAGGATCGTGCGCAGGGTCTTTCCCATCGGCTTACCCGCCATAGCAGGCCAGCTTCTCCCGGTTAGCCTGCCATGCCCGGAGGGCTATTGCCCACAGGATAATGGCCCACCCGACCTGGAGCAGGATCAGGGTCAGGGGCGCGCCGGTGGCGGTATAGAGGCGGAGCGGCGCCGAGGCCATCGAGGCATAAGGAAGCCAGGCAAGAACGTCGCCGAGGCCCCACGGCATCAGCGCGAGTGGGACCACCGCGCCGGAGAGAACCATCGCCAGGGCGCCGCGGAGCGCTTCGATCCCCCACGGGCTCTGATCGAGAGCGACGATCAGAGCGAGAAACAGGTACTCGAGTGCAAAGCCGATCACCGCGGCCAAGACAAGGCTTACCCCGAAGGCGACGGCGGCTCGTGGGCTTGCTGGCCACGGGTTGACCCCGAGCGCTGGGGAGGCCAGCAGCAGGGGCATGGAAAAGAACACGAGGGAGAATCCCCAGCGCCCGACCGTTCTGGCCACGACCTGGCTTACCAGACGGGTGGGCTGGAGGAAGAAGGACGTGATGCTCCCCTCCCATAAGGCCATGATGAGGTCGGTGCGGCAGTTAAGGATATCGGCGAAGACCTCGGAGATCAGCGTATAGGTGAGGACCGCATCGGTAGAGATCCCCGAGACCGTGTGCGATCCACCGAGGACGGTACGCCAGAGCGAGAGGAGGACTACCACGCGCGCGAGACGGAGGAGGTAGTCGAGGGGGAACCACGGGCTATCGCCCGCGTAGGCGGCCGCGGCCATTGCCGCCGTCTTGTAAAATCGTCGGGCCGATCCGACGAGTGCGGTGATGCGAGGGAGCGGCTGGCTCCGCCGCGGCGGACGCCAGCCGGAACTCTCTGCCGCGGCCGATGCGTCGTCGAGCGCCATCACGCTCCCTTACCGTATCCGGTGAGAGTAGAAAGCTGGGGAAATCCGGGCAGACTGCCGAACCCCGGCTCGTCCACCAATGATACGTGATCCCGACTATCGGCCGCGAATGTCCCTGGCTTCCCGGTCTGCGGTCGGGGGAGGGGAAACAGGTATTCCGCCTAGCCGGTCCGCGCCTCCAGGCGCTCAAGGATCCGCTGGCGGAAGAAGTAGCAGATCACGTGGCCGATCTGCATGTGGACATCCTCGACGATGCCATAGTGGTTGCTGTCGACCACGATCCCGAGATCAACGAGCGTGGCAAGCTTGCCGCCGCCAAAGCCGGTCAGGCCGATCGTCGTCGCGCCGACCTCCCGCGCGTAGCGGATCGCGCGCAGGACGTTCTCAGAGTTGCCGCTTGCCGAGATGCCCAGAACCACGTCGCCCGCGCGCACGTACGGCCGAAGCTGGCCCAGAAAGACGCTGTCGTAGCCGACATCGTTGGCCCAGGCGCTCAGCAGGGGAAGATTGTCGGTCAGGGAGAAGGCGCGCACCGGCCGGGCCGGCGCATCCCCCCGATGCCCGAGCGCTCCCTTGGTCAGATCGGTGACGATATGCGAGGCGGTTGCCGCACTCCCCCCATTGCCGAGGACGAAGATCTGCTGATCATTCTCGTAGGCGGTCCAGAGCGTCTCCACCACTCGTGCCACGGCCGCAAGATCCAAGCGCCCCAGCGCGGCGGTGAGCACGTCGATATAGCCGCGGGCGAAGGTCTCGGGGTTGGTCATCGAAGAATCCATTGGAAACCTTCCTTCTGCCGGTCCACCCGCACCTGGAACAGCCCGTGCAGGGCGCGTTCCACTTGTTCTCGAACCATTCTGTCTCAGCCGTGCATCTCCCCTGGCGTCGTCGGCGCGCCGTCATCGCGGTGCCGCTGGCGCAGGGCCTCGATCTGACTCCTCAGATCCCCGACTTGCTGGGACAGAAAGAGCAGGTACCCAAAGAGCACGACCCAGACGATCGTATAGGCGGCGAAAAGATAGACCAGATTCTGCGCGGGCATGGTGCATTATCCTTCCGCTTCTTCGAGAAGCCGTTCAATCTCGTCACGCATGAGCTCGATGCGGAGTCGCTGACGCATCACCACAATGTAGAACAGGGTGAAGGCCAGCAGACTGATCAGCATCGTCACGAGCATCGAGGGGGGGAGACCGCCCTCTTCGATCACTGGCTGTGGATGGAGGGTCCGCCACCAGACGACCGACATCTGCACAATTGGGACATCGGCGAAACCGATAATTCCCAGGACCGCCCCGAAACGTGCTCCCCGGGCGCGGTCAGTCGTGTAGGCGCGGAGCATCAGGTAGACAACATAAATCACCCAGAGGATGAGAGTAGTTGTCAGCCGCGCGTCCCAGGTCCACCAGGTTCCCCAGATCGGCCGTCCCCACAGGGAGCCGGTGATCAGGACGAGCGTGGTGAACACGACGCCGACTTCGGCCGAGCAGCGCGCCAGGATATCCCAGTGATCGGCGCGGCGCCACAGGTAGAGAAGGCTGGCCAGGAACACGACGAAGAAGGAGAGGTAGGCCAGCCAGGCCAGGGAGACGTGGAAGTAGAAGATGCGCTGGACATCGCCCTGGACCGCCTCGGTCGGTGCCCAAAGGAAGGCCGTGTACAGCGCCGCCACGAACGTGATGAACAGCGCGCCCGCCAGCACCCAGTCGTACCAGGCCAGCGCCCGCCAGCGCGACTCGCTGCGCCGGTTGGCGAGCGGAAGAGACGTGACACTCATCGGTCACTCCTCCACGACATAATCGAACGCGACAAAGGAAAGGATACCAAAGATGAGATCGAATGCGACGAGCAGTTCGATCCAACCCGCCCGGCTGCTCGACGAGCCGCGCGTCAAAAGCAGGGCGGTTGCCTCGACCGCTGCGATGACCACCGGGACTGCGATCGGGAAGATCATGAGTGGAAGCATTACCTCCCGAGCGCGCGTGCTCGCCGCCATCGCCGCGAAGAGCGTTCCGACACTGGCGAGGCCGACTGTACCGAGGAGGATGATCAGGGCAAGCTCGGGCAGGGCGATCCCGATGTTGAAGAAGGTGACGAAGACCGGTAGGGCAATCGCCTCGACGACGAGCATAAAGAAAAGATTCCCCAGGAGCTTGGCCAGGTAGATCGCCCCGCGGTCGACCGGCGCACTGAGCAGACCGTCGAGCGCCCCCCGGTCCTTTTCCAGAATGAACGATCGCCCCAGGCCGATGATCCCGGCAAAGCTGATTGCGACCCAGAGGACGCCCGGCGCGACAGCCTCGATGGTGTCCACGCGGAGATCGAAGGCAAAGTTGAAGATGACCAGCACGAGCAGAGCGAAGACGACCATGCCGCCGAGCAGCTCGCGCGTCCGTGCCTCGGTGAGCAAATCCTTCCAGAGCAGTGCCCGGACCTGGCGTGCGAAAGAGCTCACCGGATCTCTCCCTCCCCCCGGAGCACCGCGGCGAGCACGGCAGGGGTCAGCTCACTGGCTGGCCGATCGAAGACCTTGCGCCCGCGCGCGAGAACGATCACGCGATCGGCGAGCGCAAGCGCGAGCTCGGGATCGTGCGTCGTGAAGAGCACAGTGCGCAGGTGCCCAGTCGCATCGTAGAAGAGTGACCCGAGCAGGGCGATCCCTGCGAGGTCAAGTCCAGTTTCTGGCTCGTCAAGGAGCAGAAGTGGCGGATCATGCACGACCGCCCGGGCCAGGGCCAGCCGCTGTTGGAGACCGCGCGAGAGGGTTCGGACGCGGTGTCCCGCCCGATCAGCGAGCCCGACCTGTGCAAGAAGCGCGTCAGCGCGACCGGACGGGTCGGGCAGGCCGTACAGGTGGCCGTAGAAGATCAGGTTCTCGCGTGCGGTCAACTCATCGTAGAGAAAGGTCTGATGGGCCAGGAATCCCACGTAGCGGCGGACAGCGCTGGCCTGGGATGGAAGCTCCAAGCCGCCGACGCGCACCTGGCCACGGGTCGGACGGACCAGGGTCGCGAGGATGCGCAGGAGCGTCGTCTTGCCCGCACCGTTCGGCCCGAGAATGGCCACCCGCTGGTTCCACGGCACGACAAGGTCAAGGCCATCGAGTGCGCGACGGTATCCGTAGCGCCGCACCAGCCCCTCGATCTCGAAGGCAAGATCGGTGGCGATAGACGGCGCGAGTCGGCTGGCGACCGCCATCACCCTGCTCCCGACTCGCCTGGCACCCCTTGACTGCCGAGGATGAGATCAATCAGGGCACGCTTCTGGCGAGCTCGCTCGGTCTGGTAGGACGCGGCATCGATCTGTCCTGCGGCAAAGAGATCGTCCAGACGGGCCAGGGACTCGAGCAGGGCCTGCCGCTGAGCCGTTGGGCTCGCCGCCGCGGCCGCGCGCGGCCGGAGGCCCAGCAGCAGGCCGGCGGCGAGCGCAAGGAGGATCAAGGCGATGCCGCCAATCTGGACGGCCCGTGGATCAAGACGGTTTGCCGGGACACTCGGCAAGCCGATCGCATCGACTGTGACGGGGGTGTTCGCGGCGAGATGATCCACCGCCAGGACGCGGTACGTCTGGCCGTTGAGCTGGACCGTTCCGCCGTCTTGCAGACGATCGCTCCGAAACTCCAGCCCCGCGTCTGGAGCGAGGAACCGCATCGTCGTGACCGGGTAAGGCAGGCTCATCTGTACTTCGACGACGCCTTCGGCGTAGCCGACTCGGTAGGTATAGACCACGGCATGCGTGCCTGGGAGGACCGGCGCCGTGCTGGCGATCCCCCCAACGACCGGTAGGAGGTGCGCCGGATCCAGCCCGACCTGCGGCTGGAAATCGCTCGCACCCTGGGGCAAGGGCAGACGCAGTGTCCGGGGCTGCACGCCGGGCACCGCCGCGCCGGGGTCACCGCGCAGGTCCCCAGTGTAGGTCCGATCGCCGGCGTTGGTGATGCTCAGCATCACCAGCAGGGTAGCTTGCTGGGTCGATGGGTCGATCTCACCGAGCAGCCAGTTCGCGCTGTCAACGCGGATCGCAGCGTCGCTGGTCGTGGTCTCATAGATGCGGAGGGTGAGGGGACCCGCACCGGCCGATGAGGCATCCACCAGGTATGGAATGCCGTGGTAGACGACCGAGACAACATCAGTCGCCCCGGCCTGGTCGGGTACATCGGCGAAGCTGAATCGCCCGGCGGCGTCGACAGTCGTCGAGCGGTCGAGCAAAACCTTGCCGTCCTGGCCCACCGCGCGCAGGGTCACGGTCAGGCCAGCCGGGACGTGCGCGCCAGCTGTCCCGTTTACGACGGTTCCCTGGATGGTGCGGGTCGTGGCCGCTGCAGCAGGAATAGCGGCAGCCGCGCTGAGAAGAAGGACGGTAAGGAGTGCCAGGATTCCGCGCCCGGCACCTGCCGGCAGTGCGAAATAGGGCTGTCGACTCATCGCTTCGCCGTGGCCTTCAGGGCCTCACCGCAGGAGGGGCAAAAGCGGGCCGTCAAGGGCACCTCCCCGCCGCAGGACGGGCAGAGGCGCCGCCGGGCCCGGATCTCCCGGATCTCACGCTCGATCTCGTCGTCGATCGCCGCGACCTGAACATCGATCGCGCGCAGGAGCCGGGCGGCTTCCGTCTCAAGACGGTTGCGCGTCTCGGTATAATCCTCGGCGCTCACCTTGCCAACCCGATAGTCGAACTCGAGTTCGCGCAGTTCGGCGTAGACCTGGTCGCGGCGCTGGAGGAGCTCCTCGGATACCCTGGGCAGATCGACCGGTGTCATCCTCTCTCCGCGCAGGAGAGGATAGAACACGAAGGCCGCGACCGCGATGGTCAGCACGACGGCGGCGGTAACCAGGATCGTCATCGCGTGCCCTCGAAACGCTCGAGGTCGCGTCGGACCTGCCGCCGGTAGCGGTCGAGCGTCGGATCATCGATCTGGAGATGCTCGGCAGACAGCCGCCCGCGCTGGAGGCTCTGGCGGAGGAAGATCAGGACAATCGCCGCACCGATAACCACGGCGAGGATCGGCAGGTACCAGACCGCCAGGTTGAAGCCCTGGCGCGGCGGCTCCAGCAGGACAGCCTCGCCGTAGCGGCTGACAAAGTAGGCCACCACCTGATCGGGCGTCTCGCCTGCGGCAAGCTTCTCACGGATGATGCCGCGCATCTCCTCGCAGAGCTGGTTGTCGCAGACGTTCAGCGGCAGGTTCGTGCAGACCGGGCACCCGAGCTGGCGCTCAACCTCCAGCTCCTTCTCTGCGAGCGGATCATCGGCGTATCCGACGCGGGGCACGGCCAGGCTTGCCAGGAGCGCGAGCCCGAGAGCGATGACCAGGCCGACTCGCTGCCACCGTCCCGTCTCAGATGGCCTCAACGTGGACCCCCTCGCCCACTGGTCGAAGTACCGGTACTCGCGCCGGCTCCCGGTCAGGCCAGAGCGTAATCAGCGCGCCAGCGAGGAGGACAGCGCCCCCGATCCAGAGCCAGAAGACCAGTGGATTCACGAAGATAAAGAAGCTCGCCGACCCATCGGGCTGCCAGCCGGCCAGCACGATGTAGAGGTCATCCAGCGGCGTACTCCGCAGGGCGACTTTCGTATTCGGCTCGGTTTCGAAGTTCACGTGGAACTCCTTGGCCGGCTCGAGCCGACCGGCGGGATGGCCGTCCTGTTGAATGTCCAGATCTACCCAGACTTTCCGATAGCCGGGGAAGGAGCCTTCCTGCAGATGACCCATCGTCAGAGTATAGCGGCCGATTGTCGTCGAGGCGCCGGGACGAAGCACGACATTCTTCTCAAGCTGGTAGAAGTGCGAGCCCACGACCGCGATCGCGATCAGGACGATGCCAATGTGGACAATGTACCCGCCGTAGCGCCGGCGGTTCGAGCGGATGACGTTTACCAGCGCCAGGGCCGGGTTCTGGCCGGCGCGCATCCGTACGCGTACGCCCCAGACGAATTCCTGCAGAGTGGTCGCGAGGACGAAGGTGCAGACAAAGAGGGCCACGTCGGCCGGTGCCTGACGGATTCCCGCGGCGAGCAGGAGGATCGTCGCGCTTGCGGCGATCATCAGGGGGATCCCAAAGTTGCGCCGCAGGGTTCGTGGCGAAGCGCGCCGCCATGGCATCAGCGGCCCAATGCCCATCAGGGCGACGAGCGCTAGGAAGAGCGGCCCGTCGACCCGTTCGAAGAAGGGGGGGCCAACCGTGAGCTTCACCCCCTGCAGGGCCTCGGTGACTAGCGGGAAGATCGAGCCCCAGAAGGTCGCGACAACGATCCCGAGCAAGATCAGGTTGTTGACCAGGAAGCTGGCCTCCCGAGAGAGGGCAGACTCGAACTCGTGCTCGCCGCGGAGCTCTGGCATCCGATAGAACAGCCAGCCGAGCGAGAACACAAGGGACAGCGCTAGGAACGAGAAGAAGTAGATGCCGAGCGGTGACTCGGCAAACGAGTGCACTGATGACAGAATACCGCTTCGGACGACGAATGTCCCGAAGATCGAAAGGTTGAAGGTGATGATGACCAGCGCCAGGTTCCAGACCTTCAGCATGCCCCGGCGCTCCTGGATCATAACGGAGTGGACATAGGCTGTCCCGACAAGCCACGGCATCAGCGCCGCGTTCTCGACCGGATCCCAGCCCCAGTAGCCGCCCCAGCCCAGCACGTGATAGGCCCACCACATGCCGAGGAGGTTCCCTGCTCCCAGGACAGCCCAGGCAAAGAGCGAATACTTGCGCGTCGCACGAATCCACTCGCTCCCGAGCTGGCCGGTGATCAGCGCAGCCATGGCAAACGCGAAGGGAACCGACCAGCTCATGTAGCCGGCCAGTAGCACTGGCGGGTGAAGGAGCATGCCCGGGTCCTCGAGGAGCGGGTTAAGCCCGAGCCCGTTCGGCGCAGTGAACGGCAGTCGCTCGAAGGGATTGCTGACGAAATTGAGCATCAGCAGGAAGAAAGCCTCGATGGCCAGCAGAATCGCCGTGACATAGGGCATCAACGAGAGATTCACGCGTCGGTTTTGAAGGACCACGATCCCGAGGTAGATCGCCAGACCAGTTGCCCAGTAGAGGAGCGATCCTTCCTGCCCGCTGTAGAACGATGCGATCGTCAGCGGGAGGCTCATCTCCCGGCTGGAATGGGCGGCGACGTAACGGACCGAGAAGTCGTGGGTGACGAAAGAGTAGACCAGGACTGCCGCCGCGATCGCCATGAGGATGGCTGTACTCCACGCGGCGTGTCGCCCACTGGCTAGGAGGGCTGGATCGCGCCGGAGGATGCCCAGCACATTGGCAAGGATGCCGTAAATGGTGACTGCCGCCGCGAGGAGCAGGGCCACCGAACCCAGATCGGCCATGCTAGCGAACCGGCACCGGCGTGGGGATCTCCGCGGTAAACTTGGACGGGCACTTGGCGAGGAGCGTGCTCGCCTCGAAGACGCCAGCGGCGCTGTAGTGACCTTCGACGACGACCTGGATGCCCGGCCCAAAGATGTCCGGCACCACGCCCCGGTAGACGACCGGGAGCGACCCGCCGTTATCAGCGATCGTGAAGCGAATGGTCGCGTCGGTCGCTGATCGCTGGATCGAATTCGGCTGGACAACCCCAGCCACCCGAACTGCCTGTCCCGATGGGCCCTTGGCGCGAAGCTCGCTCACCGTCAGGTAATAGACGGTCGTGCTCTGGAAACCGGTAATGATCAGATAGCCGATCGCCGCGATGACAACCAGGGCGACGGCCATCACGCGCATGGATCGCAGGCGCCCAGGCGAGTCCGGCTCCAGGCGGCGCGGAGTACCCGCCACGAAGGGCCGCTGATCCGCTGTCAGGATGCGTTCACTCACCGCAGGAGGTCCTCCAGGGTTCCGATCATCTGCATCGCATCCACCGGGCCGGTGAACTTCCGCGCAATCGTTCCGCTGCGGCTGATCACGTACGTCTCTGGAAAGCCGACGACGCCGTAATTGATCGAGACCCGACCGCCCGGATCGGGAGCCATCGGGTAGGTCGTCTGGAACTCCTTGATGAACGCGCGCGCATCGTGATCGTTATCCTGGACATCGATGCCGAGGAAGACGACCCCGCGATCGCGGTAGCGCTCCCAGAGCGTCTGGAGGAGCGGCTGCTCATCCCGACAGGGGGCACACCAGGATGCCCAGAAGTTCACCACGACAACCTTGCCCCGGTAGCTTGCCAGATGCACCGTCTGGCCGTCGAAGGTGGTGAGTTGGAAGTCGGGTGCGACCATATCCGGACGGGGAACGAGCCCCGCCTGGAGCCGTTGCGTGGTCAGACCGTAGAGGAACAGCGCCAGGAGGAGAGCAACCGCCAGCCACGCCACTAGCGGAAGTGCACTCAGCCGGGCAGGCGTTCTCGACGGATCTCGCGCGATGCCGACGTCGGCCAACTCTCGTGACAACCTTTCGACTCGACCATAGGGATATTAGTGGCAGGCCATGGGGTTTGTCAAATAGCAGGCCCCGTCAGTACGGCGGAAGATGGAGGAACCACCGCGCGCCCAGGAAGTTGCTTCCCACCGAGATGATCAGAAGCACGATGAACAAAGCTCGCCACCCAATTCCGAGTGGACGGCGCAGGCCAAGCGCGGTGAGAATCAGCAGGAATGGCGTGAAGTCGAGCGAGAAGCGGTAGCCGTACTGGTACCAGCCGGTGTTGTAGTAGAGGAGATCCGGAAGGGCGACCAGGATCGTGCTGGCCCAGGAGGCCGCCGCAAGTAGGGTATCCCGCGCCCGGGGCCAGCGCAGTGCGAACAGCAGGGCCGGTGATACTGCCCAGAGCCCGGTGCCCTCCGGATCGAAGCGCAGGGGAAAGGCAAGCCCCAGCAGGGACAACTCCGGCAGGTGCAACTGGCCCAGGAACGCAAAGGGGTTTCCACTCAGGATAAGCCAGACCGCAGGGCCGATCGGACCGATGATCGGCGGTGTGATCAGGAAAGCGGCCAGGTTCCGGGGGAGAAAGTGGAGGCTGAACAGGCCGTAGCGCGCGCGATCAGGTGCCAGGCGCGGAGCAATGCGCATCGCGAAATAGCCGAAATCGAGGGGCGATCCGAAGCGCAGGGCATTCTGGCCAAGCAGGAGGATCAGAGCCAGGACCGACGGGGCGGCGAACGCGACCAGGCGGCTAGCTAGTGGACGCCAGGACCGGTCGCGGCGCAGGGCGCACGCCAGCCAGAAAATGCCGCCAAGCACCGTCGGTGTTCGGGCGAGGAATGCGGCGGCTAGGGCAGTGCCCGCGACGAGTGGACGCCCGCGGCCGGCGCATTCGATCAAGTAAAGGAGCATGAATGTGACCGCCACGACGTGGGCGGTGTACCAGACCGTACCGGCCACAGTCGCGTAGAAGTGGACCGTTCCGACCCCGAGCAGAACCGCGATTGCGATCGCCGCACGCCGGTAGACCGGAATGCCTGACGGCGCGGCGAAGCCCGGCCGGGCGAGCCGCCGTACCAGCAGGTAGGTGAGGGCAACGTTGAGCGATCCCAGGACAATCGTGAAGATCACATCATTAAAGCCCGGGCCGACCAGGGCCACGAAGGGGAGCATCAGGAACGCGGGCATCGGCGGGAAGGAAACGTAGAAATGGCCCGCGAATGGTGTAATATCGCCGAGGCGTGCCGCACGCGCCGGGTCAATCCAGAGGTGTCCGTGGAGCAGGGCATCGGCCAGGAGAACAAAGTGCGGCTGTTCGGACTGCTGACCAATGCGCGACCCGTCGGTCCATGCATAGACAAGGAAGGCCAGGAGGGCCAGGACCGCCGCGATAATGTGGTCCCCCGCGGACCGGGCACCGGTGCCGATCGCGGTGTCTGAAGTGTGCGAGCTAGCTTCGACACGTACTGTGCGCGTAGTATTCACGGCGGATGGCCCTCCTTCCCATCCTGTTTCGCGCCCGTCTGCGTGCGACGGCCTACAATTCAATTCCTGGACTGACCGCCGGGTTAGGGTAAACGATCCCGCGGTCGATCGGCAAGCTTCGCCCGTGCGGTTGCCAGCGCCAGGTGTTATAGGCCGCGCATGGGAGAATCGAGGAACAGCTCCTCGCTGGCCAGGGCGCACGAGAGGAGCCGCGATGCGTCACGCGAGGGATGGGGGGCTCCGACCGGCGGCGCGATGCGAGTCCGACCGGCGTCGGTTGCCGGAAGCCGGTGGTTGAATCTGGTTGTTCAAGGGGGTAGGAGCGGGGTGAACGACTATGCGCGAGAGCTCGCGGGGGCTCGCGAGCTGGCTATTCAGGCGGGTGACGTCCTCGTCCGCTATTTCCAGACCGATCTCAGCGTTGAGATGAAGGGCTGGGCGGATCCGGTCACCGCCGCCGACCGGGAGTCCGAGCGGCTGATTCGCAGCGGCCTGCAGGAGCGCTTCCCGTCCGACGGTATTGACGGGGAGGAGGAGCCACCGGTGCGCGGCTCCTCCGGCCGCATCTGGCTGATCGATCCGCTCGACGGCACGGCTGACTTCGCAGGCGGTCTGCCGATCTTCGCTGTCGTTCTCACCCTGATCGAGGCAGAGACACCCGAGCGGCCGCTAGTCAACGTGACGTATGACCCGATTCGCCGGGAGCTGTTCCACGCCGTGCGCGGCGGCGGGGCGTTCCTCAACGATCGTCCGATGCGGATGCGCCCGCGGAAGGATTTGGCATCTGCCCTGATCCATGTTGACTTTTTCTGGCGGCGTCAGGAGGCCTGGCAGACCAGCCTGGAGCTGGCGCGGCGGATCACTGCGGTCGCCCCGCACGTCCGGACGCTCGGCTCCGCTGCCCTGGCCCAGGCCTACGTGGCCGCCGGCCGGCTGGATGGCTACGCGAAGGTTGTCAGCGGCCGCTATGATATCGTGGGTGGGAACCTCCTGATCACCGAGGCGGGAGGCATCGTCACCGACCTGGCCGGTCGCCCATGGCGCGCCCGCGGGAGCTTGCTTGCGGCACCGCCCGATCTGCACAGTCAACTGCTCTCCCTGACCCGGGACCTGGAGCTGTCCTGACCCGGCCCTCGGCTTGACGATCATCCGTCCGCCCGGTATCGTGGGCGGCAGACGCCCCGCCGCGGATGCCCGGCGTGCCGTTCCGGGTGGGATGCACCGGGAGCAATAGAAGCGGCAGGGAAGAGTGGAGGGGATCATGCTGCGGGTCGGTCTCGTTGGGGCCGGGAATATTGGCCGCGAGCATCTGGCGTGTCTTCTGCAGCTCGATGAGGTGCGGGTCGTCGCCGTCGCCGATCCGGTCCTTGATCTCGCCCGTGATCTTGCGAATCGGGCTGGCGCGACCGCCTATGCCGATTACCGCGACCT
>Ga0070738_10005859_pt1 | contig 13293 bp, 10 predicted proteins | sample Coa_R2_2_FD_66446 | JGI IMG/M metagenome (GOLD analysis project Ga0070738, IMG submission 66446) | Surface soil microbial communities from Centralia Pennsylvania, which are recovering from an underground coalmine fire - Coalmine... | ecosystem: Environmental > Terrestrial > Soil > Unclassified ... | reverse complement strand
TTATCTGAAGGATTTTTTAAACTTCAAATGCTCGTCAATAATCTCACTCGTTCAATTTTTCAAAACTGCAATATCCCTTATTTCTACTTTTCCTCTGCCTAGAGTGACAAAAGAGGGTTATGTTTGGAAAGCCCTAACCACTGATAGAAACCCCAATCAAGTGCCCAATACCAAAAGTAATCCCAGCTGCAGCAAAGCCGAAAATTACCTGGCGGGTTCCGGAGTACAAAATGCTTCGTCCAGTCAATAGGGTGATACCTGCACCAATTAAAAATAATGCTAGACCACTCAACAACAAACTCGCACACATAGCAGGGAATCCTTTTAAAATCGCAAATGGGGCGACTGGGAAGATTGCACCTAGCGCGAACAAAAAGAAAGATGCGATCGCCGCTTCCCAAGCTGATCCTCCTAGTTCTTCTGGATCAATCCCTAACTCCTCACGAGATAAGGTATCCAAGGCTGTTGATTTATTCTGCATCATTCGCGCTGCTAAGGCACGAGCTTGTGTCTCTGGTAGACCCTTAGCTTCGTAGATCAAAGCTAGTTCTTCTTCTTCTTCCTCTGGCACTTCTTCAACTTCTCTGCTTTCGATGCGGATTTGACGCTCATAAAGTTCTCGTGAACTCTGAACTGAAAGCCATTCCCCTAAAGCCATTGAGCAAGCACCTGCTAGCAACCCTGCTATACCTGTGACTAAGATTGACTGGCTGGAACTATTAGCCCCAGCTACACCCATCACTAAACTGAGATTTGAAAGTAACCCATCATTGGCACCAAGAACCGCTGCACGTAAAGTATTACCACCTGCAGTGCGATGACGCCCCTCAATTTGAGCGATCGTCCCACCCTCAATACCAGTGCCTAGTGAACCAGTAATAGCTTGCAAAAGTCGTGCATGAGAACGTTCCTGCACTGGCAGTGCTGTATTGTGAGTGTCGGTCTGCATGTCATAGGTGTGGCTATCCACCTGTTCCATAGCATTGATTGTCGGTAAGACAAACTGTGGCCCAAACCAAGTTGCCAACTTGGCCAACATCTGGGTTCGCCAGCCTATCTTCCGCTTTGGGATGCGATGTCCCGCACTCAGTAATTTATTTTCCCAAAATTGAGCATGTGTTTCCTCTGTTGCAGCAAGTTTGTTGTAAACCAGAGATAAGGCTGGTTGCTTTTCGGCTCTAGCAAGAGCTCGATAGAGAAAAGCACTTTCTATTTCGTCTTGCCAATTTTCTAAGCTACGAGCAATATCGGCTTCGGTTGCCATAACTAACAAGTTTTTTAGCAGTTATGTTAGCGCTTTTGTTTGTTAACGCTTGTATCTTAGGAGTCAAAAACTCAGAGTGTCCAAATACTATCTAAAACGGAGAGGGGGGGATTCGAACCCCCGTTGACGTTGCCGCCAAAACGCATTTCGAGTGCGTCGCATTCAACCACTCTGCCACCTCTCCACAAGGTAAGTTATTCCCATGTTATTAAATAGATTATCATAAATTTCTAAGTTGTCACATAACGGGTTGACACTTACCAGCCCGGATCAATCCGACACGACGGGCGATCGCATCACTTCGGGAAGTAAACGGTCCCCATTGCTGAACAATTTCGGAATTATTCTCTTGGTCTTGGGATTCATTGCCGTTGAGGACAACTTCACAATGACCAGACGGACGCTTGACAATATACCAAGATTCTGGATTACTCATATTTACCGATACAAAGAGCCATGAAAGCCAAAAACCCCAAGAATATCTTATAGCGGTTGCTGTAGCCGTTTAATTAAACTCTCTGCTTGTTGATAGTTTGCAGTATCTCCTTGCGCTTGAAAGAGCTTAGCAGCTAGCTGTAAATCTTGAATTGTTCCTGGCTGGTCTCCAAGACCATAGCGAGCACCAGCTCGATGAAGGTAAGCGAATCCATCACGAGGATTGAGTTGTAACGCCCGATCAAAGTTCCATATTGCGTTGAGATCGTCTCCTAGTTCATGTAGAACAAGACCCCGATTATAGTAGGCATTGGCATCGTTAGGATTAAGGACAATTGCTTGGTTAAAGTCCTCAATGGCTCCTTTATAATCTCCGTGCTGAAATCGGTCACGTCCTCGGTTGAGCAAGTCAACTGAGCTTCTAGAGTTAGTTGTAGTGTTAGTTTGAATAGCTTGTGCATTAGCAGAAGGGATGAGTCCACTGGTGAGTGTAGACAAACTCAGGATGATCATTGCTATGCAACAACTCTTTTCCAAGTTGTGGTTACCCATCATAGTTACCTCAAGGGTACTGCGACCTTCAGCAGAGCGAGGTCGTAGGAGAATACAATTATGAAACGTCCTACAATCAATTCTAACCATAGGCTTCTGTTGGTGCAGGGCAATTAAATTAAAAGGGGAAAGCAAAGAGGAGTTGTATCGTTATGTGTGAGGTATGGTGAGACAGTTTAACAAGAGGTGAGGCGCTAAGTCTTTCTGTTCCCTGTTCCCGGTTCACCGTATTCACAAATAAATTTAATGTTGTTCAACTACTTATGGACATTCTTAATTACAAATTACGAATTACGAATTGGTATTAGACAGTATTAATTACACACATAGTCTTTCTGTTTTTTGTCTCAAAGAATAAATTTAATTTTATCCAATTACTTATGATATTCTCAACTCCCTACACGCCTCAATCTGACCCGCCACTACCTGCTTGGGAAACGCTGCCAACAATGTATGATTTACCAAGCAATAACCCAGAGGAACCCGGTTTGCCTGACGATTTTCACTTCTTACAACCTCTGCTACTATTTTTAACTTTTTTGCCAGTTAATTGGAAATCAGAACTGGTCTATAGTGCTACTGATCTGAATCTGTACTACGATGTGCAACATCCCCAGTGGTATAAACGTCCCGATTGGTTTGGCGTCGTAGGAGTACCAAGACTATATCAAGGGCGAGATTTACGTTTAAGCTATGTCAGTTGGCAAGAGAGAGTCAATCCCTTTGTTGTCGTTGAGTTATTATCTCCTGGTACGGAAGATGAAGATTTAGGCGCAACCCAGAGAGAACCAAATAAACCTCCTACTAAGTGGTTCGTATATGAACAAATTCTACGGGTTCCCTACTATGTTGTCTTTAGTCGTTATAGTAATAAACTTCAGGGATTTCACTTGGTAGGAGGTCACTATGAAGCAATGAATTTTACTAATGAACGTTTACTCATCCCAGAATTAGGCTTAAGTTTGGGATTATGGCAAGGCTCGTTTCAGGAGATTGAGCGGTTGTGGTTGCGATGGTTTACTTTGGAAGGCAAATTGATATCCGTACCAACAGAGGAAGTGATCGCAGCCAAACAAGAAGCCGCTAAGGCAAAAACAAGAGCAGAAAAATTAGCAGAGCGTTTGCGTCAGCTAGGTGTAAATCCTGATGATCTTGATTAAATTCAAGTTTTGCACATGGGGCGATCACACGCTAAGGTCTTTGTAGCTACAGTGCGATCGCCTCAAGATTTTGTTAATGGTAGATGAATCCCTGATCCAAAATCCCCAATTATTTATGACCGTTGCCGTTGCTACCATTATTGCCATTGCTAGAGGCAAGGATGCGTTCAGCTAGTTTGTCAGGGACTTCTTGGAGATGATCGTACTCCCAGTGGAAGTAACCAACGCCTAGAGTCAGCGATCGCAATTCCACAATAAAGTTTTGCATCTCTGCTTGCGGCAAGTAGGCTACCACGCTATCCCAACCTTGCCAGTTTTGAACTCCCTCATAGCCCAAGATTTGCCCACGTCTACCACTAAGCAGTTGCAGAACTTTGGAAGTGAATTCGGTTGGAGTCGTCACTTCTAGACGAACAATTGGTTCTAGGAGTGTAGGTTCACACTTACAAATCCCCGTTTGCATAGCAACACGAGCAGCCTGCTTAAAGGCTTGCTCAGAACTATCCACGGTATGATAAGAACCATTCGTGAGAGTCACCGCCACATCTACAACTGGGAATCCCAAAGGACCATGTGCTAGAAACTCTCGCACACCCATTTCCACACCTGGAATGTATTGCTTAGGAACGACACCACCGACGATAGTTTCTTTAAAGTTAAAACCTTGGCCCCTTGGGAGAGGTTGAATATCTAGATAAACGTCGCCAAATTGACCGTGACCTCCGCTTTGGTGCTTGTAGCGCCCGTGAACTGATGCAGCAGGTTTACGAATAGTTTCTTTATAAGGTACCTGCGGCAAATGGGTTGTCATTGGCAGATTATACTTACGACGTAGACGATCCAACGCGACTTGGAGATGAATCTCGCCTTGACCCCAGAGGATGACTTCGTGAGTGTCCCCATGTTGCTCCCAAATGAGGGAGGGGTCTTCTTCTATAAGTTTGACAAAGGCACTACTGAGCTTCACTTCATCGTTGCGCTTTTCGGGAGTTACAGCCAGAGCATAGACTGGTTCTAGTTGTTCGGGTTTGGGTAATGCTGGCATTGATGGCTCTGTGGAAAGTGTGTCTCCCGTTTTAATACCCTCTAATCGGCTTAAAGCAACTATTTCACCTGTACTAGCTTCATTAACAGATTGCTGTTGTTGACCCATGAGGCGATAAATACCACCTGCACGAACGCCGTTAAGAACAATGCCATCGGTTAACTTACCACGCCAAACTCGTACTAAAGATAGTTTGCCTCCTTGGGGAGTGTAGTAAGTTTTTAGTACTTGTGCGAGTGGCGCATTGCCTGTGTGCTTACTTAAGCGTCGTTCTGTTGTGGCTTCTGGTTCGGGTGCTTCTCTGACTAAAGCTTCTAGGAGAGGGCGTACACCATAATCAAGTTCGGCAACACCAAAGAAAACTGGCACGACTAAATCTGCCCCTAGTTCTAGTTTTAAATCTTTGAGGATTTCTTCTTGGGGCGGTTCAATGTCTTCTAAAAGTTCTTCTAATAAGTGGTCGTCAAAATCTGCTAGAGCTTCGAGCATTTCTGCTCTAGCAATATGTTCTTCTTCTTTAAGATGTTCGGGGAACGGAATTGGGTCAGCAGGCGCGCCTGGATGATAGTGATATGCTTGTTCACTAACTAGATCAATAAAGCCAATAAGCTGTTCCGCTTGCATTATAGGATACTGGTGAGCTACCAAGGGACGGCTGGAGACAGCTTTGATGGCGTGTAGAGTGTCTAGGACATTAATATTTGCCCTATCCATCTTGTTCACAAAGACGAGGTGTGGAATTGCCCAATCGTCAAGGAATTTAAACAGAGGGGCAAGGGTGAGGACGCGATCTGTAATGGGTTCGCAAACAACAATTGCCGCATCTACACCAATGAGGGCATTGTAAGTTTCTTGGGCAAATTCCACACTTCCTGGACAGTCAACAAATGTGAAGCGAATGTCGTTATACTCAGTACTCGCAGTGCTTGTTTCTACACTCATATGGCGATCGCGCGATTCAGCGGCACTATCTCCCACTGTGTTGCTATCTTTTGTACTGCCTTTACGAGAAATCGCTCCTGTGACGAATAATAGACTTTCCAGCAATGTGGTTTTGCCACTTAAATAGGGACCGACAATTGCAACATTTCGCGTACCTGAATTGACTTTTTCTTTCATAAAACCTCCCTTGCAGTTGGCACAACCAAACTGCATTACTTCCAGTCATGAAGGGATCAAAAACGATGATTTAAGAAATTGTGTCATCTTTGCTTCGAGCGTATACCTGTTTTGAGAAGGTCGGCAAACAATCGTATTTTGTTGTAAGATTTACCTAACAAAAAATAAATTTTTCTCAAAATTAGTATATTAAATTAAAGTTTTATGAAGCGATCAAGCAGTTGTAACAACATCTTTATGAAGTAAACATAACTCAACAATTTTACCTGATAATTAAACAATGCGAATATCACTCTCCAAATATCGCACTAAGACACTACTGACTTTTCTATTCTTAGGTCAAACCTTTATCTTCCCCTCCCCCTCTTACCCTCTCCTTCCTCAATCCCAGAGGGAACTCCTGGTCCCTTCTCCCACTCCCTCTCTCTTGGCAGAATATGCTGGGAAAAGTGCTACAGACTTTTTAAATGAAGGATTACAGGCAATCAGTTCTGGTAAAGTACAAGACGGGATCGCTGCTTTTGAGAAAGCCATTGAGCTTGATCCTGGTTTAGCGCCAGCATATTACAATCTGGGGCTAGCACTGCGACAAACAGGACAATTACAACCAGCAGCTAATGCATTTTATCAAGCCACAAAAGCTGATCCCAAATTTGCTCTTGCCTTTGCAAATTTAGGAGGAGCATTGTTGGAAGGCAATAATCTACAGCAAGCAAACGATTACTTGCAACGGGCATTGGAGCTTGATCCGAAATTGGGGGTTGCATACTATAACTTAGGATTGTTACAAGTACAGCAACGAGATTGGGAGCGAGCGCTCACAACCTTGAAAAAAGCAATGGAATATAGCCAAAATGCGCCTGAACCAGCCTATCATATGGGGATATGTTATCTCCAACTCGGAAAATTTGAAAAGGCAAAAGATGCTTTTAACAAAGCAGTAAAAATGAATCCTAAGTATGCAGAAGCTTATTACAATCTGGGCTCAATTGCGTTGCGTCAAGGTAAGTTACAAGATGCTTTAGGAGCTTTTAGAAAAGCTGCTGAAGCTAATTCCAACTATCCTAATGCTTACTATGGTGCAGGGATAACTTTTATACAAATGCAAAAGTATTCTGAGGCAGCACGGGTATTAAAATATGCAAAAAATTTATACACTGCTCAAGGCAATTCCCAATGGGCAAGGAATGCAGAAAACTTGTTGCAACAGTTGCCAAAGCAGAATTCTCCACCACATTAGGGAAATAGGCAAAAGTCAGCACAAAAAAGGTTATTAAAACTAATATTTTCTACTTTTCGACAAATATATGCATACGCTTTTGGACAGATGAATACCTCTTTTTAGGTGGGTAGAAGTGAAAGAGAAACCTAAAGGAGGGTAAATTTATGACTCAAAGCACTGGAAACGGCCAAAATCCTATTAGCAACCTAGAGTACGATTTTGTTACCGTGTTGCATAATAAAGGCGAAGCAATCAAAGCCTATGAAGCTTATATTCAAGATGCACAGCAAGCTAACTCACAGCCTTGTGTAGAGCTGTTCCAAAAGCTGCGGCAATCTGATATTGAGCAAGCTAAGGAAATCCGCCATCATCTTCAGGAAGTCTTGCAGAAAGGTAAAATGTAGAGATGATTATCTCGAGTGTGCGATCGCCTAGTGAGTCTTCTGATAGCTGAAGACCAACTGAAATATAGGCTAGCAGTACTCCCTTGCCACTCGAAAATGACTTAAATCTTATAGGGTGCGTTATGGACTGGTGTTCTAACGCACCATAATTTTTGGTTATTATTTAATTCCCAATGCTGATTTACCCAATGCTAGACAAATCACATCATTTTGGGGTGTATGAATGCGGCTACAAAGAACATCTCGATAATGTCTTTCAAGGGGATTTGTCTTAAATAAACCTGGGTTGCCAATGAGTTTTAGTGCAATTTCTACAGCTTGAATGGCGTTGTTTGTTGTCACATATTTCACTGTTTGAGCTTGCAAATTCACATTAGTATCGTGTTCACCGTTATCAATGTCAGCTGCCAAGCTGTAAATGAGTCGATGGTTGACGTAAAGCAGTGCTTCAATTTCACCAACTGATGTTTGGAAATGGGGCAAAGTTGCCAGACTTGCACCTAAATTGGCAGGCGATCGCTGATGCAAATATCCAACTAACCAATCTCGTGCTGCTGTTGCTACCCCTTGATACAACGCACTCAACAACAAGCTACCACCTGCTAGCGATAATGGATCGGGTGGTGACCAAGCCTTGGGAGGACGGACATCTAAAAGGTACTCTGCAGGAATCAACACGTCGTCTAAAATCAAATCGTGACTCCCTGTTGCTCGCATTCCCAAGTGATCCCAAGTTTCCACAATCTTTACACCAGGGAGATCGTGCGGTACTAGAAAATTACCCACCTGCGGCTCATCGTCATCTGTCCGCGCCCATACGACAAAATACCGCAGAATAGGACTACCAGTCGTGTATTGTTTGTGACCAGTCACTTGCCAACCATCAGATGTGCGTTTGGCAAGGGTTGCAGGTAATCCACCTCTAGCAGGTGTGCCTAACTCTGGTTCTACACGGGCAGCATTGATGAGGGCAATGCCTTGCACAGACTCCCGACAAACCCTTTCATAAACAGCAGGATGCCAGCGTCGAGTCCGGGCTGCGTTAGCGTGTTGTAGATAGTGCATTGTGAGCACTAAAGCAGTAGAAGCATCGCCACTAGCTATTTTTTCAATCACTCGACAAAGAGTCACATATCCTACACCCTGACCACCAAATTCTACTGGTACACTCAGATTCAATAATTGCGCTTTATGGAGGGCATCAAAGTTCTCAAATGGAAAGGAATTATCTCTGTCGTGGACATCGGCGCGGGTGGCAAAATCGGCAGCGAGGGATTTGACAACCTCAAACAATTGAGGGAAAGATTTTGGTGTTAGGGTGACAGATGGTTTTGACATCTTTAGGGAATGGGGAGTAGGGAAATAGGAAATACCCAGTATTATTACCTATAACATGAATTGAGAGTTTGTAATAAGCACTTTATTGCTGACTACAAACCTCTCGAAACTGATGGGACAGTACACTACTGCCAATTTCCCACTAAAATGTATGGTGCCCAGTAATAAGGATGAGGAGGCAAAACCTTAAGGTCATCGAATGGGGGTTTATTTTTAAGAGACTCGATTAATGAGAGTTGAGCTACCCTTAAAGCATCTAATTTTTTCTCTCCTGTTTTTTTCAACTGTTGGTAAAATTTGCCCATCAACTCAGTTGTGTAAGTATCTCCCACAGACCAGAGAGTGGCAAGAGTGCTACGTGCACCAGAACGCACAGCGGTTCCCGCCAAACCTAATACAGCTCGTTCATCACCAGTTGCGGTTTCGCAAGCACTTAGCACTAGTAGTTCTAATGTTCTCTCTGGTCCTTTGAGCAAGGTACTCAGCTCATCAATATTGATACTTTTACCATCCCCTGTAATAATAAAGTTCTTTTGAGCATTAGAACTAAATACCCCGTGAGTTGCCAAATGAACGATAGAGAAACTAGATTTTAGTTCTTTTTGGATGGTTTTTGCAGTAAAGTCTTGGTTAAGAAGTGCTAAAGAAGCAGGAAAAGCTTGTTTGATTTGGCTTAATTCTTTTGGAACATTAGCTAATGCAGGAAACGTTTCTCCTTGAACTCTTATTTGCTTACTTATTCCAGCTGCTAAAACTTTTCGATGTTCTGGCTTCAGTAATTTAGGGTCTACAAGCTGCAAACTAGGAACTAGAGCAACTCCATATTTTTCAATCAGATATTTTTGACCATTATAAAGTGCAACTAACGGCACTTTTTGTAATCTTCCATTAAGCACAAAAACTAAATTTTTAATTTTATTAGCCTCTAATTCTGTCTCCAAAGGTAAGATTAACCAATCATAAAGATTTTTGAAAATTGGTAAAAGTGCCTGAAGGTTTTCTTTTAATTCATCTGGATTTGGATTAGAAGTGGATAGGATATTGCGAGCCGAGTTGTTCACTGTGACATTGTCTAAGTGATCATAAAGTTGATCTAGAGTGTCATTAATTTCTATTTCTGAAATTTTTGTTGTGAATTGCACTAAAGGCTTTCCAGGGAAAGAAAGGATAATTTCTAAGCGGTCTTTTAAAATAATGGGGTAGATAACCGCTGCTTGTGGGTCGATGTCATCAACTCGCACAGCAACATTCGTTTCTTGAGAGCAAGGGTCATGAAAAAAGTTATCTAGTTCTGCAAGTTGGAGAGATTCTATAACTCTTCGAGCAAACTCCAAGCGGTTTTTGGGTTTGTTTATCTCAAATTTAGCTGGTGTGGCACTCGGATTTGATACGATTAAGGAATTCAATTCATTTGTACTTAAATTGGATTTCAATATTAAATTTACTAATTCTAAATAGACTGGTTTGACTTCTTGTAAGAAGTTAAACTGGACATCTCGATTATTCACGTTTAAGTCACTACGGAGAGACTGAAGAGTGTTAAAGGCAGCCGCATATGAAGCGATCGCACTTTTCTCGTCTCCCTGTTTCCCAAACAAACTCCCCAACTGAGATTGCCACAAATAAATGATTTCTCGTGCATCTCCAACAATATTTTGATCTTGAGCTAACATCAAAGCTTGCCGAGTTAAATCTATTGCCTGGTTCAACTGTTCCTTTTGGTAGTACAGTTTTCCCAAATAACCCAAAGTATAAGTTTCTGCTCGCTTGTCTTGTAAATTTCGCGCTTGCTGCAACCCTATATTCAAAATCGATTCCACTTTGTCCATTTGTTTGCTTTGCATTAAACTTTGAGCAAAATTGATCCGAGCATAAATTGCTGCACGATTTGGAGAGAGAGTAGCAAGGGTGGATTCAATTTGATCTTGCAAAGCTTGTTCATCCTTGGTGAGTCTTGAATCTAACTGAGCCAAAAAATCCTTTGCTCGTTCAATTAACTTAGATTCACCAAATCTGGTCCATGACGCAATACGGCGATTTGTTTGTTCTTCCCACCATTGTTGAGTTTCTAGTAATAACTGAAAGTGATTAAGTTGTGCACGAATTTTCAGAATTGGTGAAGATGATGCGATCGTTGCGGCTTGGATATAGTCACGAAAAGCTTGCTGGTAAGGTTCTAGAGCAGCTTCTTGAGATTTTTGGTCTATGATAGAAGTCACATCTTCATAATCCCAACGTTCTCGAATTTGATTTCCTAAAGCGCGTTCAGTGTTGGCTAAACTCAGCAAAACAGCACTAGACTCTGGTGAGGCTTTCAAGACTGACCAGCTCAACTGCAAAGATTTTTTAGATTGCGTAAGCATACCTTGCCTTCTTAAAACTTCACCAAGGCTACGTAAACCAATAGCTTGAGTGGGTGAAATAGGTTCGTGCTGTTTAGAAAGGGTTGTGAGGAGGTTATCTAATTGTTGTTGAGTACAGTCTGGGTGTTGAATAGCAAAACTTTGGAGTAACACTTTGCAAGCTTTAGAGTACAATCCTAAATCTTGAAGAGCCTGAGATTGATTGATCAGACTCTTTGTCATTCCCTCATTATCACCGACTTGCCGATATGCCTCAACTGCTTCTTGCCAGACATTTGCAGCTTCGTCAAATTCACCTGCATTATATTTTTGTTGACCGTCTTTTGCCAGTTCTAGAGCATGACTGGTTAAATTTGTATGAATTGACTTTGACCAAGCCGGAATGCCTATAGAAGAAAAGAGTCCAAATAAGATTGAAAAGAGAAAAACTAATATACGACGGTGCTTTTTAACAATCATGATGAAATATTTTGAATAAAAAAAACATTGTCTCAGAATGGATTGTACTCAACTTGAAAATACACGCCGTTTTCTTGCCATGTTCTGCCATTTGAACGAATATCCACTAAAGGGATACCCCAATCTAAGCGAGATGTGAATCTCTCACCCATCTGCCACAGCAAACCGAATCCTATACTGACCAAAGTATTAGGGTTTGGACTGTTTTTGTTTGTATTCCATACGGTGCCAAAATCAATAAATGGTGCAATTTGTAAAGTTCCTTGCACCTCTGGCACTTGGACAATGGGTATCCTTGCCTCCGCAGAAGCAGAAACTCCATTATCAGTGAGCAGTGCATCTTGGCGATAGCCGCGTACAGTTGCCTGACCGCCTAAACTAAATTGCTCTCTAGAAAGTAAAGAATCACCTGTCAGTTGCACATTAAAGCGGAGTAACATCGTAGGACTGATGGAAGGACTGCCTTTTTCATCTCCTAGCCGACGCAAATAGAGTAATTGTCCTCGCCAGAGAAAAAATCGGCTATCTGGCTGATTATTATTGATAGTGGCATCAAAGGCATCAATACCAAGACTAAACTCAGAGCGAGCAGATAGAATATCTTTACGACTACGCTGAAGCCATTCTTGACTAAAATTTAACTCAGTGAGCCGCGTTGATCCATTGACATCAGCGCCTGGGAAGAGAGGAAACTTGACACCTAAAATGGAACCGTTACTTTCCCGTCTTGCCACAGAAAGACCAAGAGCAAGTTCTTGGCTATGTTTTGCCCTGGCTGTTTGAATCACTGGTTGGCGAAAGGTGAGTTCATACTCGTGGGAGTCTACCTTGATATCTAAATTGTTAAATGGAGGTTCAACGATTTTGTTGTTAGTAATTTGGTAGTTAAAGCTTAGAGTGCCATTGCTGGAATTGACTGGCAGAGTGTAATTTCCTTCAAACCTATTACTCCCATCAGTATTGCTATAGATAAAACTCAACTCATCTTCTAATCCCAGAAGGTTCGCTTCTGATATGCCGATACTACGTTCAAAACTACCAACGCTGGGGTTGCGGTTATTATCAATACTAAATTTGGTTTTGAAGGTTTTCGCTCCCGTGACTTTGACCTCTAGGGAGTTTGTACCAGGCTTAGTTCCAGACGTCAGTTCTGCATCGATTTTTTCAATCAGCGGGTTGATCTGCAGCAGTTGCAATGCTTCTTGCAGGCGGTTGATGTTGAGAGGTTTCCCTGTGGCCCTTTTAATGCGATTGCGGACATAATTGGGATTCACCCGCCCTTTAACGATGTTAACCTTAATATCCTCTAAGCTACCTTCAAGCACTTGAACTTTGACAATACCAGATTGAGTTTCTTGGCTGGGTATATAAGCTCCGGAGGTGATATAACCCTTTTTGATATAAAGTTCAGTGATTTTGTTAGCAGCTTGCAGGAGTTGAGCAAAAGAAATGGGTTTCTCAATAAAGTCAGCTAGGACTTGGTTTAACTCTTTTTGGCTGAATACAGTGCTACCTAAAAACTCAAACTTGTGAACAATAATAGCCTCAGGCATATTCAGCCTTTCTTCAGTGGTTGAAGGTGCAGCGATTGGAGGAGGCTGGAGGGGTTTTTCTTCTGAAGGTTGTGAATCAGGGAGATTTAGAGTAGGAGGATTCATTGGCTGTGCCCATCCGGAGGATGTGGTGGCAAGCAGAGGAAGCATGGTTAGTACACAAAGATAAGGAGACATGGAGAGCTTCAACCAACTGTCTACTTGTTTCATCCTTGTGGTTGCGAATTCCTGCTTGTTGAAATCCTCCTGTTTTTGAGATCCCTGTGACTTCTTCTGTTTAATTGGCATGGCAGGACGCTGAAGTTGATCGAGAAGTATAGGGAGTGGCTGTCGGAACTTGAGATGTTAGGATGACAGCACCTTTAGAGTTCACATACCA
>Ga0070738_10005857_pt1 | contig 13296 bp, 16 predicted proteins | sample Coa_R2_2_FD_66446 | JGI IMG/M metagenome (GOLD analysis project Ga0070738, IMG submission 66446) | Surface soil microbial communities from Centralia Pennsylvania, which are recovering from an underground coalmine fire - Coalmine... | ecosystem: Environmental > Terrestrial > Soil > Unclassified ... | reverse complement strand
GAGTGACTCCCAGGACTGGATGCCTTCCCAGATCACGTCGAATTCGAGAACGAGTCCGGTGAGATCGCCGTCGGGCAGGTAGGAGAACAGCGGATGTCCGAACGGATCGTCCTTCTGAAACAGGACCAGCACGGCAAAATCGGCCATGTCGCGGAACACTCCGGAGACGGTGAATCCCGTGTCGGAGGCGCCCCAGAGCGCGGCCGCCGCGCCGTAGTCGTCGAAACCCTGGAGATGGAGCGTGCGGTGGGGCTGGAGTTTGTAGATTGCCTCGGCCATTTATCGGTGTTCGCCTTCGCATTGACCGTATATACAGATGCCGTATAGAGCATAGTCTTTCGCTTGCTGCAGGCCGGCACCGGGCTCTAGTTCCTCTGCCTTGGCTTCCACGACGGCGATCGGGAAGGATTCTTCGTATCGGAGAAGGTAGTCGGCCTTTTTTCCTTTTTGGCGCTTGTGCCCGTCGCCTACCAGCACAATCTGTCCGTCCGTGAAGTAGTGTTGCTCGGCGATGCGCCACACGGGATCGCCCCAGCCCGCTTTTTGAAGCGCGGGTGTGATCAAGACTCGACACGTGTCCGCTTCGTTCATCCCCGCCCCGCCACCCTCCTCTCCACACACGGCAGCCCGGCTCGGTCACCGAGCAAACTCATCTTGCTGCTTTGGGCAGGCGGTTTCATTACCGATCTCCTCCTTGCGTAGGTGTCTTTGGTGGCGTTTCCTCGAGCCAGTGGTCGATGGCGCCTTTCCGAAAACGCCAGTGCCGGCCGATCTTCTGCGATGGGATTCTGCCTTCCCGAACGAGCTTGTAGAGGGTCGACTTCGGGATTTTCAGGTAGGCCGCCAACTCCTCGATGGTAAGTACGTCGCCTGGCTTCTCGTCCATCCAGTTCACCTGTTAATGCCCGCACCGAAGCCCCGCAGCAGCTCGAAGCAGCCCGTTGGTCGCAGTTGATGTCGGTTGTTGCTAAATGCTTATCTTAACCGAGGCCAAGACGCCCCGTTGAGACCCGATGGGCAGGGTTGCCAGCGTGCGGAGCATTGCCCCCGAGCCGACTCCAGAAATGCAGCTGTGCGCGCCACTCAACCTCGGCGACCACTGATCGCAAGCTGTGCTCGTTCGGAGTCGCGGATCGTGCGCACAGCAGTTGCTCCTGGATGTCCGGATGGAGGTTCAGGAGGTTCATAATCTGAGTCACTCGGGCTCGGGTGACAAACCCCAGCCGGGCCAAGTCGGCGTAGTCCTTCACCTCGCCACGGTCGATCATGTCCTGGAACTTGATCGCCAGCGCCATCAGGCGGGTGATCCGGGGAATGCGCGGTGGCGCCGGAGCCGGAACCGCAGTCCTCTTCGGCCTGCCCGCCGCCTGCCGCGCCCGCCACTTGAGCGGAATCTCATCTTCACAGCGGTCCTTCACTTTGTCGCTCCTTTCGAGAACTCCCGGATGCCGTTCGAGTTGTAGGTGACCTTCACCTTGTCGCCGCGGGCGTCGTAGCCGACCCGTTCGATCAACTGGCGCAGCAGCGCCGCCTGCTGCTGGATCGTCATGGTCTTCCAGACCTCGTCAAACGTGGCCATGTGCTGGCGCACCATATGGCCATCGAACCGCAGCCGTTCACCACGCTCTACCAAGATGCGCAGTTGGCCTCTCCCGACGAAACGGTCTCGCGGAGCGCGGCCTCCCGGTCGGCGTCCAGGTTCTTCGCGCGCACGAGTTGCGACTTGGCGTTCCGTACGCGGACGTTGACAGCCTTCAACTCCTCGCGATGCCGGCCCAGTTCTTCGCTCAGCCGCTGGCGCGCCGCCCGGGCGATCGCTTCCACGACCTCGGGCTGCGTGGCGAACCGCCGGACGCTCTCAATGACTGCCTCCTCGACAACCGGCGCGGACACGGCGCGCGTGGTGCAGCCGTCACCGTTCCGCTGCATGGTGCGGAGGCAGACGTAGTATCGGTAGCGCCGGTTTTTGCTCGACGAGTAGCTCGGCGACATAGCCGACCCGCAGCATGCGCAGTAGAGGAGGCCGCGTAACAGAGCCTCCAATCTGGGCCGGTGCCCGCGGCCGGGATTGCGCGTGTTCTCCTTCAGCTTCTGCTGGACCAGGTCGAAGGTGTTGTCGTCGACGATCCGGGGGTGGGCGGCGGCGACGATCTCGTCACCGGCCCGGATCCGCGCGGCATACAGCGGGTTCGCCAACATGGTGTAGATGTGGCACTTCCGCAGGGGATGGCCGCCGAACGTCTTACCTTCCTTGGTGGCCCACTCCTTGTTGCGCCAACCGAGGCCCTCGCATTTCGCGACGATGCCATGCACGGAGTGGCCTTGCAGGTACCACTCAAAAATCTGGCGCACCCGGGCGGCCTCCTCTTCGTTGATGGCCATGCAGCCGTCTACGAGGTCGTAGCCGAGCGGCAGGTGGCCGCCGGTCCACTTGCCACGCTTGCGCGCCAGGATCTGCTTGTCGCGGGTGCGCTCGGAGATGATCTCCCGCTCGAATTGCGCGAAAGAAAGCAGAATGTTCAGCGTGAGTCGGCCGAGCGAGGTGGTGGTGTTGAACTGCTGTGTGACCGACACGAACGTCGCGCCGTGCTTCTCCAGGATCTCCATGATGCGGCCGAAGTCGCGGATGGAGCGGCTGAGCCGGTCCACCTTGTAGACCACGACGCAATCGACCTTCCTGGCCTGGATGTCCGCGAGCAGGCGCTTCAGCGCCGGGCGGTCCATGTTGGCCCCGGTGTAGCCGCCGTCGTCGTATTGCGTGGGCACGAGCGTCCAACCCTCGCCCGCCTGGCTGCGGATGTAGGCCTCGCCGGCGTCGCGCTGCGCGTCGAGCGAGTTGAAGTCCTGATTCAGGCCTTCGTCGGTGGACTTGCGCGTGTAGATGGCACAGCGGACCGGCTTCGGCGCGCCGTTCGAGTTATTCCCGTTCGCCATGCTTCACTCCCGGACGGTGGCCAAGGTTGAAAAACGCAAAGCCATTCCAGCGTGTGCCCGTCGCCTCGGTGACCGCGCGACTCAGCGACGTGTAGATCCTGCCGTTGCATTCGAAGCCGCCATCGGGGCGGACGTGGACGATGATGTCCTTTCCCTGGAATCGGCGGATGAGCGGCGTCCCCGGCAACGGCAACCGCGGATCGAGCGACGGCTTTAGCCGCGTCTCCGTGGTCCGGCCGTCGTCGAGTGGCTCCCTCACGAAGTTCTTGGGCGCCCGGATGCGAAGATCAGCATCGTTGGCGATCTCGAGTGCACGCCGGCGGGCGCGCTCGGACAGGCCGCCCCAGGCGTTGGCTTGAATGCGCCAGGCGATACGGCGAAACAGGAACTGCTTGTGATTGGATCGGGACTCCTCGCCGAAGACCTCGCGGTATTTCTCCTTTAGCTGCGCCGTGGTCAGGCTGCGGAGGCCGTCGATCTCTTGTCGGATTTGGGTTTCTGTCTTCATGGCGTTAAACAGCAGTCCCATGAGGGCTCTCCGTCTCTGGGAAGTCAACTTGCCCGATGAGAGGAGTGGGGAAGATCAAACGCACGAGGGTGTCGCCCAGGATGGCCGCGACCTCGCGGATGGCTTGATCGAGCGCGGCGTCGCGTTCGCGCATGAGCGGTCTCCTTGCCCGCGCAGCCCGCAGGCAAGCTGCGCGAAGTGAAAGTGACCACCCACGACGATCTCCGCTTTGCGGTCGAAACGCCGTCTGGTGGATGGGATCGACGCGGCGTGTTGCCGCGTTCGTTAACTATATTCGCGGTCCGGTTTCGGAACGTCCGGCCTGGGGTTGGACAACCCTTGCGATGGTGTTAACCAATTCCTGGTTTCTCCCGGAGACGGGGAGAAAACGGCCTCTGGCAAACTTTGCCTTGGCGCAGATCGGCGCGGCAAGCCGGACACGCGGTGCAAACCAGAGACGCGGGAGTGCCGAAAACACGGCCAGTTGCGCGGTTGCGGACGGAGAGAGGCGTTAACGGGTGGGCCGGAATCGTTGCACGGAAAAGAATTGGCTCCTCAGGTAGGACTCGAACCTACAACCCTTCGGTTAACAGCCGAATGCTCTACCATTGAGCTACTGAGGAGCAACACTGGCGGGCTCTTTAATTACAACAGACCGATCACTGTGTGTCAATCACAGCAAACCCTTGGCGAAGCCTCCATCGATCGCGATCGATTGGCCCGTAATGTAGCTTGCCCGCGCCGAACATAAGAAAACCACCGCGTCTGCGAACTCCTCCGGACGCGCCAGCCGGCCCAGCGGGATTTGTGAAGTCCATCGCTTCTCAATTTCTGACGCCGCAACTCCAGACGACTTCCCGAGCGCGGACGAAAGTTCTCCTAACCGATCCGTCGCTGTGTAGCCGGGACACACATTGTTCACAAGCACGTTGTGCTGCGCGTATTCGTTCGAAAGACTCTTGACCAGTCCGGCGACCCCGGCTCGAACGGAGTTGGAAAGAATCAGATTATCCACCGGTTGTTTAACAGTCAGCGACGTAATCGTGATCAATCTTCCCCACCGTTGCTCTCGCATCCCGGGCAGCACTTCCCGGGCGAAGAAGACCGTACTCATCAGATTCAGGTCGATCGCCCGGCGCCAGTCATCCACTCCAACAGCCTCGAATGGCTTGGCCGGAGGTCCGCCCGCATTCGTCACGCAGATATCGATTCGTCCGAAACGCTCGATTGCCTGGCCGACGAACAAGCGAACCTGCTCCTCGCGTGTCACGTCCGCAGCGGAGGCGAAAACGTCCGCGCCTGTCTCTTTACGGATCGACTCCGCCGCCGCTTCCACCGCCCGCCCGTCGCGCGAGCACAGCGCCAGCTTCACGCCCTCCCGCGCGAGCCCGAATGCGACCGCTTTACCTAATCCCTGACTCGACGCCGCTACCAGCGCCACGCGATCTCTGATCCCGAGATCCATTACTCCTTGTCTCCGCGCCGCAGATAGGAGTCGTCTTTCGCCAGCCAATCGTGCCGGATGGGCGAGAAGATATCGATGTCCAGCGTGTCCTCCAGAGCAACTGCCCGATGCGGAACGTTCGATGGAATCGTGAGAGTTTCCCCAGCGCGCACCACCACTTCCTTGCCTTCGAGCTCGAACTTCAGCGCGCCTTCCATGATCCAGGTGATCTGTTCGCTTTCGTGATGATGTTCCGGCACCACCGCGCCCTTCTTCAAGTAAACGTGCGCGACCATGGCTTTTTCGCCGGTGACGATCTTTCGCGAGATCATTTCACTCATGTTTTCCGCCGGCACCGAGTTCCAACTCTGAAATTTGTGCGTCATGCGGATTCATTTTACTAGGATGCCAACCCCGTGACGGCCTCCTCGATAATGCGGAACGCGGATCGATCAAAATGGCCGGAGCCGGAAACTTCGACTAGGGGCGATCGAGCGGCCATTCTCACCGAGACCGCAAGAAAGCGCGCCGCGCCGTCATGACTTCCGATTATCGGCTATGATGTCGCAGGAGGAGAAAGGATATGTCCACCGCACCGCCGCCGATGCCGCAAAGTCCCGGGGCACCTGCGAAGAAAACGAATCCGTTGGTCTGGATCCTCGGAGGTGTCGCCGTAGTGATGTGCGGCATCATGCTTACCTGCGGGGTCGTCGCTTACATTGGTCTTCGCGCCGTGAAGAATGCCGGATTCGATCCGGATCTGATGCAGCGGAATCCCGGTCTGGCGATGGCAAAAATGGTCGCCGCGCTTCATCCGGGAGCCGAAGTTGTATCCACGAATGAGCGCACCGGCAAAATCACGATTCGTGACAAATCCAGCGGAAAGCTCATGACGTTCAAGTTCGATCCGGACAAAAAAACATTGGTGGTTGCCGGTGACGATGGAAAGGAAGTGAAGATCAGCGCATCGGGCGACGCGAGCACTGGTTCGCTCACAATGGAAACGCCGGATGGCACCATGAAATACGGCACAGGGGCGTCCAAAGCTCCGTCGTGGGTTCCTGTTTATCCGGGCAGCTCGCCGGCCGGGACGTTTTCGGCCGAATCCAAAGACGGCGCGCAGAACAGCTTCACCTTCAAAACCAAGGATCCGGCGTCGAAGGTGATCGCGTTCTATCAGGACGAGCTCAAAGCGGGCGGATTCACGGTGACTCAGATGACCGCCAGCGACCAGGGGGGCCTCGTCACGGGCGAAACCGCCGACAAGCGCCGGACGGTTACCGTCACAGTCGGCTCGTCGGCGGACGGTGCAGAAGGCAGCGTGATCGCTGTCGAAAAAAAGTAGCCGGTTTCAGGGCCGCGCAGTGAGAATCAACTGCTCCGGAGAATTCGGCATGTTTTGGATTTTGCTTTCGCCGAAACCGGCTTCGCGGAACATCTGATCGAATTCGCGGAACGTGAACGCGTCGCCGCTTGGCGTGCTTGCGAGCATCATCATACTGAAGGACGCGGGTATCGGCGGCGTGACGCGGTCGTCATTGGGGACGAATTCCAGCGTCGCCAGCGTTCCGCCGGGATTCATCGCCGCGTGGATCTTCTTCAGCAGCTTCACGTTTGTGGGCGGATCGAAATGATGCAGGAAGTTGGGCAGCAGCACGATATCATAGCCTGACCCGAAATCCACCTCGAACGCGCTGCCGGCCAGCGCCGTGTATCGATCCGTCACCCCGGCGCGCGCAGCGTTCGCAACCGCCACCTGCAACACGTTCGGCCAATCGACAGCGACCACCTTCGCCGCCGTGTTGAACGAAGCCACCTGAATGCCGAACATTCCATGCCCGGCCGCGATATCCAGAACCTTGGCAGGCTGGCCGGGCTTTGTAATCATAGGCGGCAGCCCCATTGCCGCTCCCATGACGATGGGGACCATGCTGTTGGCAAACTCCACCCAGACTTCGGCGTTGGCCTCCATGTTGCCTTCGCCTTCGAGAGCGCCGCCTTTTCGAACCACCGCGGCAATGTTTTTGAAGTGCCCAAAGTGTGCTTCGGTCGTCAGGAATTTCCCGATCGAGCCCATGTAGGCAGGCGACCGCTTGCTCAGGAACGCGGCCGATTCCGGCGTCAATCCATAACTCGATCCGTTCTTGGTGAGGAATCCTTGAATTGTCAGGTAGTCGCACAGGATGCGCATCCCGCGAGCATCGGCATTCGCTCGCGACGCGATGTCCCGGGCGGTAGTCGCCCCGTCAGCGATGTGGGTGAAAACCTCCAGTTCGATTGCACCGGTCAGCGTGAACGTACGCTGATACGCGTTAAACGCTTCAAAAACGATTTCGGGTGTTGGGTGGTGCGTAGGCGTGGACATATGCGGACATTCTATACCTGCTGCGCTACCATGTGGGTTTGTTTTCTTCCCGCCTCAACTGGAACCTGCAAACCAACCGCTTGTCGGATCTGCTCGGCCGCAAGCGGCGCGCCGGAGGTTCCATCCTCGATCTCACGGAATCGAATCCGACCCAGGCCGGATTCGATTATCCGCCCGATCTGGTGCCGGCTCTTGCGGACGAACGCGCTCTTCGTTACGACCCTTCGCCCGCGGGGTTGATCTCCGCGCGGAAAACGATTTCCGAATACTACGGAAACACGATCGATCCGGCTCACATTCTGCTGACGGCGAGCACCAGCGAGGCCTATGCGTATCTGTTCAAACTGCTTGCGGATCCGGGCGACGAAGTTCTTGTGCCGCGGCCTTCCTATCCTTTATTTGAATATCTGGCGATGCTCGAATCGGCCGTGGCCCGGCAGTATTCGCTCCGCTACGACGGCGCATGGCACATCGATTTCGAGTCGCTAAGCCGGCGCCTGACGCCGCGGACGCGCGCGATCGTGGTGGTGAATCCGAACAATCCGACCGGATCGTTTCTAAAACAAGACGAACTGGAGCGGCTTGAATCGCTTCAGATTCCGATCATCTCGGATGAGGTTTTTTCCGGGTATGAATTCGGGGAGGACCGTTCGCGCGTCCACACGCTTGCAGGTCCGCGAAGAGTTTTGACGTTTTCAATGAGCGGGCTTTCGAAAATCGCCGCGCTCCCGCAGATGAAGCTGGGCTGGATCGCCGCCAGCGGGCCGGGCCGCGAAGCGGCTCTGGAGCGGCTCGAACTGATAGCCGACACCTATCTTTCCGCAGGGACCCCGGTACAACTCGCGCTGCCGAAGCTGATCGTTTCACCGGTGAGGCAACAGATTCAGCGGCGAACTCGCGATAATCTCAGTGTTCTGCGCGCGGCTCTCGATGGTTCAAGTTTCCAGGCGCTGAACGTGGAGGGGGGCTGGTATGCCACGATCCAGGTTCCTCGAATCCGCAGCGAAGAAGAATGGTCGCTGATGCTGCTCGGCGAGCATGACGTTCTGGTCCAGCCGGGGTTTTTCTTCGATTTCGAATCCGAGGCGTTCCTTGTTGTCAGCCTGCTCACGCCACCCGAGACTTTCAGGCAGGGAATCCGCCGCATCGCTGCCCTGGGGTAAGATCACTGTTTATGCGAGATAAACGCCTCCTTGCCGCCGCAGCAGTGTGCGCGCTCCTGCTCGGCCAGATGACCGAAGTCTCCGGCCAGAAGAAGTTCACGCTGACCATCGACAACATCATGCGCGGGCCTGGTCTGTTCGGCTACGAACCGGCGCAGGTGCGCTGGTCGGGCGACAATCAGCGCGTCTTTTTTCAATGGAAGCAGGCGAGCGACCCGATCACTCATCCTTTCGACACGTATGTTGTCAATCGCGACGGCAGCGGGCTGCACAAGCTCAGCGACGATGAGGCGAAGCTTGCTCCGCCGCCCAACGGATCGCATACCCGCGACCGCAAGAAGGCCGTATACACTTTCGAAGGCGATCTGTTTTTATACGATTTCTCGACGGACAAGGCCCGCCAGCTCACGAAAACGGCGGATGCGGAGGCGAATCCGCAATTCACGCACGACGAAAGGCACGTCGCTTTCACCCGCGGCGGAAATCTCTACGTGATGTCGCTTGAAGACGGCATGATCGAGCAGATGACGGAAATCAACGCTGCCGGCGCGGCTCCGGCGGCGGCTGCTCAGGCGGGATTTGGAGGCCGGGGCGGGCGCGGAGGCGGCGGGGCCGCCCCGATAACGGCCGCCGCTTCCACCGAGCAGCGCGGAACCGAGAGCCAGGAATTTCTCAAGAAGCAGGAGCGCGAGCTGATCGAAGCCGTCCGCGAACGGGCGAAACTTCGGGAAGAAAACGAAGCCAGGCGGAAGAGAGAACACCCGCGCAAACCGTTTCAGTTGCAGCCGCGCCAATCGGTCGCGCGATTGGATCTTTGTCCCGACGAGAAGTGTGTGATCGCGCTCATCAACGAAGCAGGGGATCGTTCGAAACCCGACAACGTTCCGAGCTATGTCAACGAATCGGGCTACACGGAAGAGATTCCCGGCCGGAACAACGTAGGCGACTCGCAGAATCGGCTGCGAGCCGCGGTCCTCGATGTCACCACGGGAGAATCGAAGTGGATCGATACGGGGCTCCAGAATCGCGAAGTCCAGATGCAGGCTCCGATTTGGAATGAGCAGGGCACGAAAGCCGTTATGGTTGTTCGCGCGGCGGACAACAAGGATCGCTGGATTCTGGCGCTCGATCCGGCGGCCGGAAAGACGCGGACGGTGTTCACCGAACACGACGACGCGTGGCTGAACGGTCCGGGCGCTCAGACGCTTGGATGGCTGAAAAACGGAAACGACATCTACTTCGAAAGCGAGCGCGACGGTTATGCGCATCTATATAAGGTCTCGTCCGATGGCGGAGATCCGAAACAACTTACCTCCGGCAAATTCGAAGTGAGCGGGGTGGAGTTGTCCAATGATGGTTCTCAGTTTTACCTCACGACGAGCGAGGTAGGCCCGGGCGAACGCCATTTTTACTCGATGAGCGTCGACGGCGGCGCGCGCAAGCAACTCACCAGGGAAGCAGGGAGCCACCGGGTCGTTCTTTCGCCCGACGAAAAGCACAGTGCGGATGTTTACTCGTTCAGCAACAAACCGCCGGAGCTTTTCATCGACGGCAAGAAGGTCACGTCGTCGCCCGCGCCTGAATTTTGGGATTATCCATGGCTCGACGTGCCGATCGTGCAGGTTCCCGCGCGCGATGGCGCGATGGTCCCCGCGCATTTCTACAAGCCGGCCAATTACCGGCGCGGCGGCCCGGCGGTGATTTTCGTCCACGGGGCTGGATACGCGCAGAACGTGCATAAATACTGGTCGCCGAACTACTCGCGCGAATACATGTTCCATCATTTCCTTATGGAGCACGGCTACATGGTGCTCGATATGGACTATCGCGCGTCGGCCGGTTACGGCCGCGACTGGCGCGCGGCGATTTACCGCCACATGGGGGGCAAGGATTTGGACGACAACGTCGATGGCGCGAAGTGGCTGGTGGAGCAGGGCGCCGATCCGAAACGAATCGGCATTTATGGCGGGAGCTATGGCGGATTCATCACGCTGATGGCGATGTTCACAACCCCTGACGTCTTCGCCGCGGGCGCCGCGCTTCGACCCGTGACCGATTGGGCGCATTACAACCATGGCTACACTTCGAACATTCTGAACCTTCCTCAAAAGGACGAAGAGGCTTACCGCAAATCGTCGCCGATTTATTTCGCCGACGGACTTAAGGGCGCTCTGCTGATCTGTCACGGCATGGTCGATACGAATGTCTTCTTCCAGGACTCGGTGCGGCTGATCCAGCGCCTGATCGAACTGCACAAAGAGAATTGGTCTGTCGCGGTTTATCCGGTAGAAGATCACGGATTCGTGCAGCCGTCGAGCTGGTCGGACGAATACAAACGGATCTTTCAGTTATTCGAAACAAATTTGAAGAAGTAAATCTTGCGCTCCACGGCAGGATTTTCCACGCGCCGCGGCCATAAGTGATTGATTCATGCGGGTTGGCTTGCCGCGTGCAGTAGCACGGGCATGAGCCGGCTCGCATCATTTTTCAAAGGATCGGACACGCGGCTCGGAGTTTTTTATCCCGAGCGCTACATCGTGGCCATATTTCCTGATTTGGAACGGGCAAGTGAGGCCGCCGCAAAACTTCGCGGCGCGGGGTTCACGGATGAGGAAGTCATGGCGGCGCCCGGAGATGATTTCGTTCATCTGATGGAGGAAGAGAAAACGCCTCTGGGCGTCGTCATGACGGGATTTTCGCGCTTTCTCGATACGGAAGCGAATTATTCGGACCGCGATACCCGCGACGCTCGCCACGGTGCGGCGATTCTCGCCGTGCATTGCGCTGACGAACAGCAGAAGCGCTCTGCGTGGAAACTGATCGCCCCCACGCAGCCGCTTCGGGCCCGATATTACGGGCTCGGCGGAGTTGAACATCTCGCAGGCGAGTCGTAGCGCCAGAAAAAGACCGCGAGACTCAACCTGAGCGAGTGTAGCGGAGCGGCATTTTGCGACGTGCTATGCTCGAAAATTCCGATGCGCTTTTTCGGGTTTTTCGCCGCCACGCTCGCGATTCTTCCTTCCGCGTTCGGCTGGAACGCCACCGGTCACCGCATCATTGCGGCGATCGCTTACGAACGGCTCACGCCGAAGGCTCGCGCCCGCGCCGATGCGCTGTTGAGATGCCATCCGGATTACGAAACGATTCTCACGAAAGACGCTCCTTCAGATCCGGCGGCGCGAGCTCGGGCCGCATTTCTGGCCGCGGCGGCGTGGCCGGACACGATTAAAGGCGATGCGCGCTTTTGGGATGACACAAAGGCGGATGCACATCCCACGACGCTGATACCGGGATTTCCGGAGATGAAGCGCCACACCAACTGGCACTACTACGACACGCCTTACGCTCCCGATGGAGCCGAGCCGGGTCATCAGGAGCCTCCACATGCGCTGAGCGAGCTGCCGCGTCTCATCGGTGAAATCGGGAATGCGCCGGACGCGGCCGCAGCGTACGATCTTCCATGGATCGAACACATCGAAGGCGACGTGCATCAACCGCTGCATTGCGTGAGCCGCTTTCTCAAATCGCAACCGAAGGGCGATGCGGGAGGAAATTTTGTGATCGTCGGAGAGCGCCGGAATCTGCATTCGCTTTGGGACGATGCGGCGGGCCGCGACGTGTCGGATGAATACGTGACCAAATACGCGGCGGAGGCGGCGGCGGCGCACCCAGCGCGGAAGCGTCTGGAAAAGAATCCGAAGAAATGGATCGCGGAAGGGTTCGAACTGGCGAAGTCGCAGGTATACACGTTCGGCCTGGAGACCGGATCGCGGGAACATCCGTTGCATCTTCCCGCCGGATACGAACAGAATGCGAGCCGCGTTGCCCAGGCTCAGATCGCCCTTGCAGGATATCGCCTGGCCGCGGTTTTAAATGACAAACTAAAGTGATGCGACGCCGGGATTTCGTTGCCGCTGCCGCGGTTGCCTGCTTTGCGAAGGCGCAGGGCACGGTCGAGCGCAAAGGACGTCTCAAACAGTGCGTGACGCGCGGTGTTTTCGCGCGAAGCATGTCGTTCGAAGAGACCTGCCAGATCGCGGCCCGGCTGGGCTGCAAAGGATACGATCTGGTAGAGCCGGCGGACTGGCCGACGCTGAAGAAGTACGGGCTTCTTCCGACGATGTATCCGGCGGGGCCGGGCGGCACGATCACCGATGCTCTGAACCGCAGGGAGAATCACGAACGCATCGAGAAATCGCTTCGGGAGGCGATCGATCTGAGCGCATCGAACGGGGTCCCGAACGTAATCACGTTTTCCGGCAACCGGCGCGGAATGAGCGACGCGGAAGGGGCGGACAATTGCGTGGCTTTTTTGAATCGGGTGAAGGGCTACGCCGAGAGCAGGAACGTGACGATCTGCATGGAATTGCTCAACAGCAAGGTGAATCACAAAGATTACATGTGCGATCACGCGACGTGGGGCGTTGACGTAATGAAGCGAGTCAATTCGCCGCGCGTGAAATTGCTGTACGACATTTATCACATGCAAATTATGGACGGCGATATCGTGCGGACCATCCGCGAAAACATACAGTGGATCGGGCATTTTCACACCGGCGGAAATCCCGGACGGCACGAAATCGACGATACGCAGGAATTGAATTATCGATTTGTGGCACAGGCGATCGCGGATACGGGATTCAAAGGCTACGTGGCGCACGAATATTCGCCCGCGCAGGGCCGCGATCCGATCAAAAGCCTGGACCAGGCCCTGGAAATTTTCGACGTTTAAGCCTGCGCTTCTTTCAAAGAACCGTATAAATCGGAGACGTCTCCTTTGGTGGTCCGTTTAAGCCCCATCTCAAAAGAGAATTGAACCGTGGGGGACGCTTTAACGTGAGACGTCGCCTCGGCTATCGTTAAAACGTTCGGAGGAAGGTTG
>Ga0070738_10005855_pt1 | contig 13300 bp, 12 predicted proteins | sample Coa_R2_2_FD_66446 | JGI IMG/M metagenome (GOLD analysis project Ga0070738, IMG submission 66446) | Surface soil microbial communities from Centralia Pennsylvania, which are recovering from an underground coalmine fire - Coalmine... | ecosystem: Environmental > Terrestrial > Soil > Unclassified ... | reverse complement strand
CACCGCCGAGCGGGCGCCGAGCCAGACGAGGAGAACGAGAGGCGGAAGGACGGCGAGCGCGAAGGCGAGGACCACGCGCAGGCGTTCTCGACGGGCTTCGGCGGCGTCGGCCACGAAGGCTCGCACCCCTCCGTGCGAAGGGAGGGATTCTAGCTCTGTCGTGCCCGTCCGGCACGAACTACCCGTCAGGCCGTGGGGATCTCGACCTCTTTGACCTCGCGGTAGACGCCGCTGTAGACGTGGGGCTTGAAGCCGCTGTCGGGCCCCTCGTCCATGAACTTCGCGTCGGGCGCGCGGTCGAGGTCGATGAAGTAGAAGTCGGCGTCCTCCTCGAGCACCTGGTCCGCCGAGATGATCTTGGCGTGGATGAGCTCGCCCGAGACGAGGGTGATGTCGATCGTCTTGCCGACGCGGGCGGCGATGAGCTGGCGGATGAGGTGCTGCTTCATGACGACTCTCCCTGGGGACCCTCGGCCGCCGCGCCGAGCGAGCCGAGCGAGCCGCGCGCTTCTCCCGTCGAGCGGCGGTGACGCGCCTCGATCGCCGCCACGGTCGCGGCGTCGAGGCCGACGATCGCGATCCCGCGGGCGTTCGCGCGCGCGATCGTCTCGGCGGCATCGAGGACGAGCGTGCGGCCCGCCTCGTAGCCGATCGCGACCCCGCCGGCCTGGGCCATGCTGTCCACGGTTCCCGGTCCGATCGTCGGCACGTCGAAGCGCATGTCCTGTGCCGGGCGCGCGACCTTGACGAGGAGAAAGCCGCCCCGCCGGCAGAGCTCGCCGGCGCGACGGATCGCGGCGTCCGTCCCTTCCATGGCTTCGACGGCGATGATGGCCCGCTCTTTCACGAGAACGGTCTGTCCTATGTCGAGACGCGCGAGCTCGCGGGCGACGCCGTAGCCGAAGGCGAGGTCCCGCTCCTCGTCGTCGCTCGCGACGCGCCCGGCGAGCGGACCGGCGGGCCCGAGGAGCTCGGGGCAGATCTCGGCCACCGGGAGGAGGCGAGCGCCCTGGCCCTCGAGGAAGCGGCCGAACGCCGCGAGGAGGGTCGCGTCCTTCTTGTCCCCGAGCGCCCTGAACCAGAGCCGGAGGAAGGTGAAGTCGGGCCGGAAGCGGAGGATCCGGAACCTCGAGAACATCTTCTCCTTGCGGACGCCTCCCGCCATGACGGCGAGCGTGGCGTTCTCGCGCGCGAGGAGGCGCGCCATCTTCCCGAGCTGGATGATCCCGACCCAGTGGAAGGCGTCGGCGTGGCGCGCGAGCTCGGGGTCCGCCTCGCCCTCGAGACCGAGCACGACGGTGCGGTGTCCGAGCTTCTTCGCGCTCTCGAGGACGGCGAACGGAAAGCGACCCCAGCCCGCGATGACGGCGAGCGTCGCCACTCAGGTCTTCTCTTCGCTGCTCTTGGCTTCGAGCTCGCGGACCCTTCGCTCCAGCTTGCGAAGAGTCGCGTACATTTCCGGCAGGTGCCGCAGGACGAGGTGGTAGCGCAGGCCCTGCTTCCCCTCGACCGCCGGCGAGCCTATGACCTGGGCGCCGTCCTTCACGTCGTCGACGACGCCCGACTGCGCGGCGATCTGGACGTTGGAGCCTATGTCGAGATGACCGACGAGGCCGGCCTGGGCCGCCACGGTCACGAAGTCGCCGAGCCGGGTCGTGCCCGCGATCCCGCTCTGGGCGACGAGGAGGCAGCCCCTCCCGACCCGGACGTTGTGGGCGATCTGGACGAGGTTGTCGATCTTGGTGCCGCTCCCGATCCGCGTCTCTCCGAACGCCGCGCGGTCGATCGTCGTCGAGGCGCCGACCTCCACGTCGTCCTCGAGCACGACGATCCCGACCTGGGGGATCTTGACGTGCTCGCCCCTCTTCTTGTCGGTCGCGAAGCCGAAGCCGTCGGATCCCACGACGGCGCCGGCGTGGACGATGCAGCGCGCGCCGACGCGGCACTTCGGGTAGACGACCGAGCTCGGGTGGAGGACCGTGTCGTCGCCCACGACACAGCCATGGCCCACGTAGGCGAAGGGGTGCACGGTGACGCGATCGCCCAGGACCGCGTCCTCCCCGACGTAGGCGAGCGGGTGGACGTTGCAGTCCGCGCCGAGACGCGCCGTGGCGGCGACGTGCGCCCGCTCGCTCACTCCGAGCGAGGGGCGGGGCTCCTGGTAGACGAGCTGCATGCCCTTCGCGAGGACGAGGTAGGGGTTCTCGTGGACGAGGATCGTGACGCCCGGCGGAGTCCAGCTCCGGTCGATGTCCTCGGGCACGAGGACGAGCGTCGCCTTCGTCGTCTTGAGGGCGGTGTAGTACTTCTTGTTCCAGATGAAGGTGATGGAGCCGGGTCCGGCGTCCTCGATCGGCGAGAACCGCTCGATGACGGCGTCGGGGTCGCCCTGGAGCTCGCCCCCGAAGAAAGCCTGCACCTGGGAGGCCGTGAACCGGAAGCTCATGGGGCCGCGAAGTGTATACTGCACGCGCTTGGAGAAGAAAGGGGCACAGCCCGCTCCGACCCCGATTCCGCCGGCCGAAGCCCAGTCGGGCCCGGGAGGAGCGTTCGGCCGGATCCTCGTCGAGCGCGGCCTCGCGACCGACGCGCAGCTCGAGAAGTGCCTCGCGATCCAGATGGCGCGCGCCAAGAAGGGCGACTTCGTGCGCCTCGGCGCGATCCTCGTCGAGGAAGGGATCCTGACGCCGCCCCAGGTCGCCGAGGTCCTCCAGCAGCAGGCGATCACCGTCGTCGCCTGCGAGGCGTGCGGCGCCCAGTACAACGTCTCGCACTACTCGCCCTTGAAGCAGTACGAGTGTCGCCGCTGCCACGGGCGCCTCGTCCCCCCGCAGCAGGGAAAGCTCCAGAACGTCAACGTCCAGGACGCCGTCGAGGAGGCGCGCTCCCCCAACAAGACGCTCGGGAAGGGGGTCCCCGCGCTCCCGGGCAGCGAGACGGTGCGCGTCCCCGTCGACGTGACGGGGACCGGCAAGATCCGGCAGAGGCGGTCCCTCGGCCGCTACGAGATCCTGGGCGAGATCGCGCGCGGCGGCATGGGCGTGATCTACAAGGCGCGCCAGCTCGACCTCGAGCGCGTCGTCGCGGTGAAGACGCTCCGCGCCGACGAGGCGAAGCGCGAGGACGCCATGGAGCGGTTCCGCCGCGAGGCGCGCGCGATCGCGGCGCTGCGCCACCCGAACGTCGTCGCCGTCCACGACGTGGGGCAGGTCGAGGAGATCCCCTACTTCACGATGGAGTTCATCGAGGGGCTCCCGCTCGACCGCCGCCTCGTGAGGGGCCCGCTCGAGGGCAAGGAGGCGATCGAGATCCTCGCGCCGATCGCCGAGGCGCTCCACTACTGCCACGGCGAGGGCGTCGTCCACAGGGACTTGAAGCCCGCGAACATCATCGTCGACAGCCACGGCCACCCCTTCCTCGTGGACTTCGGGATCGCCGTCAGGAAGGCGGAGCGCGGGCCCGACCTCGACAGCAAGGACGAGCTCCTCGGGTCGATCCCCTACATGGCGCCCGAGTACGTGGACGGCGCGGCCTACGACGAGCGATGCGACGTCTACTCCTTCGGCGTCGTCCTCTACGAGATCCTCTGCGGGCACGAGCAGTTCCCGTACTTCGACGCCTCGACGACGCGGCTCCTCGAGAAGATATCCAGCGGCGCCCCGGTGGACATACGCGAGCGCTTCCCCTCGATCGACGAAGACCTCGCCTGCGTCGTCATGAAGGCGATCGCCCGCAACCGCGACGAGCGCTACCCGACGGCGGGGGCGCTCGCCCAGGACCTCCGGGCCTATCGCCGCGGCGACCCTGTCTCGGCGAACCCGCTCTCGCAGCTCCAGCTCCTCTCGCGACAGCTCAAGAAGCAGGCGCCTCCCGCCGTCGCGATCGTCCTCGCCGTGACGACCGTCGCGTTCGCGGCCTGGGGCTTCCGGAGCGCCCACAGCCGGGACGAAGCGCTCCGCAACGTCGAACTCCTGAAGAGCGATGTCGAGGCCGCCCGCCGCGACCGCGACGCGGAGATCGCGCGCCAGCTCTTCGCGACCTCGCGCGCCTACGAGGAGGCGGGGAAGACGGACAAGGCGATCGGCGCGCTCACCTCCGCGATCGACAAGCTGCGACCGTACGGGTCCGGCATGCCGCTCCTCGCCGAGGCGTTCGACCGGAGGGGAGTTCTCCGCCTCGCCTGCGGCCAGATCGAGGGCGAGGACGACCGCGTCCAGGCCGGGCGACTCGACCCGCGCTTCGCACGCCGCCACTGACCCGTTTCCGGGCATCTCCATCTCGGGCGACATTCCCGGCGCCGCCGCGTGTCATCCGGGAATCGAGCACGTCCAAGAAGCGTTCTCGACCTGTTGGTGCCTCATGCGTCCCCAAGCCGCGACGAAGACCGAGATGCGACCCGACCGCCGCCACCCGAAGCGGGGCGACTGCGGCGTTTCCGGCTGCCCCGGGACCACGACGGGCAACAAGCCCTACTGTCTCGACCACCTCGACGAGCTCCCCTACGTCCGCCGCCTCAAGGACGAGATCGCACGCCGCGACGGCGAAGCCTCGGGCGCCGTCCCCGCCGATCCCGAGGGGCCGACGGCAGCCGAGATCCTCCGCCTCCTCGCCATGCTCGGCCCCATGAGCCCGGGCCGCCTCTCGCGCGAGGTCGAGGTCGCGCCCAAGCTCGTCGAGAAGCTCGTGGAGGGGCTCGAGGCGCGCGGAGCCGTCGCCGTCGCGATCGTCCGCACCGATGGCGGAAGACGGCGGCGCGTCGTCAAGCGGACGGCCTAGTAGGCCCCCGAATCGCCCCGGACGAGGCGCTCGCGGTAGGCCTCCTCGATCCGCTGTCCGGCCTCCTCGCTGAGCCCGAGGAGCTTCCGCGCCGCGTCGAGGATCTTCCGCTCGCGCGGGCTCACGTCGGAGTTCTTGAGCGCCGCGACGAGGAGCTCCTCGTAGAGGATCTCGTGGAGGTCGCGCTCGAGCTCGGCGCAGACCGAGGCATCGAGGGCGATCGCCCCGGCGAGCTCGATCAGGTAGGCGCGCTCCGAGTCCATGAGGACGCCGTCGCTCATGCCGACGAGGTAGGTCCCGGCGTAGAGGTGCCGCGCGAACGAGCGGTCGGGTCGCGAGGCCGCGATGTCGCGGAGGAGCTCGCCCCGGTCGGCGCGGGTGATCCCCGAGGCCTTCGCCGTGTCGCCGAGCGAGAGGAACTGAGCGAGGGCGTCGAGCGCCGTGAGCTCGTCCTGGCTCGCCGTCCCGTCGGCCTCCGACATGACCCAGGCCGAGCGGAGGACGAGCCGGCGCTGGGCGTCCGTGAGGAGCTCCCAGCCGCCCGCCGGGAGCACCTTGCGGGCCCGGTCCATCGTGCGCTCGGGGTTGAAGGTCTGCACGCGGAGAGTTTACCGGACGTCCGGGGCGAGGACGACCTTGAGCGTGCCGCGCTCGCCGGCCTTCCGGAACGCGTCGAGCGCGCGGGCGAGCGGGAGCGTCGCCTGGAGCAGGGGAGTCGGGTCCACGAGGCGCTCCTCGAGCGCCCGGAGCGCCCGCGGGATCGAGCCGCAGCGCGAGCCCAGGACGCGCACTTCGTCGATCACGATGGGGGCGAGCGCGACTCCGGGCTTCCCGGCGTAGGTGCTCTTCAGGATCACCGTCCCGAGGGGCCGGACGATCGCGAGAGCGAGCTCCAGGCCCGCGGGCGAGCCCGTCGCCTCGACGACGGCGTCGAAGCGGCGCTCGCGCTTCACGTCCTTCTCGAGCGTGCCCTGCGCGCCACGGACGAGCGCGAGGTGGTCCGCGTGATGGCCCACGAGCGTCACGCGCGCCGGCGTCGTCGCGAGAGCCATGGCGCAGAGGAGCCCGAGCTTCCCGTCGCCGATCACGGCGATCTCGTCGCCTCGCTGCGGCGGGATGTCGTCGAGGACGTGGAGCGCCGCCGCGAGGGGCTCGGCGAACGCCGCCGCCTCATCGCCGACGCTCGCGGGGACCTCGTGGAGCGCGGTCCGCGGGACCGCGACCTTCTCGGCGAGGGCGCCGTCGTGGCCGAGGATCCCGAGGACGCTCCGGGTCGGGCAGTGGTTCTTGTCGCCTCGCCGGCACGTCGGGCACGCGAGGCACGAGAAGTTGATCTCGGCGCAGACTCTCTTGCCGTCGGCGACTCCGAGGAGCTCGTGGCCGAGGACTCCCTGGAAGCCCATGTAGCCCTTCGCGATCTCGAGGTCCGTGTTGCAGATCCCGGCGCGGAGGACCCGCACGACGACCTCGTCCCTGGTCGGCGTCGGATCGGGGCGCTCGGCGAGGGAGACGTTCTTTCCGTCGAAGTGGAGGGCGAGCATGGCGGGCTACTCGTTCCTGATGTCGAGCACGAGGATAACGCCCTCGGCCGTCCCGACGAGGATGCGCTCGCTTCCGACGAACGCGAGGTCGGTCAAGACCGTGTACCCCGATGGAAGAGGGAAGGTGTCGAGACGGTCCCCGGTCGCCGCATCCCAGAGCCAGACGCCCTCGTTCGGGGCCCCGGCGACGCTCGCGACGAGCGTCCCGTCGCTCGAGACACTGACCGCCACGAGCTCGGACGGGTGCTGACCGAAGAGCTCCGTGTCCCTCGTGCTCGCAGGATCGCAGAGGACGATGTCACCGTTCTTGAGGCCGGCGAGGATCTTCCCCGTCTTCCCGAGGCAGGCGACGGCGTGGGCCTGGCTCGGGAATCTCCAGGTCCTCCGAGCCTTCCTCGGGTCGTCGAGCCTCCAGATCGCGACCGAGCCGGGTCCTGCCCCACTCTCCCCCGACGCCGTGACGACCTCCTCACCGCTCTCGGAGAAGAGCGCCTCGTGCACGGACGGCATGTCGTGCTCGAGCACGATCCGTCCATGTCTCCCGTCGAGGTCCCAGACGATCGCCCTCCCGTCGTAGCCGGAGGTGACGGCACGCTTGCCGTCGGGCGAGAACGCCGCCGAGGTCACGACCTTGTCCTTGTCCGCGATGGGAGCCTTGTGCGTGCCGATCTCTTCCGCTTCGAGGGGGCGTTCCACGGTCCAGAGCTTCACGAGGCGGTCGTACGCACCCGTGATGACGCGCTCTGCCGCGGCATCGATCGCGACGGCCGTCGACGACTTCGTGTGGGCGAAGGCCGTGAGCGTCGCCCCGCGATCGAAGTCCCAGACGTAGACGGTTCCATAGAGGCTTCCCCAGACGCACCGCTTGCCCCCGGCGGCGACGCGAACTCGCGTGACCCAGCTCTTGCTGTCCTTCTCCACGAGACTGTGCGCCGGCACGAGGCGTGCCCTCCGTCTCGGGGCGACCGGGACCCGCGGAACTGACGGAGGCTCCGCGGTGGATGGCGCGACGGCGGGCCGACGGAGCGCGAGGAGGGTCGCGAGACCACAGCCGACGAGCAGACCCAGGACCACGAGGACCACTCCGCCGCGTGACCTCGAGATCGTGAGCCCCTCCTTCGCGAGCGTCTCGAGGCGAACCGCGACCTCGGCCGCCCTCGCCGGTCTGGCGGTCGGGTCCTTCGCGAGCAGCTCGAGGACGAGGCGGTCGAGCGCCTCCGGGACAGAGGGCACGATCGTCCTCAGCGGAGGCGGCGGCCTCGTCAGCACCTGCGTGAGGAGCATGTAGCCCTGCCCCTCGAAGGGCGGCCTTCCGGCCACGAGGGCGTGGATCGTCGCTCCGAGCGAGTAGAGGTCGGCCCGAGCGTCGGTGGGAGCCCCGTCCGCCTGCTCCGGTGACATGTACTCGGGCGTCCCGAGGATCTCGCCCGTCTTCGTGAGCGACCCCCGGCCGCCTTGGTCCGCCTGCTCGCGCCGCGCGAGCCCGAAGTCGGCGAGCTTGGGGGTCCCGTCGCCGTCGAGGAGCACGTTCTCGGGCTTCACGTCTCTGTGGACGAACCCCGCCTCATGGATCGCCGCGAGCGCGCTCGCGATCCGGGCCCCGAGACGCGCCGCCTCGCGCCACTCGAGCGGGCCCTTCGTCGCCAGCCGCGCCTTGAGCGTTCCGCCCGGGACGAGCTCGAAGGCGAGGTAGGTGACTCCGTCCTGCTCTCCCGAGCCCCTGAGCGCCGCGATGTTCGGGTGCGAGACGGCGGCCGCCGCGCGGGCCTCGCGCTCGAAGCGCTTCATGTAATTCGGGTTCGCGACGAGGTCGCGCGCGATCACCTTGAGGGCGACAGGGCGCCCGCCGGGCTCCTCCTCGGCCCTGTAGACGACGCCCATGCCGCCTCGCCCGAGCGTCTCGACGATGCGGTAGGCGCCGAGGCGCGTTCCGGCGGGGAGGGCGTCGCTCGCCATGGCCTTTCCCGCCGCGATTATGACCGAATCGCGCGTCACGCGAGGCGAACCGCCGGCGATGCTCGCGGGACCGCCGGTGATGGTCGCGTCGCCGCGGCCGAGATCGACGTGACAGACGGTTCCGGCGATGTCACCGGCGGTTCCTTCGACTTCACCGGCGCTTCGATCCTTTCGACCGACGCTCTCCTCGACGTGGTCGGCGTTCTCGTCGCTTTCGAGGGCGTTTCTCGCGACCGCACCGACGCTTCTCTCGATTTCACCGGCGCTTCGCGCGACGGAACCGACGGTTCGACGCCCGGAGTCGGCGTTCCTTCGACCTTCACCGACGGTCACGCGACCAGAGTCTCCGGTCACGTGAGAAGTCCGGGGCAACTCGCCCCCGCCAAGAAAAATGAAAGTCGCGTTGCCAACAAGCCCGTTCCGAGCATTCCAGGAGGGTAGAGGAGGACGGTCCTCCTCGTCCTCGACCGGGCAGACCCGCGGCCCGGGCGGGGATCCAGGCAAGACGAAGTGCGGGTGCCAGAAAGGAGCTCAGCAATGAGCAACCTCAATGGAATGAGCCCGGAGACGGTGCCTCATGGCCTCGAGCTCAAGCTCGATACCCTGATCGCCGGCCTCCAGTCCGCGACCTTCACGACCCTCCCCATCCGGGGAAAGGCCGTGGCGGTGGCGGACCTCCTGAACCAGAGTCAGGGGCTCGTCAAGCCTTGGAAGGACTGCCGGACCGCCAAGCAGTCCCTGCACGCCGCGGTGCGTACCAAGGATCCCGAGGCGGTTCGCGAGTTCCTCGCCGACATGAAGACCGCCCTCGTGGCGACTCTCGGTCGGGACAACGAGGGCCTCGCGACGTTCGGCTTCAAGGCGAGTCGGCCGCAGCCCAAGCTCACCTCGGGGGACCTCGTCCTCCGGACGGCGAAGGCTCGGCAGACGCGCGCTCTGAACCACACGATGGGCAGCCAGCAGAAGGCCGCTCTCCGTGTCTCCGGGTCGGCGGTCATCGTCAACCCGGACGGCACGCTGACGGCGCCGCCGGCCTCGTCGGGTGGTCAGACGAAGCCGAACGCCACCAACCCGTAGAACCGTGAGGTTCCGCGGAGGGCCCTCCCTTTCGAGAGGGCCCTCCGCGTTTCTCTGGACCTTGAGGAATCGCCGGGACGCCGGTACGTTCCGATCGTGGACGCTGGGCGCCAGGAGTTGAGGCGGCGGAAAGGCCACGATCGCTACGACGAGATGTGGGAGGGAGTCCTCCACATCGTCCCGCCGCCGTCGGAGTGGCACCAGCGCTTCGGGACGAAGCTCGTCACGATCATCGAACCGATCGCGGAGCGGCTCGGTTTGATCGCCTCGTACGAGACTGGACTCTTTCGCCCGGGAGCTCGAGAGACGAGCTACCGCACGCCCGACATCATGGTAACGCGTCCCGAGCAGAGGACCAAGGCCGGCGCCGAGGCCGCCGAGGTCGTGTTCGAGATCCTCTCGCCCGGCGACGAGAGCCGCGAGAAGCTCCCCTTCTACGAGGACCTCGGGGTCAAGGAGGTCTTCCTCCTCGATCCGGACACCCGTGCGGTCGAGCTCTACCTCCTCCGCGGCGCGAAGCTCTTGCCCGGCGTCCCGGCGGAGGGAGGCGTCTTCACGTCCGCGATCCTCGGCATCTCGTTCCGCACGCTCGCCGGTCCGAAGCTCCTCGTTCGCGGCGAGAACCGGGAGGCGACGATCTGAGAGAGATCCGTTTCCCCTGACGTTCGAGCCCTCGATTGCCGTAGACTCAAGGTGATGCAGGAGATCTACCTCGACGCCGCCGCGACGACGCGCCCCGCCCCCGAGGCGGTCGCCGCCATGCTCCCCTTCCTGCGCGAGCGGTTCGGCAATGCGTCGAGTCTCCACCGGCGAGGAGTCGAGGCGGCGCGCGCCCTCGAGGACGCCCGGATCGAGGTCGCGCGCGCGATCGACCGCGAGAAGGACGAGGTCGTCTTCACGAGCGGCGCGACCGAGGCCAACAACCTCGCCTTGCTGGGGGCCGCGGCGGCGCAGAAGCGGCGCGGCGATCACATCGTCGCCACGTCCGTCGAGCACCCGAGCGTCCTCGAGCCCCTCCGGGCGCTCGAGAAGGACGGCTTCAAGGTCTCGCTCGCGCCCCTCGAGAAGGACGGCTCGCTCGATCCGGAGCGCGTTCTCTCCATCATCAATGATGGGACCGTGCTGCTGTCGGTCATGCACGTCCAGAACGAGACGGGGGCGATCTTCCCGATCGACGCGCTCGCGGCGCGCGCCAGGGCGAAGCGGCCCGGGATCCTCGTTCACTCGGACGGCGCGCAGGCGCTCGGCAAGGTCGCGCCGCCCTCGCGCGCGATCGACCTCTACACGGTCTCCGGGCACAAGGCGCACGGGCCGCTCGGGGCCGGGGCCCTCGCGATCAGCAAGGGAGTCCGCGTTCTCCCGTTGCTCCATGGCGGCGGGCAGGAGCGGAAGCTCCGCTCGGGGACCGAGAACCTCCCGGCGATCGTGGGCTTCGGCGTCGCCGCCAAGCTCGCGCGCGAGCGGCTCGGCGAGAGGACGAAGAAGGCGCGCGTCATCCGCGAGCGCCTCGAGAGCGCTCTTCGCGACCTGGGGGCCGTCTTCAACTCGCCCCCGGGGTCGGTCGCGACGACGCTCAACGCGAGCTTCCCCGGGAACGCGGCCGAGCCCTTGCTCCACGCGCTCGAGCAGCGAGGCGTCCTCGTCTCCTCGGGTTCCGCCTGCTCGACGAGGAAGCCCGGGAGTCATGTCCTCGACGCCATGGGCCTCGCGGACGAGGTCAAGAAGAGCAGCCTCCGCTTCTCCTTCTCGCCCGACGACACGCAGCCAGAGGACGTGGAGCGAGCGCTCCTCGTCCTGAGGGAGCTCCTCCATGGGTCTCTTGCACGTCCGCTACGATGAGGTCGGCCTCAAGGGCGGGAACCGGCCGTTCTTCGAGAAGAAGCTGAGGAAGAACCTCTCGCGGCAGCTCCGGCTCGAGGGGGGGACGGTCCGTCGGATCCGCGGCCGCATCATCGTCCAGACGGGCGACCGCGAGCCGCGCTCGGTGCTGCCGATCGTGCAGCGCGTCTTCGGCGTCGCGAGCGCGAGCCCCGTCGTCACCGTCGACCGCGACGACGACAAGATCTACGCGGCCGCGATCGAGCTCGCGCGCGAGGCCATGGCGCAGGGCTTCACGACCTTCAAGGTCGACGCGCGCCGCGCCGACAAGACGTATCCCCGGAAGTCCACCGAGCTCGCGGGCGAGACCGGCTTCCGCGTCCTCAAGGCGATGGAGGCGGAGGGGAAGAGGCTCAAGGTCTCGCTCCACTCCCCCCAGTTCGTCGTCGGCGTCGAGGTGCGGCGCGAGGGCGTCTACCTGCACGCCGCGGCCGTCGCGGGGCCCGGCGGCGTCCCCGTCGGCGTGAGCGGTCGCGCCCTCGTCTTGCTGTCCGGCGGGATCGACTCGCCGGTCGCGGCCTGGCACACGCTCAAGCGGGGCATGCACGCCGACTTCGTCTACTTCCACGCCTTCCCCTACACCGGAGACAAGGCGAAGGAGAAGGTCCTCACCCTCGCGCGGGAGCTCTCGCGCTGGGCGCCCGACCCGCTCTTCACGTTCATTCCCAACTTCGCGAGGATCCAGGACGCGATCGCCGACATAGGCGTCATGGACCAGCGGGTGATCATCCTCCGGCGCTTCATGTATCGCGTCGCCGAGAAGATCGCGACCCTGCGCGGGCACAAGGCGCTCGTGACCGGCGAGGCGCTCGGACAGGTCGCGAGCCAGACGCCCGAGAACCTGCTGTGCGTCGAGCGTGTCGTGCCGCGGACCCTGGTGTTGAGGCCGCTCATCGGGCTCGACAAGAAGGAGGTCATCGACCGCGCGCGCGCGATCGGCACCTTCGAGACCTCGACGCTCCCCTACGAGGACTGCTGCTCCCTCTTCGCGCCCCGCCACCCGGCGACGAAGGCGACCCCCGAGGAGTGCGAGGACATCGAGTCCAGGTTGGAGGTCGAGGCGCTCGAGGCCGAGGCCATGGACTCGGCCGAGGTGTGGAAGACCTGGCGCGGCGACGCTCCCGTGAAGCTCGAGGGCAAGATCCAGCCCATGAAGGAGCGCGCCAAGAAGGCTCCGGCGGCTCCGAGGGAGGAGCGCCCCGTCGAGCCGAAGGCCGAGGGCGACGTGCTCACGACCGACTTCTCCGAGGGTTGACGCTCATCGCGAGCCGAGCGTCACGATCACGAGCCTCTCGCCCGTCCCCAAGGGAGGCGTCGCCTGCGAGCTCGGCACCGGAGGATTGGGCGGCGGCGGCGCGGGCAGCGAGGGGTCGCGCCAGAGGCGGAAGACGACCTGCTCGCCGACCTCCTTCGTCTGGACCCAGGCGATGAAGGCGGAGTAGTCGAGCTTGTCCGTGTTCCCGTCGTAGGCGCGGATGATGTCGCCCGCGCAGAGGCCCGCGGTCGCGCCCGCCCGGCCGGCGGCGACCTGCGAGATCTGGAGACCCTGCGCCGTGTCCTTGACCCAGATGCCTATGTAGGGCGCCTGGGCGTTGATCTCCTTCGGGGATGCCGCGAGCTCCTGCTTCGGCCCCGAAGGCACGTTGATCGCGAAGGCTCGGATGGAATGGAACTTCCCGTCGTTGAGCGAGTCGGGCATGGAGCACGAGAAGCCGTGCGTCGGCTCGGGCGCGACGATCGGGACGAGGTCGGGGCGGGTCTGGTTCGCGGTGACCGTCTGGTAGAGGGCATTGTCGATCCAGATCTCGACCGAGACGGGCGCCGCTCCGGCGTCCGGATCGTACGCCCAGCCCGCCGCGACCGTCGTGTTGCCCACGTCGAGGAAGCCCTGGGGCGGGTTGTTCTTCTGGCCGACGAACATGGTCGGCGACCCGCCGAGCTCGGGGTTCACACCGTCGGGCTGGTTCACGCCGAAGAACTGGATGCTGTGGGTCTTCCCGTCGAGGTACTGGTTCGGCGGCGCGAAGACGAACGCGTGGTTGGCATCGACGGTCGGGACCGCGTTGGGCAGG
>Ga0070738_10005854_pt1 | contig 13301 bp, 11 predicted proteins | sample Coa_R2_2_FD_66446 | JGI IMG/M metagenome (GOLD analysis project Ga0070738, IMG submission 66446) | Surface soil microbial communities from Centralia Pennsylvania, which are recovering from an underground coalmine fire - Coalmine... | ecosystem: Environmental > Terrestrial > Soil > Unclassified ... | reverse complement strand
GAACCTACCGCCAGAGTGCCTCGGTTCCCCATCGCTGCTAAAGGGCTACCCCACCCCAATTGTGAATTACAAACAGGCGCGCAAGCGACGCGTCCAGCAATTAGAGCGGCAACGCCAACCCTTTTTGGGACAGGATAACGTTATTCCCTACCTGGCGCGTATGCCAGAGAACGTGTTGCCTTTTGGGTCAGAACGGTTTGACAGCGAAGTGAGTTGGGCGACGTCGGCGGTACGCGAACTTTTTCCGCCAGCGCTGGATCTGGATGCGCTGGACAGGGAGCAGGCAACGGCACTACGTACCTGGTTCGTGGCCCACGTAGACATTAAACCCCGTCAGCCCTCTCGCCGGAAATCGAAACCAGAACCCGATACGGTTCAGCTCAGCCTGTTATAGGGCGGCGTGGTGATCACCCGATTAAGTTGCATCTGGAGCAGCGTTGTCCTGCTGCTTTGGCGGCAGCAGGTAAATTACGCCCGAAACCCAGGTCAGCGCCACAGCAACCCAGAAGGCAATGATTGCGGGGATCTGCCACTCTGCACCGAGCGGCGCAAGGAATAGCGCGATCGCCACAATCTGGCTCACCGTTTTCAATTTGCCCCAGAGATTAGCACCTTGAATAGCCGTACGACCTTGAAGGGTAGGATTCACCCGCCAGCCCGCGATCGTCAGTTCCCGTGCCAAAATCAAAAATACGCCCCAGGCAGGCACTCGCCCCAGTTCGATCAGCGCCAGCAGCGGTGCTAATACCAGCAGTTTGTCTACCAGTGGGTCAAGAAATTTGCCTAAATCGGTAACCTGATTGAGCTTGCGAGCGAGGTAGCCGTCCAACCAATCAGTGCCCGCCGCCATGAGGAACACACCCAGCATGAACCAGCCTCCCTCACCGAAGGTTGGGCTGTGGAGTCCATACAGCAGCAATGGTACTGCCAGCAAGCGCGAGACCGTGATCCAGGTAGGCAAATTCATTTTTGATCGTAGACGGGTGCACCAAAAGTCTAAGCGCTAATGTGCTCAGTTGAACGATCAAACACAAGCCTGACGCAGTTCAGAGCTATAGTTTCGGTGAGAAAACGCAGGCCAAAGCCGATCGGTCAAACCGCCAATCGCGGCTAGTATCTGACTCGCCTCTGTCGCACACTGGATGGCTCTACAACAAAAAAGGACAGTCTTTGCAGACTGTCCCGGTGGTGTATCTTCTCAGGAGATGGCAGTTGAATACCTCAGCAGATGCCTTGTGTGAACCAATGACGCTACCAAAATTGAACGTTAAATGGCAAAGGATGAACTGGATCTGTTTCGCGCAACAATGACGTTGTTAGCAAGCGCCGTGCTTATTTAGCACAACGAGAATGGTTTTGAGAATCAAGCGCAAATCATAAGTGATAGACCACTTGCGCTGATATTCGACATCCATCTTTACGATGTCTTCAAAATCGATCACGGTAGAGCGTCCATTGGCTTGCCACTCGCCGGTGATGCCAGGTTTAACGTTAAGCCGCTCCCAGTGGTGCTTTTGATACCGGATGACTTCGTCAACGGTGGGTGGACGGGTACCAACCAGGCTCATATCGCCCATTAATACATTCCAAAACTGGGGTAGCTCATCCAGGCTAGTGCGGCGCAGAAACTTACCAATGCGAGTGATGCGTGGGTCGTTCTTGTTCTTAAAGATGCCGCCTTTCGCTTCGTTGTTGACAAGATGCTTCAGCTTGTCAGCATCCATTACCATTGACCGGAACTTCCAAATGCGGAAGGGCTTGCCTTTCAGTCCACAGCGGATTTGGCTGTAGAAGATGGGGCCCGGGTCATCGATTTGAACTGCGATCGCCACTGGAATAGCGACCAGAGCCGTAATCACTAACCCTGCCAATGCACCGACAATGTCAATGAAGCGTTTGGCTCTGCTGGTAACGGATGGATGAACCGTACGAACACGTTCCTGATTAGGGACGTTGGTAGCCTGACCCGCTTCGTTAGCACGCTGGGTGAGAGCGACTCGGAGAGCAGTGGGGATGTCAGAAGTAATCATCACGTTCGTAGTTGGCTTTGCTAGAGTTCACTTTGCCTCCTCCCCAACATACGTAACTTCCCTAGTAGATGCACCCTCACGGCACGTGCGTTTGCTCAATCTTTATAACTACAGCTAGATATTATGAAGTTTCGATGGTCAACGGCAGCGGCGGAAATACATTTGATACTTCCGTATCCGGATTTGTACGCAAAGAATCTTTCCGCTTATGGTGCTTTAGCCCTCATTTGCGAAATGGGCAGTAATCTACCGACTTGCTCGGCAACAGCGGCAGCACCACGGCGATTGAGGTGGCTGGGATCCATGAAATAGTCATTTCGGTTTGGCCATTGCTGGCCAAGATCGTAGACAATCAGGCCGTGCGATCGCGCATGGCGTTGTAAGTACGCCTGAAATTGCCGCTCGTAGGCTGTTCGCGTTTCATCTCGGTAAATCTGCGTTAACGGTAAGTTTACAAACACGACTGGAATGTGGTGCACCTGCGCAAACTTAAGAGTGCTGTGAAAAGCATCGGTTTGCCTGCCTTCAAGACTAAAGTTGCGATAGTCGGCGTCATAGTCACCCGCCACTTTGGGATAGCGCTGAAAATAGGCAACTGGTTCAAATTGGGCTGAGACAGACTGAAAGCCTGTGTTTTCGGGCAGATCGTCTGTTGGCTGTGACTTCGATCCCGTCAAGATTTCCGGCGGCAGGCGCTTGACTCCCTGCCAACACCAGCGCTGTTTGACAAATCCCCATTCCGTCAGAGACAGAAACCCGAAATACCTGGGTTGATCAGTTGGTTCAAGGGCAAAGAGCTTTAGTGCCAGCGCACTGCAAGGCTGTTCTATCGGTAACGCCGATATGGGCGGACGGGCACCAGCCACCAGCAACTTATACCCTTGAGACGCGATCGCGTGGTTGTAGGTGATGTCAATTCGGCCACTGTTAAACGCTCTGACGCCATCAGCCCAGAGGATCAGGCGAGGCCACTGGTCAGGCGTGAGGAGCTTTTGCAAAATCAGGTCAACCAGTTGAGCGGTTGCGCCATTCACACCAAAATTAAAAATGCTGAGATTGGGGTAGCCGCGATTGGCCAGGGTGTGCTGGAGCACCACCGGATCGACGCCCTGTAGTGCCCGGGAACTACCAACGATGAGAATATCTGGAGGGCCAACCCGGAAAACGAAGCGCTGGTAGCGCTGGAACTGCTGGTCGAATTGCTCACTGTTAAAGGTAAAGCGCGGCGTGCTCGAAGCGTGGTTGCCAAATGCCGACGGCAACGACGGAAAAGGGGATGGTGAAGCGGTAGCCCCTGGACTGGGCGATCGATCATTGAGTTGGTGCGGAGGGTCTAAAAGTACCTGTTGCCTCAAAGGGAATGTAGCGTTTAATACAGCCCTGGTGCTGTCGCAGTAAGTATCTCCCAACAACCACAGACCCGCGAGCAGGAGGAACCCATTCTTTAACCATCCCATAGAGCAGTCAGCAGAGGGTATGCATTATGGCCGATCATACCGCTCTTAGCCCCATTCTCAAGCGGATAGCCACACGCTTTTAACGGGGGCGGTAGGGTCTACGCAAATGAAACCGGCTGTAACGGCGAAGCCACAAAAATAGACCATCTCGCTTAACAAGATGGTCCACTACTCAACCAACACTTTGTTTGAAACAATTTGCCTTAATCGGCGGGAGGAGAGGGAAGGCCAGTTCTACTCACGGCCAGTTCTACTTACGGGTAAAGAGATGCCACTCCTCCGCCTCAACGTCCCATTCCTCAATGTTGCCGCTTCAGTCCACTGGAATGAGCGATCGCAGCACGCTAGGGATTGGCGGGTGCGGTCTGGGGCGCAGTGTTAGACGATCCAGACGACGGTGCCGTATTGCTATTACTGCTGTCTGATGGTGCCGACGTTGCTGTCGGAGCGGGCTGGGACGTGGTGCTGGAATTTGGCCCCGAGTTTGGAACAGCAATGTTGACATTGGGTGGTGCAGGATTGGGCACAGTCACATTGACGTTAGGCGGTGCCAAAGGTGATGCAGGCACCGTTGTTGTGCGGTCTCGTTCAATAATTGTCCGTGTAGGGGTGACAGTAGGCTTCTGATTGAAGACGTAAACGCCTACCCCGATCGCCGCCAGTCCAAGCAGCAAGATTCCCAACAGCAGCCCAGTGGCGGTGCTATCATTTTCGCGAATCGCTCGATTTTGTTCGCGGATGGCGATATTTTGCTCACGCATAGCCATGTTTTCTCGCAAAAGTTCAGTGTCTTTATCTTGTCGATCGCGTGGAGTTAAATTTGTCATCGTTTTTAATTGAACTCGTCTTTTAGTGAACTCTTCTTTGAGATGCAGCTTAGTGTGAACGAATCTACTTGAAATCTGGAAATTGACATTTAAGGGAACAAACGAAATTGGTTAAATCAGCAATTTACCTTTTCGTTCACGAGTACGTAACTAGAGCAAATCCATGTCACTTGTAAGTTGGTGAACCTTCAGGTTATTAGCGGTTGACAGCCAGCTTTTGACTAACCGCTACAGCCGATTAATACCGCGAGGCTCCTAGATTACTGGATCACCTGGATTTCTACATGATCATATTTAATGCTGTAAGCGATGCGAATCGCTCTATCTGTAGAAAGGAGGTTTCATCTGTCCAGAGGACGATACTAGAATGGTGTTGAGCCAGTCGATTATGCCTTCGTCAGCGGTCAGCAAGCGGTGGATAGCTGAACGTCACTGAGTTAATGATCCAAGCTGGTTCTCCATACCGATTTTGGTGGAACTGTTCCTTAAAGTCTTATGCAATGGGGACTCAGAGCGCTACTCCGATAGCACTTTCCTGAAGTTAGTGCCATTTAGGAATCGCTAAGTCCAGGTGCTTCTCCAAATTTCATTGGAATTGTTCTAATTTTCTATGCAGATTTTCTGTCAGACGTGAACAGACCAAGTTGTTTCCAGCAAGGAATAAAATAATCTGCCAGAACATTATCGATCGCCCAAAATTCGGTAAAGCTGTCGCTGGAACAGTAGCAGCCAACAAATATCAGCAGTAAATCTTGAAAGGGCAATGCGACATTCGCTTGAACAGCAAAGTCTGTATAAAGCGTATTAATTGCATTTTGTAGATAAAGCAGATTACCAACGATTTGAGTAAACAGTCCAGATTCGCCTGCCATTGTGGGCAGGTATGTCTGGTTATATTCCTGCAAAAAAATCTGATAAAGGTGGGCGATCGCGGCTTTGAGGCTGGTACACAATTCTAGTGATTCTACAGCGTCGCCATTGCGGTTCCAATCTGCGAGCAGTTCCATCTCCAACGGAAGAGTTTCGAATACAGAAAGCTGTACTTCTAGCAGCGGCCGTAGCACACGCAAAAACAAAAAGTCGATGTCTGCAAGGCTCAAATCCAGCTTCGTTGGTTCTAACTTAAATAAAGAGGAACTCAGCAATTGATGAGCTGATTGAGGGTGTTCCCAGACAAATTTGAACTCCGCCACATCTGCAATCATTTCACCAATTAAATGGGTAAACAGCAGCCCCAGCCGTTGTTGCACTTCGGCATTAAAAAATAAGCGGGCTGATGGTTCATCAATGGCAACACGATCGCCAGCTAGCCGAAACAATTCGCGGCAAGTCAATGGCCCCTGACTGGTATAAGCGGTTTCACCAGCGCGTAATGGCTCATCACAGGTGGTGAGGATGGCGTAATCACTTTCGAACTGCGTTAGCATGAGCTGCCAATGGTGGCCCCAGATGTCATGAATCAGAAAGGCTTCTGCTTTTTGCGTGGGAATGATACCGACCGATCGCATCAAGCACTGAATGACCGTAGTAGTTGAACTGTTGCACCGTCGAGCCACGTCAGTACACCATTCGTAGTCCAATCGTTGTGCTGTACAGGGGCCAAACACTGGAAAGCGTTGAAATTGTTCAAAGCTAAACTGCTTGAGCGATTGCAAGAATGCCTGCACCTGCGATCGTTCCCGATCAGTGAGTTGATGCCACAAAGCTGGATCACGGAGCTGGTCACCCTCGTAATCAATGCAGAAGAACAGTTGCATCTCCGTGTGAATGAGGTCGATCGCAGCCGATGGAATGGGAATCGAACCAAACAAATGCCGAAACAGAACCGCCTGGATAGTGGGAACGGTGGGTGAATGGTAGGCGTCTGTGGGGTCACCGTTCCACGTTATGGCGTCTGCTGCTGCCTCCATGACGGCCCGCATGGTTTGCGTCTGGGTCGCAATGTGGCGATCGACGGTTTCCAGGGTTGCCTTTAATTCAGCTTCGGCGCTGTCTGGAAGGGCAAAGGTCTGGCAGAGAGCCGCGATCGCTGACTCTGATGCCAAATGCTCAGGAATCGGGTCTGGCTGATACTGGCTGAGCGTGTGAGATGGAATTGTGCCCTGCCAACCGCTACCGCCGATTTGCCGATAGCGAGTGACCAAAAGCGCCGCCTGTACGAAGCTTTGACGGACAGTGAGGGGAATCGTCTCGATCGCTAAGGGCGTTTGACAGATAGGGTGAGCAAAGGTTTTGAGCGCATCCCGAATTTGCTGCAAGCGAGTCTGGCGCTGTTGTCGTTCGGGTTCGTCAATCACCGTTGCTGAATTTAAGGTCGATCGTGAAAGCTGCAGTGCCTCAGCCAGTAAGGTTCGCTGTGTAAGGTTGGGGACGGGAGAAAACATTTGTGATGCCGAGCTATATGACGCCAATCTGCTTATTACTACCCACGTAATGTCTTCAAATCCTCAGCGCGCGCAAAAATTCATCCAGCAAAGAACGGCTCTAGTTTATCTCCCCTCAAGGATGGAGAAATGTTGCAATTCTGTTACAACCAGGGATGGGTGGAATCGATCGCCATCATTTCTAAAGTTAAGCCTGTAGAGTTTGTGCAGAGTTTGTAATGCGACAGCTAAAACGATTGGCCTACCTGACGGGATTTGCCGGCGCAGCTTCATTGGTCGCGCTATCTGCACCCCAGGTTCTGGCTCAAGCAGCAACGGGTGCAAGCGCCGGTTCAGGTGTTAGTGGATCTGTATCGGCACCGGCAGCGGGTGGTACCGTGAGCACCCCCGGCACTACCACCACTACGCCTTCAGCGGCACCAACGGGGTCTGTAACGCCCACATCACCTTCCACAGGCATTACACCGACGACAGGATCAGCCGGAGTGACACCCACCACACCATCGAGCGGCGTCAGGTCAACATCTCCCGGTATCAACTCTGCGTCTCCTGGCAGCACGCTAAGCACGCCGGGTAGTACAGTTAACAACCAGAGTGTAACGCCCACCGGCGGTTCAACCGCCCCGTCTAGCGTGACGCCATCCTATGGCACCGTATCACCCTCATTTGGTACATCGGTAACGACGCCCACAGGCTCCTATCCATCAGGCCTCACGTCACCGGGCAGTTCGACTGGCACGACTGTTAATACACCTGCTGGGACTGTAACCACAACAACCCCCTCCACAACAACGCCGTCGAATGGGGTGACCCCAACCACATCGTCTGGCAGTCTGACTCGCCCCGGCAGTACAACACCAGGAAGCACGACAACTAATCCCGGTGTCCTTCAGCCGGGAACCACTACAACCTCGCCAACAACGACTACCCCTGGGAGTGGTGGCGTTTCGGCTCCCGCTGGTGGGACATCCGGTGGTAGTGGGCTATAAGCTCGCTGCTATGGCTACTTGAGGGTGGTATGCATTCATTTTAGAGATTGCGAACCCGCAGTCAGAGTTCCGTTCGATCGGCGCTTTGGCTGCTGGCTCCGGTCTCACCACGGCTAGATTTGCTTTAACCGCCGAGGCGTTTGTTCGCTCAAAGCTCAACTGTGTTTCCAGATCTCAGAATCAGATCTCAGAAGACGTAAAGCCACACGTAGGTCAGGATCAATGTGACGGCAGTGATCGGGACACCAAAGCGCAAGTGATCGATAAATGAAAGGCGATAGCCCCGTTTGGCAGCAGCTTCGGCAACAATCAGATTAGCCACTGATCCCAGCAGGGTTAGATTTCCCGCTAACGTCGATGCGGCAGCCAGTAACAGCCAGGTGCGATCGTCTGGTTTGGGAACGAAGCTATGTAGCAACAGCACAGCCGGAACGTTGGACACCAGGTTCGACAGGATTACTGTGACGCTCAGAATGCTAAATGGCGTATGAACGAACTGTGAAAACCAATCTAGCGACCCGAGCTTTTGGACGCCTTCTGTCAGCACAAACAGGCCGGCAAACATCACAAGCAAATCCCAGTCCACTTTCTGGAGAAAGCGTTCTGGTTTGATCCGGCGAGTGACAAAGAGCAGTCCGGCAGCAATCAGGGTGGCTTCTGCAGGTGGGACGCCGATGAGAAAAGCAATGAGTAGACAGGCGGTGATGGTCAGGCTTTTAGCGAGTAATGGTTTGAGGATGCGATAGCGCTGCGGCGGGAGGGACAGACTGGCGCTGGTCGATCGCACGTCTGGATAAAGCAACCATAGCAGCCCAATCTGGATGACCAGTCCAGCGATCGCCAGGGGTGCTAGCGATTTGGCAAAGCTCAGATAGCCAATGCCCGAAAAGGAGCCGATCAAAATATTCTGTGGATTGCCGCTGATGGTCGCAACGGAGCCGATGTTGGTGGCGCTGGCCAGAGCGAGCAGGTAAGGAATAGGGTTCAGGCTCAGGGACTCGGTCAGACCCAGGACGAGCGGGGTCAAAATCAGCGCGATCGTGTCGTTGAGAAACAGGGCTGAGAGAATGCCGCTGCCCAGGGACAAGGCAACAATTAACCCAAATGGGCTGCGCGTCCACCGAACCAGGTAGTCCAGCGATAGCTGAAAGAATCCCGCCACGGCAAGACTGGCGCTGACGATCATCATGCCAAACAGGAAGATAAGCGTTTTGTAGTCGATCGCATCCCAGGCTGTTTGTAGATCCATCAAGCCCAGGGCCAGAAGCAGGGCAGCACCAACGAGGGCGATCGTGGCCCGGTTCATTCGCAGTCCCGGCGCGTACCCTAACCCCAGACCAACGTAGGTTAGCCCAATCACGATGTATCGCAGAAGAATCATGGCTGCCGGTGCTCACGTAGAGGGGCTAGACGATAAACACGACAGTGCCAATTCTGAGCTAGGTCGAGGGATGCGGTCGATCGCATAGTTAAGCCGAAACTTGAATCGTCTCGCCGCCCGATAGCCCAAAGGCTGTGTGAACGACTTGCAGAGCAGCCACACCGTCCGCCTTCGCCACGACGCAACTGACTTTGATTTCAGACGTGGCAATCATTTGAATATTGATCTGCTGGCGGGCCAGAGAGTCAAACATACGGGCGGCAATACCAGGATGGTTAACCATGCCAGCGCCAACGATGCTGACTTTCGCAATTTCACGATCGACCACGATTTCGCCACAGCCTAGCGCCGACGCGGCATTCTCTAGCGCTGCACACGCCAGGTCAGCGTCCAGTTGTCCGACCGTAAACGCAATATCACGGGTTGTGATGCCGTTTACAACGCGGCAACGCTGCGATTGAATAATCATATCGACGCTGATGTTTTGGCGTGCCAGGATTTGAAACAGTTCGGCGGCCATACCGGGACGATCGGGGACGTGACGGATTGCTAGCCGTGCCTGGTTGAGATCAAGGGCCACGCCCCGAACGGGAGGCGGTACAGGGTGCGATGAAGACACGCTTGGCTTTAGGGTTGTCGGTCTTGCTACGCCAGGGCTGCTCGTTTTGGGAGCCAATTCTTGCTGTCCCGCCAGGGCTTTTGTGCCCGGTTCCCAGCGTCCAACGCTCGACTCTCGTACGTCAAATACCTGACATAGCGCCGCGATCGCGCGATCGCAATCCGCTTCATCAATCACACAACTGACCTTCACTTCAGAGGTCGAGATCATGCCAATGTTCACACCTGCGGCGGCCAGCGTTGCAAACATTTGTGCCGCAACCCCAGGACGGCCAATCATGCCTGCACCCGCGATCGCGACTTTGGCAATCCGGGTTTCGACCATCACTTCGGCATCGCCATCGGGATGCGATACGCCACGACTTAGAGCGGGCAGGATCGCGGTTGCAACCGCTTCGGCTTGATTGAGAGAGTTTTTTGTGACCGTGAAGGCGATGTCGTTGGTGTTGCTTTCGTGAATGGATTGGATGATCAGGTCAACATCCAAACTCTGGGCCGCAATTTCGCCAAATAGACGAGCCGCAATGCCGGGGCGATCGGGCACTCGCAGCAGCGACACCTTTGCCTGGTCAGTATCAAATTCAACCCCATCGACTGGACGTGCCAGCTCTAGCCCTTCTAACGATCGCGATTGTGGGATAGGCGATACAACCCAGGTGCCCGGTTCATCAGTCCAGCTCGATCGCACCACGAGCGGCATGCCGTAGTTACGGGCAATTTCCACCGCGCGCGGATGCAGCACCTTTGCGCCCAGGCTGGCAAGCTCCAGCATTTCATCGCAGGTAATTTCTGCCATGAGCTGCGCGTCGGGCACCAAACGGGGATCGGTGGTCAAAATACCGGGAACATCGGTGTAGATTTCGCAGAAGTTGGCCTGTAGCGCTGCCGCTAATGCCACCGCTGACGTGTCGGAACCCCCACGTCCCAGGGTGGTAATCTCCAGGTCATTGGTATCGCTGATCCCCTGAAAACCGGCCACCACGACCACTTTGCCTTCCTTCAGATGCCGTTCTATGCGCTCGGTTTTGATCTGCAAGATGCGGGCACGCGTATGTTCAGCTTCGGTGACAATGCCCACCTGTGCACCCGTGAGCGAAATAGCGGGCTGACCGAGTGCCTGTAGCGCCATGCTGAGGAGGGCGATCGACACCTGTTCCCCGGTGGATAGCAACATGTCCATCTCGCGTCGGCTGGGGTTTGGGGAAATCTCATTTGCCAGCTTCACCAGCCCGTCGGTGGTTTTGCCCATTGCCGAGACAACGACCACAAGGGAGTTTCCGGCGTTGACAATCTGCACAACCCGCTGTGCGACGGCCTGAATCCGCTCAACCGATCCAACCGATGTACCACCGTATTTTTGAACAATTAGCGCCATATCTCTGTTTCCACCATGCTGTAAGGGGGCGATGCTTCATCCCCCCTCTCTATCCTGCCAGCAATGAGAGCCTAAACAGAGTATATAAACGATATAGCCACAGGGATAAAAATCTTGTGGCTGATTGGTTTGTAGTGGTGTGAGCCGTAGAGCCTCTCTGTCCGGGCGATCGCAACCAATTAGCGGCAGCAATGCCGACGCTGCTCCTGGCGTCTTGCCGACAGATCATTCGACAGCAGAGGCAGTACCGTTACCGCGTTCGTGGACTGCGCGATCGCCCGTTTTTGGCGGCTGGACGCGGTGGCTGAACTCGGCTGCTAGACTTACGGGTTGCGCCCAATAATGCCGCCACCAAGCAGCACATCACCATCGTACCAAACGGCGGCTTGGCCAGGCGTGATGCTGGATTGTGGGTCATCAAACACCACGCGGACACAGGCATTTTCCAGAGGAATAATGGTTGCTGGGATGGCCGCCGCACGATAGCGAATTTGCACGTTTGCACGAATGGGTGCAGTTGGCTCTGCAATAGAAACCCAATTGACCTGCTGAGCGGTGCATTCAGCCGCCAGCGTGGCCTCGCGATCGCCCACAATTACCCGGTTGTTCACTGCGTCTAACGCGACAACGTAGAGTGGTTCGCTGTGGGCAATGCCGAGTCCTTTTCGCTGCCCGATCGTGTAGTGATGCACGCCTTCATGCTGTCCTAATACCCTACCCGACTGGTCAATAATTTCACCCTGCTGGGGCGTAATGTACTTGTCTAGGAATGCCCGCATTGAGCCGTTTGCTTCTACCAGACAGAGATCCTGGCTTTCTGGCTTGTCGGCTGTGTGCAGGCCAAATGCAGCGGCGACGCGGCGCGTTTCGGTCTTGGGCTGTTCGCCGAGTGGAAAGATGACCCGCGCCAAAATGTCCTGTGACAAGTCGTACAGGAAGTAGGATTGGTCTTTGGTGCGATCAACGGCGCGGAGAAGCTGATGGCGTCCTGTAGCAGGGTCATGGCGAGTGCGGGCATAGTGGCCGGTGGCGATGCGATCGCTTCCCAGTTCTGTCTGGGCATAGTGCAGCATGGGGCCAAACTTAACGGCTTTGTTGCACTGAGAGCAGGGTAGTGGTGTAATGCCTGTGCTGTAACCCGCGACCAGGTAATCGACAATATGTTCTTGAAATGTCTCGCGGATATCGACGATGTGGTGAGGAATACCCAATTGTTCGCACAGCTTTGCGGCATCCACCATACCTTCTGAACAGCACTGCCCTTTACCCTTCATCAGCCAGAGGGTAAGACCAATCACGTTATAGCCCTGGTTATGGAGAATGGCGGCGGCGGCTGAACTATCGACTCCACCAGAGAGTCCCACCACAACGTTGTTCATGGACAAGAAACCCAACAATAGGGAATAGATTGCTCCTCTAGGCTAACATTTGCGCGCGATCGACAGGGGCACGGTTCGTGATCGAGCAATGCTAGTAGGCAGGCGAGATCCGACCCTTGGGGGAATCCCCCAAACCCCCGAATGTGGGGGACGCAGCCGTCCACCACGCCCCCTCCAGAAGGTTTTGACGGGAAATGGTAAAAAGCGCTTCGCATTGCGCGATCGCGCGGGCCGCTACTAAAACCGCATCAGAAGCTACTGGAGACGATCGAAGATGATCCACACGGGCACAGCTTCTGGCTTCTGACTGCTGACGGTTAACCGCTGACTGCTGCCTCCTGACTTCCGACCCACTTCGACAAGCCGTCTTTTGACCGCGTCTATGTCCTCGCTGACAATAAGTCATTGCCGATGCGTCCTGTCTGTAGGGTGACTGTGGGCATCGATCTTCGCTTCGTTGCCAAATCTAGTCAGGGGACATTCCCTAACCCCCGATTCAGAAGGCTGGGATGATTGCGCGACCGCACTGTACAAGCGTGGAACTTTGATCACCCAGGCAATGCGAAGCGCTGTGACGCTACCCCGCGTCAACCCCGTCTGGAGGGGGTCTGGGGGACGCAGCCGTCCCTCAGATTGGGGGTTTGGGGGATTCCCCCAAGGTTCGGACGCATCAGACTTATGTATCCACAGTCGATCGCTTCGGACGCATCAGACTTATGTATCCACGGTCGATCGTTTCGGACTCGTGAGCCTTGTGTATCCACAATCGATCAATAGGGAGAACAATCGTGAAAAAATTACTGTATGGTGTGCTGCTGGCGATCGCTGTTTGTACACTCAGCTTTGCCCAACCAGCGCTGG
>Ga0070738_10005853_pt1 | contig 13302 bp, 14 predicted proteins | sample Coa_R2_2_FD_66446 | JGI IMG/M metagenome (GOLD analysis project Ga0070738, IMG submission 66446) | Surface soil microbial communities from Centralia Pennsylvania, which are recovering from an underground coalmine fire - Coalmine... | ecosystem: Environmental > Terrestrial > Soil > Unclassified ... | reverse complement strand
CGTACCGCTGTTGCTGCCGCAAATTATCATCGCCATGCTGTTTCGGTTTGCACAGGCGTTTGGCATTTTTGATCTCATTCAGGTGATGACGGGCGGCGGCCCGGGCGGCTCAACGGAGGTAGTATCGCTCTACATCTATGCCAATGCAATGCGCTACCTCGATTTTGGCTATGGTTCGGCGCTGATTGTCGTGACGTTTTTGCTGCTGATGATTGCCGTCATGATCTGTAGCGCGTTAGTTCGGCGATCGCGCACGGCAGCCTGAGAACCATAGACTTCAGGCGTCAAAAGTCCATTAATGACAGAGGGCAGGCGTTAGGCAAATGTGCGAAGGAGTTTTTAACGGATGTTGAGGATAAGCTGATGGCAACGGCGGTGGATTCTAACCAACCAATCAATCCTCCCAATCCCACTAAACGGCAGTCTGTCACCGTTGGCAGCGTTTTGTTTTGGGTGGCGGTGGTGGCGATCGCGGTCTTTTGTCTGGCACCTATGCTCTGGCAGTTGTTGACCTCGTTCAAAGTGAATGAAGATATTGCGGCAGTGCCCAATGTATACCTTCCCAGACGGCTGACCCTCAATCACTACATTGAACTGTTTACCCGCCGACCATTTTTACGCTACATCTTGAACAGCGCGATCGTGTCGCTGATCTCAACGGTGGTGTGTCTGGCGATCGGCTCTCCGGCAGCGTATGCGTTGGCGCGTCTACGTCCTCTGGCTGGCAAGATTGCTCAGGCAGGAATTCTGGTAGTCACCCTGTTTCCCGGCATTCTGCTGCTGCAGGGCCTGCTTGAGATCGTTCAATTTTTCCATTTGGGAAACAATTACCTGGCGCTGATCATTCCCTACACGGCCATTAACCTACCGTTGACCATTCTGGTAATGCGGAGCTTTTTTGAGCAATTGCCCAAAGATCTGGAAGATGCCGCTAAGGTCGATGGCTATTCCATCTGGCAAATGCTCATCCAGATTGTGATGCCGCTGACCCTGCCCGCCCTAGTCACCACGGGAATTCTCACCTTTATCTTTGCCTGGAATGAGTACATCTTTGCGTTGACCTTCATTACGGAGGAGACCATGAAAACAATTCCGGTGGCCTCTGCCCAAATTGGTGGTTCTTCAGTATTTGAGATCCCTTACGGGCCGATCGCTGCGGCAACCGTCGTCGGCACCATTCCCCTCATCATTCTTGTGCTCATCTTCCAGCGACGCATTGTGCAGGGGCTAACGGCCGGTGCTGTCAAAGGATAAAGGCCAGAAGCTAAGGGCTACACGCATGTTACGCCGCAAGTCCTTGGTGCTCAATTTAAAATTTGGGAAGCCCCTGATTCCGTTCAGCAACAAAATCAGAAACAAGGTTGAAGCGTCTCACCAAAAGCGGGAGCAATCCAAACAACTGCTAGAAATTGCTAAAACAGGAGGACAACAGACGTTCGAGACGGATAAAGCGACGGCAACCACTTGGATCAATCGGCGTTAGAAGACTTGGGAGTAACACTGACATGCCCATTACCGCAATCAATCTACCGATGGGAAAAATTACTGAGTTTTGCCATCAGTGGCAGGTCACAGAATTTGCCCTCTTTGGTTCCGTCCTGCGCGAAGACTTTCGCCCCGACAGCGACATTGACGTCATGGTGGCATTTCACCCGGAAGCCCACCCCACATTTAACACCCTAGACCAAATGGAAACCGAGCTAAAAACCATCTTCGATCGCAATATTGACCTGATTACCCGTCAAGGCATTGAAACCAGCCGTAACTACTTACGCCGACACGACATCCTTTCCTCCGCCCAGGTGATTTATGCAGCGGGATCTTCAATTCCTGCTTGATATGCTGCAATCTGCAGAACTGAATCATGACCTACACATCTCAATGCTCAAAAGCCGAGTTCGTAGCAAATGTGCAGATTCAAGATTCAGTAATTCGACGGCTAATGGTCATTGCTGAAGCCGCAAGGCGAGTTTCAGACGTAACCCGACAAGCACTACCCAACATCTCTTGGCAAGAAATCAACGGAATGCGAAATCGTCTGGTGCATGAATATGATGATGTCAACCTCAACATCGTTTGGGATGTGGTTCAGCTTAAGGTACCGCCTTTGATTGAAGCACTGAAATCGCAGATTCCTCCAGAACCATGAGGCTATCTAGTAGAGATGCTCGCTGCGGCCTAACAAATCGATGGAGCCGACCGCCAAAAGACTATTTATTGGATGTTCGAAGTTATCTGCGGTGGCTGATCTCAACCGTTATCCTTTATTCCTTATCCTGCAATTTCCATGTCTAAACTTGAACTTAAAAACCTCAATAAAACATTCACCCCTAAAGTGATTCCGGTTAAAGATATCAGCTTGACGGTTGACGATGGTGAAGTGTTGAGTTTGCTGGGGCCTTCGGGCTGTGGGAAGTCAACGATTTTACGCATGATTGCGGGATTAGAGCAACCCACACGCGGGCAGGTGCTCATTGGCGATCGCGATGTCACCTTCAAGCGACCGGGCGATCGCAACGTAGCGATGGTGTTTCAAAGTTACGCCCTCTACCCCCACCTGAATGTGCATGAAAATCTTCAGGCCGGGCTGAAGCTGAAAAAAGTGCCTGCGGATGAAATCGAGCGGCGCGTCACGGAAGTTTCCCGCGTGCTGGGACTGGATGACCTGATGCAGCGCAAACCGGGACAGCTCTCTGGTGGACAGCGTCAACGCGTCGCGGTGGGCCGGGCTCTAGTGCGGCGATCGGACGTGTTTTTACTGGATGAACCCCTTAGCAACCTGGACGCCCTGCTGCGGGAGCACGTCCGCGCCGACTTGAAGCAAATCTTTTCAACGCAAAACGTACCCGTGGTCTACGTCACCCACGATCAGACGGAAGCCATGACCCTCTCCACCAAGGTGGCAGTCTTAAATAATGGCTATCTGCAACAGCTAGACGCACCCGAACGAATTTACGAGCGACCCGCCAACCAGTTTGTCGCTGGCTTCGTCGGTAGTCCCCAAATGAATCTGCTGACGCTGCCCTGTCAGGGCAACTATGCACTGTTAGGAGATTTCAAAATTCCGCTCCCCAATCTCCCCACGGCACCGCCCCAAGTCGTGCTGGGTGTGCGGCCAGAGCATCTCCGTGTCACGGAAACAGATGATGCCAGCACCATTAACACCATTAAAGGAACGGTATTTCTGGTTGAAAACCTGGGGATGCACAATTTGGTGAGTATCCATATCCCCAACAGCAAAGGCGATCCCATTGTGATGCGCTTGCTGCTGCCCCCGGAGCACTGGGCCGATCGCGACCTGACGCTGGCCATTTCGCCGGATGACATCCACTGGTTTGATGTGCAGTCAGGCGATTCATTAATTCGTCGATCGTAGGGAACGAAGCGCTTCAGACGTTGCTACACAACACGCCCACATTCGCTGTCTGGCTAATCTGGATCGTGCTTGTATCGTCTTGGATGTTGGCGATCGCCAGTACCCGCCTGTGCCACGTACCAGCGCCGCCATTCCTTTGAGCTGCGAATCGCCAGCCACAATAGCAGCAGCGCGATGAGTCCACCCTGACGGGGAGCATCCAGGGCAAACAGCACCAGAATGAAGCATAGCCCGTCCTGGGCAAACACGACCCATAGCGGAATTTGTTTCAGGCGATAAAACCAGCCGACTTGAACCAGTTGCAGCACTAGCGCCAGCAGTCCACCAATTGCTCCGAGCAGCCAGACTAACCAGGTTGGAATGCCAGCAGCCTGTGCCACAGCCATGCCCATGATCGCACCAACGACGGGGCTAAACAGAAGTTGAACAATGTGCAGCGATCGACGGCCCCATCGATCTTTGGAGGCAAAAATTTCGACTAGTGACCAGCTCACCAGTATGCCCAACGCCACTGGTGGTGGAATGTGCGATAAGAGCGGTACGCGCGACCATAAACTGCCTCCATAGAGTAGCCCAATGAGGAGTAGCGGGAGAGCAATTCGCATCCCCGCTGCTGCAGAAGCAGAAAGCGCAGCCAGGATTTCAATCATAGGAGTGGTGGAACTTGATTTCGCACCCTTTGCTGCCAGAACGTCGTGAATCTAATTCACCTTAGCAGTCTCATTCTGGTATAGCTACCATCCTGTTGCAGGACGCAGAGGTTAAGGATGTGTAAGCGTTGTCCTCTGTCAGGGCAATTGCCCCCGACACCCCGCCCGAACCACACGGCTGTAGCTACACTTCTAGTTTGGCGTTTTTTAACGCGATTGTGCATCGACGTGACGCTATCTAACTGATTTAAAGTTCGTTGGCAGCACGGCTAGAAAAGCGATTCGTCACAATCGTCCTGGATGCGGAACTCCACCATGACAGTAGCGGCTTCAATCTGGTCGTGTCTGTATCTGCTGTAGCGATCGCGTTTGAATTGGGAGAAGCAACCATTCATCAGCGTTGCCATCAGCGTTGCTAACAACGGGCGATCGTCGAATCGTTGAGGACGTGGCGTTAATAACTTTAACACTAGTTTACAGGCGTTTTTTTACCTGGCCACCCTTTATTCCTAAAATGGTGTTGTTATTTGACACCGATAAGATTAACTGTGGTTCATTTCATCTGCACGTCGACCCTACTTTTAATTCAAGGAGACGCACATGAAAGCCTTACTGCTTTGGCCCATAATGCCCAACTCTTTCTGGTCATATCAGGAAACACTAGATCTAGCAGGTTTACGCTCTACAAATCCACCCCTTGGTTTAATTACTGTTGCGGCTATGTTGCCACCTGAATGGGCGATCCGCTTCGTCGATCGCAATGTCAGGTTGGAAACTGATGAGGATTGGGAGTGGTGCGATATCGTCATCATTTCGGCCATGATTATCCAGAAGCAAGACTTCCGAGAATTGATTCAAAAAGGCGTTGCTTTGGGTAAAAAAGTGGCGGTGGGAGGGCCTTACCCCACTTCTGTACCAGAATACGCACTGGAGTCGGGAGCGCACTATCTCATCCTGGACGAGGGAGAATGCACGATTCCGATGTTTTTAGACGCCTTGGCGCGTGGGGAGACCCAGGGTATTTATCGCTCCCCAGAAAAGCCGGATGTGACCCAGACCCCGATCGCTCGTTACGATCTCCTCGATCTCAATGCTTACCTGGCAATTACGGTTCAGTTTTCGCGGGGGTGTCCCTTTCAGTGTGAATTCTGCGACATTATTAACCTCTACGGTCGTAAACCGCGAACCAAAACGCCAGAGCAAATGCTGGCAGAGTTTGAAACGCTTTATCAGCTGGGCTGGCGACGCTATATCTTTGTGGTTGACGACAACTTTATCGGTAACACGCGCAACGCCAAAGTATTTTTGCGCGCCCTGATTCCGTGGATGGAAGCACACCAATATCCCTTCAAGCTAATCACCGAGGCCTCGCTCAATCTGGCTCAGGATGATGAACTCATTGACTTAATGGTGAAAGCAGGGTTCATGCTGATATTTATGGGTATTGAGACCCCTGATACTGACAGTTTGAAAGGGATTAACAAAGTCCAAAATACACGTCAATCGCTGATTGATTCCTGCCATAAGATTACGCGGGCTGGACTGCAAATCATGTCAGGTTTCATTATGGGATTTGATAACGAGCGTCCCGGCGCTGGCAAACGGATTTGCGACTTCATTGAAGAAACAGGAATTCCGCAGGGACAGTTTAGTTTGCTGCAGGCATTGCAAAACACAGCCATGTGGACACGGTTGCAGCAAGAAGGGCGCTTAATGACTGGACTGGGAACATTCCATCAAGGAGCCATTATGAATTTTATCCCTACCCGTCCGGTGGAAGAAATTACCCAGGAATATATTGATGCTTTCTGGTACATCTATGAGCCAATGCCCTATCTCAAGCGCACGTTCCGCCATTTCATGATGATGAAGCATTGGCGCGGCAAGAGTCTTCGTAAGCTCGATCGCGAACAACTTAATTTGTTTAAGGCGATCATGTGGCGTCAGGGCATTGTGCGATCGACACGGTTCCGGTTCTGGTGGCAACTGATCATCATGGTCTTGCTGAAACCTCAACTGCTGGAGGAATATCTGGCAACCCTCGGCATCGGCGAACACTTCTTTACCTATCGATATGAAGTGAGAGCACAACTTCAAAAACAGCTGGAATTGTTGAAGCAGACCAAATTGACCGAAAAGGACAAGACCCTGGCTCCAGACATGGCCCCCCTCCTAGAAGAACTGGAGCGGGCACCGGACGCAGTTTCAGGCGGTCTGCCGCAGGTTCGTCTGTAGGCCAAGGGCGTCCAATTGGAGGTGGGCAAAGTACCGTTGAACGTGGTCAGTGATCGAGGGCTGGTACACAACTGGTGATCGACCATTGACCACTCAACGCCCCCGCTCCAATCGTCGAGCATCCCACTCTAGCGGTTGCCGTACATCGTGGGACAACGGCGAGTCAGAAACCGACCCAGACGGTTTATTCAGCTCCTTGCAAGATTTTCAGCTTTTTACCCCAGGCTACATTTTCGGGACTATAGCCAGGTATACCTTCCTTCCGGGCCGTCACTGCGCCTATGATATTTTAGCGGTCACAAATCGGCTACTGCTATAAAGCGGGATATTGGTCTGCGGGAGGAGCAGAATCCAGCATTCAGTCACTTGACCCGTCTGACGTCTGACTCCTGAATTTCTTCCCGACCGTCGCCGCCGGCTTAAATTAGTAGCCCAATATCTTGGGGTTCAGACATCATTGCATAAACAAATTCTTAATCTGCGATCGCCCACCGGATTGGATGCCCGATCTGATTTTGCCGCCTATCTTGAGCAAGGTCACGGTGTCCCAATTCTGATGCTGCATGGGTTTTTAGGTGACGCTACCTGCTGGTTGCCGCTGATCGACCACCTGAACGCGAATTCCAACACACCATTTCGCTGCATCGGTCTAGATTTGCTCGGATTTGGCGACTCTGCCAAACCGCCGATTCGCTACGATGTGGGCCAGGAAGTGGCCTTTGTCCGTCAGGTCCTCACCGCCCTCAAGATTGAGTCCTGCTACCTGCTGGGCCATTCCTTTGGTGGATGGGTCGCAGCAGCTTATGCGCTGGCCTATCCCGAAGCGGTGCAGGGATTGCTGTTAGCCGCTCCAGCAGGCATTCGCGATGATTCATTTTGTGGCCGCTATGACCATTTGCGCCCGCTACTCTGGCGCACACCGATCGTCGATTGGGCGCTGACGCTGGCAAAACCGATCGCCACCGTAGTTGGGCAACGTCTGGCCGTTGAGAAAATTGCCTGGTTTCGGCGTGAACTGATGGCGCAACCGGCGGCCTGTTCCTTTCTGCTGGATCGCCTGCGGCCTGAGGATGCGATCGACACCGTAGAAAAAGACATCTACCGATTGCAGGCACCCACGCTGGTGATCACCGGCGATCGCGATGAAACGATTCCGTTGTGGCACTCGCAGACCTATGCCAACGAAATTCCAAATGCAGAACTGGCGATTATTGCCGATGCTGACCACGCGCTTCCGCAAAAGTATGCACCGGAACTCGCCAACTTGATTGTGCCGTTTGTGGAACGGCGATCGAGCGTGAAACGCCACTAACGCGATCGAGCGTGAAATGCCCTAACGCTACCGACCAGCTTGGCGGAGAGGTTATACCCGCTTCCCAAAACAGCCCGACCACTGACCGTCTGTGGGGGCAGACCGTCGTATAGTGCGACGAGGATTTGGACACCGAACTTAGAGAATCGACCTTCTCCTGAAGGCCGCGTTTGATGGTCGGAATAGGTTTGCAGGCGATCGCGTTGATCAACAGGCAATCTGTTGCTGTAATTCCAGTGTCAGCTGTTGCTCTAGCATGGCAACGACCGCTAATTCCTCTGGTTTAAGGGCATGGCTGTTTTCGATTAGCGTATCCGCGTGTTTCTGCATAATTTGATGGAGTGTCTCATCCATATAGGCTTCCAGCACCGCCGGATGGACATAATATTTGCGGCAGGTGGCGGGACGATTGCCGAGGTGGGCCGCCACTGTTTTGATGGCCTGGACAATATTTTTCTTCGCGATCGTGGCCGATGTGAACGTGCCAATATCTGCCAGTTCAGACGCCGCTAAAACAGTACCCGCCCAGGTGCGAAAGTCTTTAGCCGTAAAGTCTTGACCGGAAATAGTGCGCAAGTAGTCGTTGATGTCACCAGAGTCGATCGCCTGGTATTGTCCAGCCTCATCGCGGTACTGAAATAGTTCCTGCCCAGGAATATCCTGACAGCGCTTGACGATCCTGGCCAGCCGCTTATCCATAATCTCGATGTCATGCTCGACGCCACTTTTCCCACGAAATTGAAACTGGAGTTTAGAACCGGCAATGTTCACATGCTCATCGCGTAAGGTCGTCAGACCATAGGACTGGTTTGAGCGAGCATATTCTTCGTTGCCGACCCGGATCCGCGTGCGTTCCATCAATTGCACGATCGCGGCCATCACCTTTACCTTTGGCAGCCCTGGTAGCGACAGATCGTGCTCTAACTGCTGGCGGATTTGCGGCAATGACTGGCTAAACACAATCATGCGAGTAAATTTTGTCTGGTCACGCACCGATCGCCAGAGTGGGTGGTAGCGGTATTGCTTCCGACCTTTTGCATCGCGGCCCGTTGCCTGTAGATGCCCGTTTGCCAGGGGACAGATCCACACATCCTGGTAGGCTGGTGGAATCGCCAGTGCGTTAATGCGCCGAATTTCTTCTGGATCGGAAATGCGGTCGCCATTGACATCAAGGTAGGTAAAGCTTTTCTTCCCAGAGCGTTTTCGCCGAATTCCTGGTGTGGCGTCACTCACGTAACGCAGCCCGATCGCGGTGGCCGATTCTATGGGGTCGGTTGTAATCGCGGCTTGAATATGCTTCTGAATCGTGCGCTTGAGAACCTTTCGCGGCATTGATACCTATGGGCAGGAAACAAAATTTGCCCTTTAGCCAAAATTTAGCGAATTTCAAGCGGCGTCAAATCTGCACAACAGCGTAGTCATAAAGAAAGATGGCATGATTTTGATGTCGCCATTCCCGGTGAAAACCTGCGATCGATGAGATAGTGCTTTGGCAAGAGCGCTGCGGACATCGCCAATGCTGCAACAGGAAGTCTGGGTTAATGCTTTGGCCCGCTACGCCCACACAATGAATGCGATCGCTGCAGCACGCACCAAGTATGGAAAAACGGGATGTTTCGCATAAAGGTTGAAGCACCCACTGGATTTAGTAGGTCACACTACAGTCGGTATTTGTAGAATGCGCCGCTGGGCTAGCGGGACTGGGTAGCAGCAACCCGCAGTGCCGTACAGAGGGCTAACGCCAGTAGAGGCAACCCAAAGTAGACTACCACACACATAATTTCAACCGCGCGGGTCTTAGTCTCGGCAACCGACAGCCACAGGTTCATCACGCTAAGGTTGACACTGCCCAGCACCAGATGCAGCACCAGCACCAGTATCGCCATCCCAATCCCCCAATGGCTACTCAAACGGAGCCGGGGTGCCCACTGTAAAGCGCTGTGCCAGAGCAAAATCGCCAGTGCCAGCCAGCGCAAGAGCATTAGCGGCAAGAAAATAATGACCGCTTCGTTAGCACGCATACCGGGTGTGCTGAAGGGTGACAAGGGGAGTGACCAGACAAACAGCAGTCCAGTGGTTCCCAGTGTCACCAGCCAGTTGATCCAGAAGCACTTCGATTCCATGACGATCGTTCCGGTTAGATCCATATGCCGCTCTTGGGGAACAGCATGAAACTCAGGCTAGAGAGGGTTCGCAACGTTTTCCACCTGAGCCTGGACGTTCTCTAATCGTATGCTCAAGGTGCGATTTAGCCAAGCAAGGAGTTGCTTACGCCAAACGACAGCACACCCGCCTGCCAATGGGCTTTCACGCCATCAGCTTGACTAAGGCACTGTAAAGAAACAATTTCACGGTTTGATCGAACCGTAGGGTGCTGTTAGCGGCAGCGTAACGCACCTCCATAAGGTTATTTTTCTACAAGCCCTAACAGTAGTCATCGTTGCCTGGAGATAACGATTCATAGCGCTGGTCGCCATCGTTCGGTCGAAAGAGAAGGACTGATCCTCACTGCCCAGTTCCAGCAGAAACCACAACGATCGAGGGCTATATCCGAACGTTCGTACATCAACTCGGCAAAAAAAATGATGCCAGCGTTCGCGATCGCTACAGAGAGTCAAACTCGCCCATCGCGCCTAACCGAATGGTCAGCAGTTCAACATCAGTGAGGGCAAGATGGGGGCCATTTTTGCCATGAGCAGGCGTGAACCAAAATACCCCTGCACCACACGTTCGATCGCCCGTTTGCACCGTTCCACTTAACACGTACACATACTCATCCGCTGGGTGGTGATGCAATGGAATCCTTGTGCCTGCGGCCATCCGGAGTTTGTGAATGGAACCGTGCGGCACTGGCTCTGCTAGAGGCAGAATCTGGCTCCCCGGAAATGGTTCCAGGGGTTGCCAGGGTTGATGGGTCGTTTCAACAAAGATCGGTTCTGGCATCGTTAAAGTCTCTTCATTGTAGATTGGGTCGTCATTCGGCTGGATGGAACGGCTACAGGTTCCGTAAACACGATGCCCAAGCAAACCTCCAGCAGTTGTTGGGCTTGTTCAGGGATGTCGATCGCACCAAAAGAATCTTGATCAATCACAGCCCGGCTAATAACGCCCATCAGCATACTGAATAAAGCCGTATCTGCAATTTGCCGCACTGGATACGCCTGCCGCAGTTGCCCAATGATGGACAGCATCAGTGGATAGATCGGGGATGGCCGCTTTCCCTGGTAGTCGTACTGCCCGGTCAGCATGCGCTCCTGCTGTGCCTGGAGAAAGCGAAAGGCGTACTCCGGACGATGGGACAGTCCCCAGTGGATATAGGCTTGCACACCTGCGACAAATTGCGCCATTGGTTCATCTGCCGCCGCGCGACAGGCCGGAAGAATGGCATCTTCCATCTGGCCCAAGATGCGCGTCATGAGAGCTTCTGAGACATCCTCCTTACGCTTAAAGTGGGTGTAGAGGCTGGCCTTAGAGCGGAACCCAGCCGCTTGACGAATGTCATCGATCGACGTGCCATCGTAGCCTCGCTGAATAAACAGCGCCAGCGCAGCAGCCAGAATCACTTCACGGCTGTCCTGGCTTTCAGGCCGTTGGGAACGGGTAGTTGCGATTGCGTTGGGCATCATGGTTTAAATGTCCGAACGTTCGGACAGAGATACTGTAGCTGAAAGTCCGACTTGAGGCAAGGGTTGCAACTTTAGCCCATCCCGGTAAAGCCGAAGTAAAGGCAGGCCGCACTACCGATGATGTAAACGAACCAGGTCAAGAAAAAGCCCGTAGCGCGGCTGATGGAGGGGCCATATTTGGTGATAAGGCCGTAGGCGTGGGCAATGCGTGCAATTGTCAGGCTACTGCCGAGTAACCACAGCAACCAGGTTGGTGCCTGCATTAGCTCCAGCGCAATAATCATGAGCAAGCCATGCGGCACATATTCGGCAAAATTGCCATGCGCCCGCACCGTCCGCTGTAACGCACCGGCATCAATTTCACTTTTTTGCAGTTGTTGCTGGGTCAATCGCTCGATCGTCTGTACCCAAGGGCTTGGGTTCACTAACGGATCTGGCTGCATTGCTACATCCGCTTTTGACTCTCCATGCCACACCCTCGCTTTGACACGTTCCGATGCCGCAAGATATGAGAGGACAAAGGCAATCAAGCCATTCAAGCCAATAAATAGCGTTGAGATTGGGACGAGATTGGTAGTCATAAATACAGGAAAAGACGTTTGATATCTTAACCAGCTTAACTTTCGCAGGCTGCAGCAGGTTTTTTGTCGGGTTCCCATCACCGATGTGTTAGCCGGTCGAATGCCTGCCACTCTTGTCCGCGATCGCGTTGTGCTGATTGGCAGCGAAGCCGAGAGCCTCAAAGATACCTTTTACACTGCCGTTCCACAATATGCCCGCCCGCTGGAGCACAAAGTCGCTGCCCGCACGGCTGAGCGGCGCAGGAGAAAGAACTTCTGCAAGCGGTGATTGATCATATTCTCGAAATGATCCTGCTCTCCGATACCAACGGGCAGATCCAATTTGTGAGCAGGCGGTCTTGGTCAAACCGAAGTCCTCGAACCTGTCCAAAAGTTCAGGCTACACCCTGGCCAATCAAACGGATAAAAACCTGATCAAACCGTAGAGGTAAAGACTACTATCCAGAATAGCGACATTAGCCCGATGCGTCCGGTACAGTGAGAGCGTCAACGTTCGAATCGGTCACCGGTTCACTGCCTATGACTGACTCGGATAGCGCTCATCAATTAAGGCAGCCTGTGAGCGATCGCGATCAGATTCAGGGCTTCAGTACGGCAAACATCACATTGCCAGAATATGGCGACTATGAGTGCCCGTACAGCGCTCAGCGTTACAGCGTGCTCAAAACCGTTCAGCATCATCTGGGTGATCAGCTACGGGTCGTCTTTCGACACTTTCCTCAAACTCAGCATCATCCAGAGGCACAACATACAGCGGAAGCGGCGGAAGCCGCTGCGACACAGGGCAAGTTTTGGGAGATGCACGAACTTCTATTGGATCATCAGGGGGCGCTCACCGATGCCGATTTAGTTGGATATGCCATTCTGCTCCAGCTTGATCTGCCTCCATTTCTTAGCGAAATGGCTGCGCATTGCCATGCCCGTCGTGGGCAGGAGGATATCGAGAGCGGAATCAGCAGTGACGTTGAACGTTCGCCCGCGCTCTTTCTCAACAACATTCGTTATGATACCGAGCCAAGTGTAGCCGCTCTGCTTTTGCCCACTTCAGATCATGCCCATCGCCGGACAGGCCTCTGTCAAGGGGATGGAATGGATCGACATCAGCAGATAGAGTAGCCATTCTTTGCATTAATATCATCTTTGAATTGATACCCCAACACCCGTTGAACGAACCATCATAGATCCACCGTTCATTTAAGGAAGGCATTGGTATGAGTCAGCCGGTATGTGCGATCGTGGGCGTTGGAACGGGAGTGAGTATGGGGGTCGCTAGAGCCTTTGGCAAGGATGGCTATGCCCTGGCACTTTTGGCCCGCAATCCTGACAGGTTAGCAGCCAGTGTTAATGAATTAGCGCAAGCAGGCTACCATGCCCAGACGTTTGCGGCTGATGCGGGGGATGACGCTTCGCTGATCCAGGCATTTACGCAAATTCGCGACCAGATGGGCGATCCATCGGTCTTAGTCTACAATGCGGCGGCCTTTACGATGGGCAAACCCAGCACGATCGCAGTAGACCCATT
>Ga0070738_10005850_pt1 | contig 13306 bp, 12 predicted proteins | sample Coa_R2_2_FD_66446 | JGI IMG/M metagenome (GOLD analysis project Ga0070738, IMG submission 66446) | Surface soil microbial communities from Centralia Pennsylvania, which are recovering from an underground coalmine fire - Coalmine... | ecosystem: Environmental > Terrestrial > Soil > Unclassified ... | reverse complement strand
ACGATAACTCGGCGAAGCCGGATTTAAATATGTAAGGCCCATGTTGGTGCGGCGGGGCTCGCCGCGCAGTCCGCCAATGAAGAGCCCGGTCGAAAATGTGAAAGTGCCAATCATCCAGAGATAGGGAATTGCGACCGCGGTCGAGAGATCGCCGACAGGTTTATTCAGCAATCCGCTGATTAGAAACAAACTCATTCCTAGGATTCCAAGAAAGACAGGACCGCCGACGGTCAAGTGGAAGTGCGCGGGAAGCCACGCGGTATTGTGCACGATGTTGTCGAGATTGTAGGAGGCGTTGATGATACCGGTGACGCCGCCGAAGAGAAAGATGACAAGCCCAACGAAAAGATAAGAAAAGAGCCAATTTTCGCGGCTGAAGTACGGAAGAGCCTTCCACCATCCGAAAAGACCGGTGCCGCCGCGCTGGCGAGCGCCGTATTCCATAGATGCTGCGAGCGTGAATGCGGTCAACATGCTGGGAATGGCGACAAACAGGGTGAGTACGGTTTGAATCCCTTTCCATGTCGCAGAGATTCCCGGATCTGCAAATTGGTGATGCAGTCCGAGCGGACAAGAGAGAACAATAAAAGCCATGAAGCTCAGACGCCCGGCGAAGTCGCTGTAGAGCTTACCTCCGGCAAGACGTGGCAGCATGGTGTAGTAGAGAACATAAATGGGCAGCAGCCAGAAATAGACCAGGGGATGACCGAAAAACCAGAAGAGCGTGCGGGCGAGGACCACGTTGACGCCAGGCGTCCAGCCGAGCGACCAGGGAAGCAACATCACCAACACTTCATAAGCGACGGGAATCGTGCACATTTGCCAGACGATGAAAGTGGCAAACATGCCAACAACAGCCAACGGAGTTTTTTGATCACGATTGTTCTTGCGCCAGCGCAGGTAAACCGGAATCCAAGTATAGAAAGCGACCCATGAACCCACGATGAAGAGAGCAAGTCCCAGATAAAAAATGGGATGGGCTTTGAGCGGCGGGTAGAACGTGTAGAGTACGGTCGCATGGCCGGTGAAGATCATGGCCGCGGCCATGACCGCGCCAAGCAGCATCAGGGCGAGCGAGAGTCCGGCACCAAAAATGGAGAGCGGAGACTCAAGCTCTTGTGTGACCAGCGCATTGCCGAGAGCGACGGCGAAAAGCGTGGTGAGAACGATGGCGTTAATAACGCCATGTGCGGTGAGGCCTTGATAGTAATCAATTCCTGCAAATGAAGTTGCGCGAATGATTCCGGCGCGATAGAGGACCTGGAGTACGCCATGATAAGCGCCGAAGACGAGCAACGTGAGCGGCACAAGCAGCTCGGTAAGTATGATGATGCGAAGTGCCGGTTGCATTTGTTGAGCGCGCGCGGGGTAGCTCATTGCAACTCCTTGATGTATTCGGTGAGTTGTTCGATTTCGTCGTCGCTCATTGCGACCACCGGCATGACGGGGTCAAAGCCTTTAATAGCATTGGCGTCGGGATGAAGAATCATATTGTGCACGAACGCAGCATCTACCGTACGAGTGCTGCCATCAATCAGTTGAGCAGTCTGTCCCCAGATTCCTTTGAAGCTTGGACCGATTCCAGTCGTCCCGTCCGTACTATGGCAAGCGAGACAGCCTTTGGCATCGGCTAGGCTGCGCCCTGCATCGAGCGTGGGCAACCCATCTGCGGAAATATCGTCCACCTTGTCGCTGACTTCGATAATGGCGTTCATGTTTTGATGGGCTGCTCCGCAGTATTCATGGCAAACGATGTGATAGATGCCGGGCTTGGTGAAATGCACGCGGCCGGTAGTGAGAACGAAAGGCAATGCCATGAAATTGATGTTTGTACCAAGGATTTGAAAGCCATGCTGTACGTCTTTGCTGGTAACGGAGACATCCAGGGTTGAGCCGACGGGAACGATGACTTTCGATGGTTCAAATTTCCACATTTTCGCGAGAAAGTGGATTTCGTAATTCTTGCCGTCGTGTCTGATGATTTCCCCGTGTTTAAAGACTGGCATGTTGTTCATGCAGGTTGGAACGCTGGCGCCAAGTCCCCAGACAGAGTAGGCGATGAAGCCGATGGTGATCAGCGTGAAGAGGGTCGCTCCCCAGAGCACGCGGCGCTCAAGCGGATTGACGCCTTCTTGATTGGAAAGCGTGGAGGATGCCATTATTTCTCCTTACAGGCTAAGCTGACGGTGCAGCGCCAGCAGATAGATCCCCAACCAAATCAAGCCGAAACTAAGAAGCATGATTGCAAAAAACGCAACGGCCCCTTTGGGGACAAAATGATCTTTTTTCGGTTCACTTGCCATAGATTGAACCTTTCATAGTTTTTATGCGGCTCATTGTCGGTAGGTTAGGAGATTTTGGCAAGAACAATATGTGATGGAGATCACACGGAGGGGTGGGGAAGGGCACAGAAGGGTGTATCTCTGATGACTTAATACAAAAGTCCGGCGATGGCGGCGGACATTAAGTTGGCCATGGTACCGGCAAGCATGGCGCGAAAACCCAAACGGGCAAGTTCGCCGCGTTTGTTAGGAGCCAGTGCGCCGATGCCGCCAATTTGAACTCCGATCGAACCGAGATTGGCGAAGCCGCAAAGCGCAAAGGTCGCGATGGTGTAGGATCGCGGATCGAGTAACGCACGCTGCGGCGCCAGCATGGAAAACGCCACCAACTCATTGAGTACCATTCGCGTACCCAATAGATTTCCGATGATGGGACAATCGCGCCACGGAATTCCGATTAACCAGGCAACGGGGGCGAACAAAGCTCCGAAGATCGTTTGCAGGCTGCTTGGGAACCATGCAGCGCCATGATTTGCAAGAAAGTTATGTATCCCGCCGAGAATGCCATTTGCCAAGGCAACTAGTGCGAGAAATGAGATCAACATGGCAGCGATGTTGAGCGCGAGATGCAGACCATCGGTGGTGCCGCGCGCAATGGCTCCGAGAAGGTTCTCACTTTTTTCTGCAGCAACTTCCTCTTCGCTCATAATGACGCGGCCCGCGGTTTTAGGATGTCCGGTTTCGGGGACGAGCATTTTGGAAATAAGAATAGTCCCGGGTGCAGTCATGATGACGGCCGCGAGCAAATGTTTGGCGTCAATACCGAAAGCGATATAGGCCGTCATGATTGCGCCGGAGACGTGGGCCATGCCGCTGGTCATGACTGTCATGAGTTCGGATTGGGTCATATCCGGCAGAAATGGGCGGATAGTCAAGGGAGCTTCGGTTTGCCCCATAAAAATACTGGCGGCAACGTTGAGGGATTCAGCGCCGCTGGTTCCCATGAAACGAGTCATCACGCGGGCAGCCTGCCGAACGACAAATTGCATGATTCCGTAGTGATAAAGAACTGCGAAAAACGCGGCAATGAAAATGACAATGGGTAAAACCTGAAACGCAAAATAAAAACCAAAGCGGGAACCTTGCTTGCCCAGATCGCCGAAGACGAATTCTGAACCTGCGAAGCCATAGCTCAATAAGCGGGTCACGAGATCCCCGGCTTTTTGAAACAGGACACGCCCAGCGCTAACTTTCAATACGAAAATCGCGAAAGCGACTTGCAACCCCAGACCCCAAAAGACGGTCTTCGGCCGGATGGCCCTCCGGTTCGCAGAAAAAACATACGCTAGCGCCATGATGACGATGATGCCGAGAATACCGGTAAATCGCGTCATGAGTGTTTTGCCATATCAGCCTCGAAATAATAATGGTAATGATTGCGGCAGCCGGGGTTGAAATTTGCGGTGCATGCCGGGCAGGAGTTTTCGCTCTGCATATACTCGCGGATGGTTAGTTCGTGGCCACAGACGCCGCAGAGGATTGCCTTCTCGTCCCATTCTTTGCGAGGCCAGACGAGGATGTCATGATCGGCGAGTGCATCATGACACTCTTTACAAGCGTAATAGATTCCGCAACATTTCATCTTGATGGCAACTACGTCCATGGGCAGATGATAGTGAGCGCATCGCGATTGTGAATCTACGTCCACTCCGCGAACTTGCGGGCTGCTTGTCGATTTCATTGGTGACTGTGCGATATTGTAAACACCTAGTCAAAAAATGGGACAACAAAGAAAAATAGCTTTTTTCCCGGAAGCTGCCTATGGGCCTGCCCTAAATTCCGTGGGTATAGCGCAGGCCTTGGAGAAACTTGGTCACAAAGCTGTATTCCTGACAGCACCCGATATGGCGGGAGTGTACGCTGGCTATGGATTTGAAGAGTTTGTAGTCAATATGGCGCCACCAATGTCCGCCGAAGAAACGGCGCAGTACTGGCAAAATTTTATCAACGGGCACATCCCCAATTTCAACAAGTCGCCAATTGATCAACTCGACAATTATGTGCGCGATTGCTGGGATGCAATCGTTGAGACCGCAGTTTGGGCGCAGAAAGATTTGCCGGAAGTGCTGGCGCGTGTCCAGCCCGATTTGATTTGCGTGGACAATGTGATTCTGTTCCCCGCCATCAAGCAATTCGGTAAGCCATGGGTGCGTATCATTTCTTGCAGTGAAAACGAACTGCCCGACCCAGAAATCCCTCCCCATCTTTCCGGATGCGGCGAAAAGGACAAGGCATGCTTTCGGAAGTTCGAAGACAAGTTTCACGAGGTCATCAAGCCGATCCACGAGCGATTCAACAGGTTTCTCAAAGCGAATGGCGAAGTTGCATATCCGCTTGGGCAGTTCTTTGAGGCATCACCGCATTTGAATTTACTTTTGTATCCCGAACCGGTGAAATTTAAACGAAGGGTTGCCCTCGATCCTTCAAAATTTCAATATCTCGAAGGATGCGTGCGACAGGAACAGCCGTACGTAATTCCACAGTTCAACAAAAACCAGAGCATGCCTCTGATTTATGTCAGCTTCGGTTCGCTTGGAACGGGCGATACCGCGACTTTGGATAAATTGATCCATTGCTTGGGGAATTTGCCAGTGCGCGCTCTGGTCAATGTTGGTGGGTACCTCGACACGTACAAAGATGTTCCGGAAAACGTAATCCTCGATAAATGGTTTCCGCAGCCGTCGGTAATTCCACAGGTTGATGCAGTGATACACCATGGCGGAAATAACACTTTCACAGAATGTTTGTACTTCGCCAAGCCTGCGATCATCATGCCCTACGTTTGGGATGGACACGATAACGCTACGCGCGTGCAGGAAACGGGACATGGAATCAAGATGCATCGCAGCGATTGGACAGCAAAAGAATTGGGAAAGAATTTGAGTTTCATATTGTATGACGCAGCCATGAAGAAAAAGCTCAATGAGACTTCGGCGCACATGCGACGCCAACCGGGTCCGGAAAAGGCGGCGCAGCAATTGGACAAATTACTCGCGGAGAAAGCATGAACCTTCAATTAAATTCCACGGCTCCTCACATTTATCCAGCTTCTCGTTGGGAAGAACTATCGGTGGCTAACAATGCTGCCATAAAAGATGGTCAATCCAGAGTCATTGGCGTTGCGCTTCACAAAGATGCCTCGCAACAGCCTGATATGGGCGTGATGCGGTTTTATCCAGGCAAACAGCAGCTAACGTTCCTTTCGGACATGCTTTGCCACTTTATAACGGGGAGGGGCGTATTTCGTCGTGCCAATGAGACGATTGAAGTCCAGCCGGGAACAGTGATTCACATTAAGCAAAACGGCAATGGAGAACTCGATATTTCCGAGACAAGCGATGCCACTTACATGAAATTCGTTGGCGGGCCGGCGGAGAAAACGCCTGTTCTGCGCGATCCACTGAATGCGGGACCTCTTAAAGAATGGGGGCAAGTTTCAAAGCCGTTGGTCGGCCTCTCACGCACGGCAGGAATTTTATTGAGCAAAGAGGCCGATGGCCGCGCCGAAACCGGTATTTGGACTTGCACACCCGGAACCTGGCGCTGTGTCGTGAAGCGCGACGAATTCTGTCACTTCATGGCAGGTTCAAGCACCTATACGCACGATAACGGCGAAGTCATCAAAATCAAACCGGACACGTTGGCATATTTTCCTGCGGGGTGGTCCGGGCAGTGCGAAGTTCATGAGACCGTTCGGAAGGTTTATGTGATTCGATAATGCTACCCAGCCAATAAAACTGGCGATCAGAGACAAGCGAATTCTCCGAACTGATGGATTAGCCGTCTGAATACGTTTTGCGAAACCAGACGCCGAAGATTACACCGATTGCAACGATGCCAGCGAAAATTGGCGCCAGCCACTTTTCTGGACCTGATGCGCCAAGATTGAGACTGCCTTCGAAGGCCCATCCAAGAAAAAGAATAGTGACGGTGGCGATCGCAAAGTTCCAAAGGTTGGCGCGACCCTTGCGCTTCAACCGGACAATCGCCGCAACAACTACAAAAATATAAGCAACAACGAACCCAAAAGTCGCGATGGTGCCCAGCCAGTTGTAAAGATCGAATCCACTAGCGTGTCGAAGAACTAAACAGCCGGGAACGGCAACCGACGCGATTCCGCTTACGACAACGGCGATGTGCGGGGTTTGATTAGTCACATGCGCCTTCCCCAGATGATGAGGCAAGCTGCCTTGCATGCTTATAAATAGAGCGGTTCGCGCGGAAGCTGTGATGCAGGCCAAGGCACAGGCAAAGAAGCTGACGCCAGCGCCGATACTCAAAATCGGCGCCAGCCAGGCGATGCCCTTCATTCGCGCCAGCGTTTGCAGCGGCGCAGAATTTACGTCAAGCAAATCGAGGCGCCCACTAAACGCGGAGAACTCCGCATAGGCGCAAAAAACAAAGAAAAATCCAGAAAGGATCGTCGTCGCCAAGACTGCGCGGGGAATGGTCACAAGCGGGTTTTTCGCTTCGGCCCCCAGTGCCGTCGCGCTTTCAAAACCAACGAAACTAAACGTCGCGAGTATGAGTCCGGCGCGAATCGGGTTCAATGCGAAAGCTGGCGGCGTAAATTGTCCTGCACTATAGGCAAGAGATTGGCCATGAGAAGGGAAGACAAACACCAAAACGATTAGTGCGATGGATGCAGCTTCAATCCACAGCATGAAACGCGTCGAAAGCTCCACATTGCGATACGCCAAGGCGACGGCCACAGCAATGGTTGTTGCCACAACCAGGAACCCGCCAACTGGATGCAACAGCCATCCGCCCCACAGCCCTTGTGTGTATTCCATTACGCCGCCGGTGACGGCTTGCGCAGTGCCAATGTAAGCGACAAGCAATCCCCAGCCCGCAATCAAACCGGCCCAGACCCCGAGTTCCTCATGAACGAATGCGTAGAGCGATCCGGGCGAAGCCGTGTCACGGGCAAAGACATTTACATGTAAAGCTACCAGCAACGCCCCAACTGTTGCCAGCAAATAGGAAAGCCATGACGAACGACCCGAGCCGGCAATCACCAGAGGAATAATCATCGCGGGGGATGCGGTCGGCGCGATGCTTGAGAGCGACTGTGCTAGCGTTTCCCACTGCGAGAGAATTCCTGTGCGAAGGCCAAAAGGTTGCTGTGCAGGTAGATAGGGTTGGACCGCCTGCTCAGGAGGAGCCATAGAGTTCTCAGCATTGTACAAGGAGAGATATTGGCTGCAACAAAAATCAGATCGTCAGCAACTCTTCGTAAAATCCGCCAATCTCACGTGCGCGATCTACAAAGTGGATCTCAAGAATCCAATGACGAGGGTTGCCCTCGGCGTCTGGTTCTCGCATTCGTAAGGGATTCTCAGGGTGAACGTAGAGAGAAATCTTGTCGTTCGGGATGCGCTCGTGCGGAAATTGGCCGATAAGATGGCCGGCGATCGGGCCGCCGAACTCCCATCCAGCTTTTTCCGCTAAAGACACTATGTAGTGAAAGAATTCGTTGGACTTGATGCCGGAGTGCGCGTGGAAGTATCGCTTGCCTTCAGCGAAAGCGCTTTCAATATCGTGACGCAATTGATGTTTGCGCGGATCATTTCCCACGACGAAAGTTCGCCCGAAATCCGCTTCCCAATCTTCGAAAACAGGGCCGAGATCGAGGAAGACGATGTCATCTTCGGTAATGCGCAGGTCAGGAGGATTCTCATCATAGGGCTTGAGCGTATTGGAGCCGGCGCGAACGATGCGTTTATGCCAGTACTTATCAACGCCAAACATCTTCTGCGCAAGATCATAAATTTCCTGATTAAGCTCGGACTCCATGATTCCCACGCGGATGAGCCCACGAGCTTCGACTTCATGAAACAACCGGGCTGCTTTATTCTGCGCTTCAACCAGAGAAGCAATGCGATCTTGTTCTAAAGTTTGCATTGGACTTACATATAAAATACCATCCGCCAGACACCTAAAGGAATGTTGAAACAAAGCAGAGCAATATGACGCAAAGAGATTCTTCAGGGTGCTGAAATGAGCTCTTGGCCGCTGGGATTTGGCCATTTGTGGTCGTGGAGTCACGTTCTTTTTTATTATAGGGAGGCGGAGTATTCCTCGAAGGGATGATATTTCGAAAAGCACGCATAAAAAATGCCAGGAGCTAAAAGCCCCTGACATTTAAATTTTCGGAACTTAATTAGTGAGGCAGTCTCGCCAGCCGCGAAGCTGGAATCTCCCGCTCGCCTTCATCGTCATAGTAGGCTTTGACGACATGATCGGACTTGGCGTTCGGAAATGGTTTGTCATCCTGAGAGCTGAACCGGGGTTCATCCAAAGCAGGAAGTAACGGTTGTACGGTTGTGTACATTTCTTCGTTTAATGTCGATCCCGTAGGCGCCTTGGCTACTGCGAAGATTCCGAAAGGATTGCCATTCGTGTACGAAGCGTGGATGTAATCCGCCACCATGTACCCATTGTCGGAAACCGGCAGCCAACTCAACTGCATGGGACCAGCTAGGATCTTTCCTGCTGTCCAGGTTTGCCCACCATCTTTAGAGTTTGTGAATCCGACATAGAGACGGCAACTGCTGGTCGTGCAATTGGTATTTGAATATCCGTAAAAAATAATCGTAATGTTCGCACTCGAACCCGAAGTGCTGTGATCGATCCCAATGCCCGGAATAAAGTGATCGTAAAGAGTGGTCACCGGGTCAATCGGAATACGGGTGACGGCGCTCCAGGTCTTGCCATCGGTTGAAGTGCTCATCACAATGTCGTTGGCGCTACAGTTCTTGCGGAAACGGCAATCATCCCAGACCACATAGACCTTTCCGGCGGCATCAATCTCAGCTGAAGGCAGGTTGGGATTACGAATGCTGCCGGCATCGCCGTGGCTGTTCACAGAACCAACCAGCACGCTGCTTCCCCAGGTTTTTCCGCCATCTGTGGAACTGAATGAATAGACATTTCCGGCCGAGAAAGGAACGATCACCGTACCGTTGGGCTGCACCAGCGGTTGCCCGCCGAGTCCGCCCGCGTGATCGGCCGATGGCTTGCCCGCACTCCAGGTAAGTCCGCCATCACTGGAAACGCTCATTAGCACATCGCCGGAACCATAAGCCTGGTCCCATTCGGTGTAACAATTTCCGTAATAGGGGCTTGTAGACGTGTTGTCGCAGACAGTCCAATTCTTATCATCGAGGTGGGTTTTATCAATGTTAATAGGGCTTCCCCAGTTAATACCGTCGGTGGAGCGGCTAACCGCGACATCACCAATATATTGAGACTGGCCGTTTAGTCCTACGAGAGGCAGCGTCGAGATAAGCCATACTCCATGCTTCGCATCATAAGCAACGGATGGGTCGGCAGCTGCTCCATAAGTGCCGCCTTGATAATTTTTTGTCAGTCCCGGCAAATAACCGTAGGTCCAGGTTTTTCCACCATCGGTCGAAGTTGAAAAGCCAACATCCGCGCTACCCCAGCCAATCGAGCCGGGACGCCGCGCGACGTGATAAGTGAATATGATCGTTGATCCCCAGGCAAACGATGCCGGTTCTACTTCGGTTTTATGCACACTGTCAGAATTGGTAAAACCGTCAACACTGACTTGCTTCAGCGTGTATTGCGCCGATGCATTCGGGGCCAGCGCGATTGCAAGCGCGAAGGCCATGCCGACCATCGCAAGCGTCCCACGAAAACCAAACAGTTTTCTACCCATGATATTTTTCCTTGAACATATAAGATTTTGGTTTCGGAATCGTGTACCTCACGGGGGACCTTAATTAACGCCGCGCGGCATCGGACTCATCGTGAAAACTATAGCTCCCGTAGAGTGGCATGTCTATGTGAAAAGGTTTGCATATAACAAATTCAAGCTTGCCGTAAAATCATAGCTTGCCCACAAAAAGTAAAAATGAAAATCTGCGCGTAGTACTGGTTTCCACTCGCAATCCCTTGAATATTGGCGCGGTGGCCCGCGCCATGAGCAATTTCGGGTTTGATCAGTTATGCGTGGTGAATCCCTACGAGAAAGCATTTCGGGAGGCGAAGTCGGCCGTTGGCGCGGCGGATTTGCTGGCCCATGCCAAAGAATTTCCCACCGTGGCCGAAGCTGTTGCCGGCTGTAGTTTAGTCGTGGGCACGACGGCTGTACGCCATCGCGAACTGCACCACACTGTTCGAAGGCTGGAGCCAGCAGCGCGGCTAATCAAAAAACATTCACTTTCTAATAACGTCGCGCTGCTCTTTGGTTCGGAAAAATATGGGTTGTCCAATGACGACATGAGTCATTGCAACTGGTTGCTGCGTATTCCCACGATCGACCGCAATATTTCAATGAATCTGGGGCAAGCCGTTGCAGTCTGCTTGTATGAGTTGATTCGCGAAGGACGAACAATCACCAAAGAGAAAACAACACTCAAACTAGCTAGCGCGGAAGAAATGGAACGCATCACCACGCTGCTATTAGACGTTTTGCATGGAAGCGGATTTCTAAAACGCCGTCAGGTTTCTGACGCCTACGCACGCATTCGTCGCGTAGTACGCCGATTGAACTGGCCGGAGCGCGATGCCACGGTATGGACCGGCATGTTGCGCCAGATTTTGTGGAAGTTGCGCAAAGGCGGACCGCCGGAAGGCTAATCTCTCGGGATGATGCAAACATCCGGCAGATTGCGGTAGCGTTCAGCGTAATCGAGTCCGTAGCCCACGACAAATTCATCCGGAATCGTGAATCCCACATAGTCTGCTTCCAATGCCAACTTGCGGCGTGAAGGCTTATCAAGCAGAGTGGCAATACGCAGTTCTTTCGGTTGCCGGCTCAAAAATAGTTGCTTCAAATAAGTGAGCGTAAGTCCTGTATCGAGAATATCTTCGACGAGAATAATGATTTTGTCTTTTACGCTCTGGTCCACATCTTTCGCGAGACGGACTTCTCCCGTCGAGTCCCATCCGGCTTTCAATTCCTGATCAGGGCTGGGCCGGTTGCCATAGCTTGATACTGCAATAAAATCGAAACTCGCATCGAGTTCGATGTGCCGGGCCAGATCGCTTAAGAAAATGGTCGCGCCTTTCAACACGCCAATCAGAACTATAGATTCGCCTGCGAAGTCGCGGGTGATCTTCGCGCCTATCTCCGCCACTTTCTGCGCTATGTCTTCTCTTGAAAGCAAAACCTTCAATGCGGCCATGGCGAATCATAATAAACTAGAGGCCTGCAAGGAGTGACAGATCATGGATATTAAAGGCATCAGAATTACGTGGCTGGGTCACGCGACATTTCGGATCGAAACGCCTGGCGGCAAAATCATTCTTCTCGACCCTTGGGTGATGGGTAACCCGATGTGCCCGGACAAAGAAAAAACAGTCAAGCATGTGGACGTGATGCTCTGCACTCACGGACACTTCGATCACATCGGCGACGCCGTGGAAATTGCTAAAAAGCACACCCCGAAGGTTGTCGGCATTCCCGAACTCTGCGCCTGGCTGGAAAAGAAAGGCGTGAAGAACACCGCCGCTATGAACAAGGGCGGAACACAAGCCGTTGACGATATTAAAGTCACGATGGTTCATGCCGACCACTCCTGTGGCATTTCTGATGGCGACCAGATTGTTTACGGTGGCGAAGCTTGCGGTTTTGTGATTGAGTTCGCGAACGGCGTCAAAATTTATCACGCTGGCGATACCAATGTGTTTGGCGATATGAAGATCATCCACGATCTCTATAAGCCGGATATCGCCATGATTCCCATCGGCGACCACTACACTATGAGTCCGCGTGAAGCTGCCTATGCATGTAATCTTTTGAAAGCAAAAACCGTGATTCCCATGCACTTTGGAACCTTCCCCGTGCTCATTGGCCGTCCCAACGATTTGAAGAAACTCGTCACAGGCACTGAGATAGTAGAAATGAAACCCGGTGAGACTTTGCAGTAAGTATTTGATTGAAGGAGAGAAAGAATATGGCCGCAAAAGCACCCGCATGGCGTCATCACGGTTTAATCACCGAACCCGGTGTGGACGATTATCTTTACTCACTGCTGCCGGCGCGCGACGAGGTCGTCGCCGAAATGGAGGCCGAGGCCAGTAAGCGAAACATCCCCATCGTCGGCCCGGTCGTCGCCAGCATTTTGTATCAGCTCGCCCAAATGATCGGTGCGAAAACGGTCTTTGAAATGGGATCGGCTATCGGCTACTCCACGATCTGGTGGGCACGCGCCGTGGGAGCTGGGGGCCTGATTTTCTATACCGACGGCGACCGGAAAAATGCCGACGAAGCCCGTGGATACTTCAAGCGCGCAGGCGTCAGCGACCGCATCAATGTGCAAGTGGGCGATGCGCTTGAACTGATTTCCGAACAGAAACAGCAATTCGACATTGTTTTCTGTGACATCGACAAGCAGGACTACCCCCGCGCTCTAAAGCTGGCCTTGCCCCGCTTGCGCAAAGGCGGATTATTCGTGGCTGATAACGTTCTTTGGAGCGGCCGGGTCACGGATAAGAAGCCAGATGACAAAACCCGCGCAATTATGCAATTTAATCGCGCTATGTATGATTCACCAGAATTGACTACGACGATTTTGCCCGTGAGAGATGGTCTTGCTGTCGCCATCAAACGATAGCGACGCTGCGAACGAAGTGGAAATTGTCTTCATGCTAAATGGACTTGAATTAGATGGACTTCACGGGAATCACGGTCAAGTCTTCGACGAGCCCGACTTCTTTTTGTAGAAATGGTTCGGCGTAAGTGACTCCACCTAACATCCCATAGAAGCGCGCCATAGCTTCAATTCTTGAGCGTATTTCAGCCCGAGCAGGGAAGAGGTCTTTGCCGGCTTCCTGATCGCTAAATTGCGTCTTGTAAGCCATCAGCGATTCAAACCGCGCTTCAAATTGCTCAGTGATATCCACGACGAATGTTGGGCGAATGTCGTAATAGATTGTCGCGTAAATAATTTTGAATGGACGGTGTGCCGATAACTGCGAAGAAGATGAACTCG